>ERZ651776.920-NODE-920-length-38096-cov-6.568979_pt1 | contig 38096 bp, 36 predicted proteins | sample MGYA00514761_ERZ651776 | MGnify/ENA metagenome assembly ERZ651776
AATATAAATGCCATAAATTTTTATAAGAACTTTGGTTTTAAAAAAATTGGCCAACGTAAAAACTATTATTTAGTTTTAAAGGGAAATAAGGTAGGAAAAAAAATTGATGCTATAGTAATGCAGTTACAAAAATCATAGGTTATTTCTGTATTATAATATAAAATTTTTCTTTATCTAAATCTGTAATTGAAATAATTTTATGATCCATTTCAATTACAGATTTAGGAACATTAGTCTTTGCTTCTTGGCTATTATATATGACTTTTATTCTTTCTCCTTTATTAATTTTTTCTAAAGCAAGTTTTGTTTTGACAAAGGTCATAGGACAAATTTCATTTAAAAGGTCTATTTCTTTCATTATATTTTTATTCATAATACGATACCAATGTTTTTTTTTACACTTTATTATAAATTAATGTTAAATATAAGCTATTATTTTAATATAATAAGAATAGTTTTTTATAATTGGGAATATTAAATATGGCAAGTTCAGCAATAGAGGTTATGTGTGCTGCTAAAAGTATTAAGCTAACGCATCAAAGAAGAGTTATTGCAAAAGTATTATCTAAATCAGATGATCATCCAGATGCTAACATGGTATTTAAGAGGTCTTTAAAAGTGGATTCTAAGATAAGCATGGCTACAGTATACAGGACAATGAAATTATTTGAAGATACGAATATAGTGGTTGTTAGAGATTTTGGTGATGGAAGATCTCGATACGAAATATTTAGTAATGATCATCACGATCATTTAATTGATGTAGAATCTGGCGAAGTAATAGAATTTGTAAATGAAGAGATTGAAGCCTTACAAGATAAAGTAGCTAAAAAGCTAGGTTATAAATTAACCGGTCATAGACTTGAATTATACGGGAAAAAAGTTTAAATAAATTATACTATATATATAATAATTAATTAGGATCCATTATATGGCTGCTGCCGAAGATTTTTTTAAAACTATAGAACCTGTTCATTCAGGCAATTTAGAAGTGCGTTTAGCAGAAAATAGTGCAGAGATAGATGCAGCGCAAGCTTTAAGATACAAAGTTTTTTATGATGAAATGTCTGCTAAACCAAATAAAAAAATGTTAGTTGCAAAAAGAGACTATGATAAATTTGATAAATTTTGGGATCATTTGCTAGTATTAGATCATTCAAAAAAGAACATTTTAGATAAAGTAGTTGGCACCTATCGTTTAAATAGAAAAAGTCAGGCAATAAATAATGGCGGTTTTTATTCTGCTGGTGAATATAATATTAAAAGCCTGTTAGATTATCCTGGAGAAATTTTAGAATTAGGACGTTCTTGTGTGGATATAAAACACAGAAATGGCCAAACTATGCAGCTACTTTGGAGAGGTATAGCTAATTATGTATTTTTTTATGATATAAAAATTATGTTTGGGTGCGCTAGTTTTCCAGAGGTTTCTCAAGAATTAATTGAACTTCCTTTATCTTATTTGCACCATTATCATTTAGCGCCAAAAGAAATTAGGCCGCTAGCTTTACCTAATAGATACATCAATATGAATTTTATTTCCAAATCAAAAATTGATGTAAAAAAAGCTAGGCGATTAATACCACCCTTAGTAAAGGGATACTTAAGAGTGGGAGCCTATATTGGGGAAGGAGCTGTCTTGGATCAACAGTTTGGAACAACTGATATAGTAATAGTCCTTAAAACAGATCAAGTTACAAGTAGATATAGATCGCATTATGAATTAGATAAAACGGATATAACGATATTGTGAATCTTTTTTTATGTTTACAACATTTGTGTATATATTCAAGGCGTCTAATGAGATTAGTATTTATATGCTTCTGGCTTTTAATAATATTAGTGTTTTTAATTATTCTTAGGCCTTTTAACCTTTCTTTATATAGAAATATCCCAAGACTTTTTCATATAGGTTTTTTAAAAATTTTAAATGTTAAGGTTAATTTAGTTGGAAAAATTCATCAGGAAAAACCAGGATTATTAATTTCAAATCATGCATCTTGGATAGATATTTCTATATTGTCTTCTCTAACTAATATAAGTTTTATAGCTAAATCAGAAGTATCTAAATGGCCCTTATTTGGTTTTTTAGCTAAATTACAAGACACTATTTTTATAGAAAGAAGAGCTATAAAAGCAGTTAAGCAAAAAAATGAAATAAATGAGGTTTTGCATAAAGGAAAAAGACTCGTGCTATTTCCTGAAGGTACTTCTTCAGACGGAAATAGAGTTTTAAAATTTAAATCCTCTTTATTCTCTGTTGTAGAAAATAAAACAGATAAGTCCGAAAATTATTTAATGCAGGCAGTCACTATTTGTTATAAGGGGATAAATGGTTTGCCTATGTCTAGAAGTGAGAGGCCTTTAATTTCTTGGTGGGGAGATATGGATCTAATGAATCATTTGTGGAATATTTTAAAGTTAAACAGTGTAGATATATTAGTTATAGCTCATGAACCAATTCAAGAAGTATCAGACAGAAAATCTCTCTCTAAAATAGCCTGGGAGCAAGTTGCACAAGGTATGGGTTTAGCGCTTGCTGGCAATGTTAGCGCATTGAATAATAAGACGCCTAAGTGTTAGGGCATTTGATGATTTCAATAAATCTTGTTAAGATCATTTTTTAAATTAAGGCGTATTAAATTTTATGAAAAAAATATACATTAAGACTTATGGTTGCCAAATGAATGTATATGACTCAGAAAGAATGTACGAGTTAATGCAGCCTCATGGCTATACCCCAACAAAACAGTACAATGATGCCGATTTAATAATTTTAAATACATGTCATATAAGAGAAAAGGCTGCAGAAAAAATATATTCAGAGTTGGGAAGAATAGCGCCTCATAAAATTAATTTAAAAAGTCAGGGTAAAAAATTAAATATTGTAGTGGCTGGATGTGTAGCTCAAGCAGAAGGAAAAGAGATTATTAGACGTCAGCCTATGGTTGATATAGTAGTAGGCCCGCAAACATATCATCGTCTTCCAGAAATGCTGAACAAGCACTTTAAAAACCCTAAAAGAATAGTAGATACAGATTTTCCTATAGAGAACAAATTTGATGAATTGCAAAAATTAAGAAATAATAAAAACCCTGTTGCTTTTTTAAGTATTCAAGAAGGATGTGATAAATTTTGTAGTTTTTGTGTTGTTCCTTATACAAGGGGAGCGGAATACTCTAGGCCTGTTAAAGAAATTATATTAGAAGCTAAAAACTTAATTAAACTGGGGGCAAAAGAAATATGCTTATTAGGCCAAAATGTGAATGCATACCATGGAGAATATAAACATAAAACTCTTTCACTAGATAAGTTAATTTTTGAAATCGCTAATTTAGAAGGTATAAAAAGAATTCGTTATATGACATCACATCCTGCTGATATGACTGAAGGGCTTATAAATGCACATGGAGAAATAGAAGCTTTAATGCCAAATTTGCACCTTCCTGTTCAATCTGGAGATGATAAAGTCTTAAAATCTATGAACCGCAAATACACCTCTTCAGAGTATTTAAAGATAATTGAAAAATTAAGAGATGCTAGGCCTGATATAGTATTTTCTTCTGATATTATTATAGGTTTTCCTGGAGAAACAGATCAGGCATTTAAAAATACATTAGACTTAGTTGAAAAAGTGAATTATTCACAGGCATATTCATTTAAATATTCTAGAAGGCCAGGTACACCGGGGTCTATTATGAAAGGACAAGTTGCAGAGTCTATTAAGTCGGAAAGACTTTTGAGGCTACAAGAGATATTATATTCTCAACAATTATATTTCAATAGAGCCTTTATTGGCAAGAATATGGACATCTTAATTGAAAGAAGAAAAAAAAATAACCAATTAGTTGGAAGAAGTCCATATATGCAAGCAGTACATTTATTAGAGGATAATTGTGAAATAGGAGATATATTAAATATTAAGGTTTTTGATGCAGATAAAAATAGCTTAAAAGGAGAGGTTGTTCAGTGATTTGGAGATACTAATTGAAAGAATTAGATAATAGAGTAGATGAAAACATTATTATTTCTTTTAATAATGAATCTCTAATACCAGATTTATTTGGTCAATTTGATAAAAATTTACGCAGAATAGAATATTTATTAAATGTTAATTTGCATGTAAGAGGAAAAAATGTTTCAATTTCTGGTGAAAAAATACTTTTAGCTAAAAATGTTTTAAATGATTTGTATGGCCAGCTAGAAAAAGGCTTTGATATAGATTTTGAGGAAGTAGATGCTAGTATAAGAATGAATAGTGTAGAAAATAACTTTATTCGTAAAATGGAATCTAACACACCACTTATTAAAACTGATAAGAAGACTGTTAGAGCCAGAACCCATACACAAAATAAATATATTGATGCTTTGAATGTATCTGAATTAACTTTTGGAGTTGGACCAGCGGGAACTGGTAAAACATATTTACCGGTAGCTCATGCTGTAGAAATGCTAGAAAAAGAAGAGGTATCGAAAATAATTTTGTCTAGGCCTGCAGTTGAAGCAGGAGAGAAACTAGGTTTTTTACCCGGCGATTTAAAAGATAAAGTTGATCCATATCTAAGGCCATTATATGACGCATTAGAAGATGTCTTATCTTTTAAAAAGATAGAAAAGTACATGGAAATTGGAGTTATAGAAATTGCTCCTTTAGCTTTTATGAGGGGAAGAACTTTATCAAATGCCTATATTATTTTAGATGAAGCACAAAATACTAGTAAAATGCAAATGAAGATGTTCTTAACTCGCTTAGGATTTAATTCAAGGATGGTAATTACTGGTGATATAACTCAAATAGATTTGCCAAATAATGTTTCTTCAGGTTTATCAGAAGCTTTAAAGGTAACTAATTTTATTACTGAAAAAGTAACTCAAATTTATTTTAATGATAAAGATGTAGTAAGACATTCTTTAGTTCAAAAAATTGTAAATGCGTATGAAAGGCTAGAAAAGTCTATTGAAAAACCAAGATAGAATATTTGTAAATTTTGATTTGGTTAATAAAAAATGGGATAAATTAATGGCTTATGGTTTATCATATGAAGCTATTAATATTACTTTAAAAAAATGTAAAATTTCAAATTCTGAAATTACTATTAGATTAACGGATGATCAAGAGATGCTTTTATTTAATAAGAAGTGGAGGAATAAAAATTGCGCCACAAATGTTTTAGCTTTTCCAAATAAAAATTTATTGCTAGATGAACAACAAAGTTATTTAGGAGACATTCTAATTTCTTACGGGGTTTTAAAAAAAGAATCTTTACTTAGAAACATTTCTTTAACTGATCACATGATACATTTAATAGTTCATGGGACATTACATTTATGCGGCTATGACCACATAAATAAAAAAGATGAAACAAAAATGATAAACTATGAAAAAATAATTTTAGCTAAGGTCGGTATTAAAGACCCTTATATTAAATATAATTAGTCATGAGGTTTTATAAATGATTATTAATAAATTCAGCATTTTTAATAAATTTTTTTTAAAAAAGAATGAAAAAAAAATAGACTTAGAAAGCACAAGAGGTGAAGTAAGGTCGTTAGGAAAAAAAGCTGGCCTCTCATATTCAGAAAGAGTTATGCTTGATAATGTTATAGGGTTTTCTTCTATTGAAGTAGAAGAGGCAATGGTTCCAAGAGCTGATATAGTAGCAGTGTCAGAGACTATAACTTTAGAGGAGTGTATCAATGTTTTTAGAAAGGCTGCTCATTCTAGGCTACCAGTATATAAAGGAACTTTAGATGAAATCATTGGTATGGTGCATGTTAAGGATATTCTAGCTTATTGGCATGCTGAAGAAACTTTTCAATTAAAAAATATTATCAGAAAAGTGATTATTTCTACTCCTTCAACTCCAATATCTATTTTATTTCAAGAAATGAGAAGCTCCAAAGTTCATTTATCTATTGTTGTGGATGAACATGGGGGTACTGATGGATTAATTACTATAGAGGACCTACTTGAAGAGATTACAGGAGAAATAGAAGATGAACATGATACTAATTACAATCTTATTTTAAGTAATAATGTAGATAACTCAATAATAGTTGATGCTCGAATACCACTTAATGAACTTGAGGCACATTATAACTGCGCATTAATAGACCCTTCAATAGATGTAGACACATTAGGAGGTTTAATTTTTTATTTTCAAAAAAGTATTCCTGAAGTAGGAAAAGAAATTAGGCAATCTAATGGCCTAGTTTTTAAAATTATAGATGCTGATATGAGAAGAATTAAAAAGATTAGAGTTTCGGGTTTTCCTAAAGTATAAAGAATTGATTATTCAAAATGTAATACGATATTTGCACAATTTCTTTTTCCTAAAAATTTTATTTTTCTTTGGAATTGGAAGTCTAAGTAGCTTAGCTTTTAATTCAAATATAATATTGCTGCCTTTAATGATTATTAGCGTAGTTAGTCTATTTTATTTTATTTATAATAATAATCTAACTATTTTTAGAGTCTTTCTTATAGGATGCTCGTATAGTTTTGGGCAATTATTTTTAGGTTTATATTGGATATCATTTGCATTTGAATTCACTGTAAGCCTTGGCATATGGGTGGGCCTAATAGCTGTTTTATGTCTAGCGATAGTTATGTCAATTTTTACGGGAATATTTTGTGCCCTTTCTAAATATTTGAAAGATTTATGGAGACTAAATGTATTTGGCTATGCTTTGCTCTTAAGTTCATTATTATCCGTAGGCGAATATTTAAGAGGTAGTCTGTTTGGAGGTTTTCCTTGGAATACATTAGGGTACATATGGTCGCAATCTTATGTTTTGATGCATCCAGTATCTATAATCGGCATATATGGATTAGGCTTAATTAGTTTTTTAGGGTCCATAGCATTTGCCCTATTTTTTTATAAGATAAGATATGGTTTTTATGCACTTATGCCATTAATAATATTCCTTACATACGGTGCTTTAGAATTAATTTTATTAAGTGATAAAAAAAATAATCTTTTAGCGGTAAGAGTAGTACAGCCTTCTATTCAACAGGATGAGAAATGGAATAATAAATTAAAAAATCATCACCTAGAAAAACTAATTAAATTATCATCATTAGAAATAAATAATTTTAATCCTAGTATAATTATTTGGCCGGAATCAGCATTTCCATACAGCTCTTCTTTATTAGAAAAACAAATAAATATTTTTGATTGGCTTAAGGAAAATCAGATATTAATTACTGGGGCAACAAGAACTAATTTTAAAAATAATAAGCTCATAAATATTTATAATAGTGCTTATATTATTGATAATAAAGTACAAAGTAGAGCCTTTTATGACAAGATTAAATTAGTTCCCTTCGGAGAGTATAATCCTTTTAAAAAAGTTATAGACTTTGGAAAAATAACAGAGGGGTCTCTAGATTTTTCTAAAGGAAAAGGTGCTAATACTTTTAATTTAAGGTCGCTTGACTATAATATAGGCCTTTTAATTTGTTATGAAGTTATTTTCTCTGGGCAAGTAGTTAATGGTAAGAGACCAGATATTTTAATAAATATAACTAATGATGCTTGGTATGGAAATACATCTGGGCCTATTCAGCATTTAGCTGCTGCTCGTGCAAGGGCGATTGAAGAGGGATTGCCATTAGTTAGGGCGGCAAATACAGGTGTATCTGCTATAATAGATGAAAATGGAAGATTTATAGAGCGTTTAGAAATAAATAAAGAGGGAGTTCTAGATGTTTATGTGCCAATAAGCGGTAAAAAAACTATATTTTCAATTTATGGTAATAAAATATACATTATCTTATTAATGTTTATGTTGATGTTAGCAAGGTTTGTATTTATAAGTAAAAAAATTTAAATTAAGGAAAAATGTTTATGAATAATAATTATCTTTTTACTTCCGAATCTGTATCAGAGGGACATCCAGATAAAATTTGTGATCAAATATCTGATGCAATAGTTGATGCTTATTTAGATAAAAGCGAGCAAAAGGATCAAGTAAGGGTAGCATGCGAAACTATGGTTACCACTAACCGTGTAATTCTAGCAGGCGAAATTAGAGGTAGTGAAATAAAAAATGAAGAAATAGAAGACATAACTAGAAAAATAGTAAAAGAAATAGGATATGAGCAGGAAAATTTTCATTGGAAAAATTTTGACTTTAGTTGCTTTTTACATGCACAATCTATTGATATTGCTCAAGGAGTTGATGCAAATGATGCAAGGACTGAAGGTGCAGGTGATCAGGGTATAATGTTTGGGTATGCTTGTACAGAGACAAAAGAGTTTATGCCTGCTCCTATTCAGTACAGCCATCAAATTTTGGAGAAGTTAGCGAAGGAAAGAAAATCAGGAAATGCTTCAGGCATATTGCCTGATTCTAAATCACAAGTAACTTTAATATATAATGAAGATAACAAGCCAATTGGATGTGATAATATTGTTGTTTCTACACAGCATACATCAGACTTAAATAAGAAAAACATATTTGATTATCTTTACCCAATTATTGAAAGTTCCTTGCCTCCTGAATGGATTCCAACAGAAGATAAGATATTTATTAACCCTACTGGAAAATTTGAGATTGGAGGGCCTGATGGTGATGCGGGTCTTACAGGAAGAAAAATTATTGTGGATACATACGGCGGCGCCTGCCCACATGGAGGTGGAGCTTTTTCAGGAAAGGATCCGTCCAAAGTTGATAGGTCTGCAGCATATGCAGCTAGATATGTTGCGAAAAACATTGTTTATGCAGGGTTAGCAGAGCGATGCACAATACAATTAGCATATGCTATAGGAATGGTAGAACCATTATCTGTCTATATTAACACTTATGGAACGGGAAAGTTAAAAGACACAGAATTAGTAAGCATAATAAATAAGAATTTTGATCTTACTCCTAGAGGTATTAGAGAGATGTTGAATCTATCAAATGTAAATTATCTATCGACTGCAGCTTATGGACATTTTGGAAGAGAATCTTCTAGTAACCAGAGCTTTACTTGGGAAAAAACAGACAAGGCTAAACTAATATTAGAAAGTGTCAGTTAAAAGTTATGCAAAAAACTTTACATGGAAGAAGAATAGGCAGGACTTTAAGTAAAAAAAAACTTTTTTATTAGAAAAAGATTTACCTATTGTTAGCATTAAAGAAGACGATGTTTTTTTTTTAGAAAAACTATTTCCTAAAAACATAAAAGAAATTTGGTTAGAAATAGGATTTGGCTCTGGAGAAAATATAAAATGGCAGTTAGATAATAGAAAAGATATTGCTATTATTGGCTGTGAACCTTACATAAATGGAGTGGCTAATTTACTTCAACTTCTTGATAATGAACAATTGAACAGAGTAAAAATTTTTACTGGCGATGCTATAAAAATTATAAATTCTTTAAAAAATAATAGCATATCTAGAGTTTTCATATTATTTCCGGATCCTTGGCCTAAAAAAAGGCATCATAAGAGGCGTTTAATTAATCAAAATTTAATTTCAAATCTTTCTATGGTAATGAAAGAAAGAGGAGAATTAATAATTGCTTCAGATCATAATAACTATATTTCTTGGATACTTCATCAGTTTCTAGATAATAAAAACTTTATATGGAGGGCAAAAAGTAAAAAAGATTTTTTAATAAAACCAGAAAATTGGCCTATAACCAGGTTTGAGGAAAGAGCAAAAAAATTAGGAAGCATTTGTTACTTCTTTCGATTCTACAATCTTAATAAGAATAATTGATTTAAAAAAGTTATTAGTATATATATATTATATAAGAGATACATTAGAGAAGACCATAGATAAGCCGAAAGGCTTATTTTTTTTTGGAGAAAAATGTGGAAGAAAAATTAGATAATTTTTCTAAAATAGTTCAAGCCAGGGAGGTTATAGAAATAGCTCCTAAATTATTTAAAATTATAAATAATTTAGACCTTAGAGTAGTAAGAATAAGAATGATTGAAGGCTCCACTAAAACTTTACAGTTTATGATTGAGGGTGCAGATCTATCTGACATTACTATTAAGCAATGCACTAAAGTAAGTAGATTAATATCGGAAGTTTTAGATGAAAAAGATTATATACATGGAGATTACAGTCTAGAAGTATCTTCACCAGGTATAGAAAGACCATTAATAGAATATATCGATTTTAAGAGGTTTGTGGGAAGCAAAGTGAAAATAAAGTTAATAAATAAGTATGAAAATAAAATTAGTTTTACAGGCTTAATTAAAAAATGCTTGGATAAAAAAATAACTTTTTTAGATAATAAAGATAGTAAAGTTATTATTATACCCTTTGCCTTAATTGATGAAGCAAAGTTAGTTTTTAATGGTTTTTAGTATAAATTTGAGAGGTTAAAATATTGAAAAATGAAATGAACCAAAATATAGCAAGACCTGAATTATTGCAGATAGCTGAATCTGTTGCCAGAGAAAAATCTATAGATCAAGAAATAGTTATTGAAGCTATGGAGGAGGCGATACAATCTGCAGCAAAAAGAAAATATGGTCAAGAACTAGAAATTAAGGCTGGGATTAATCGAAAAAATGGAGAAATTGAGATTGCTAGAGTTTTAAAAGTCTCAGAGGTGGTAGAAAATAAAGCTATAGAAATTACATTGGAAGAAGGTAAAAAAAGAGATGGAGAAGCTAGAATAGGAGATTATTTTTATGATCCTTTGCCTCCAATAGAACTCGGAAGAGTGGCGGCACAAACTGCAAAGCAGGTTATTGTTCAAAAAGTAAGAGATGCGGAACGTGAAAAACAGTATGAAGAGTTTAAGGATAGAGTAGGCGAAGTAGTTAATGGTTTAGTAAAAAGAATAGAATATGGAAATGTAATTGTAGATTTAGGAAGAGGAGAAGCATTTATTAGAAGGGACGACGTTATTCCTAGAGAGACATTTCGGCCAGGAGATAGAATAAGGTCATATATATCAGAAGTAAAAAAAGAACAAAGAGGTCCTCAGATATATTTGTCTAGAACAGCTAATGATTTTATGGCTAAGCTTTTTACTCAGGAAGTGCCAGAAATATATGACGGAATAATTCAAATTGTAGCAGTTGCAAGAGACCCTGGAAGCAGAGCTAAAATTTCTGTTTTATCTAAAGATAATTCTATAGACCCCGTAGGGGCCTGTGTTGGTATGCGAGGAAGTAGAGTGCAAGCAGTAGTTGCAGAGTTGCAGAATGAAAAAATTGATATTATTCCATTTTCAGAAGATGTTCCCACTTATTTGGTGAGCGCCTTAGCTCCTGCCGAGGTAACCAAAGTGGTTTTAGATGAAGAGCAAAAAAAAGTTGAAATAGTAGTGCCTGATGAGCAGTTAAGTTTAGCAATAGGAAGAAGAGGTCAAAATGTCAGATTGGCATGCCAGCTAACAGGATGGGATATAGATATTTTAACTGAAGGTTCTGAGTCTGAAAGAAGACAAAAAGAAATGAAAAATATTTCACAATTATTTATAGATAGATTAAACGTAGACGAAGTTATAGCCCAAGTATTGGTTACAGAGGGTTTTTCATCTGTGGAGGCAGTAGCTTATGTACCTATTGATGACTTGACTGAAATCGAAGGCTTTGACCAAAAAGTTGCTGAAGAATTAAGAGAAAGAGCATTAGGTAGCTTAAAGGAAGCTGAAGAAGGCCTTAAGAAAGATCTAGAAAAACTTAATATTAGCGAAGAGTTAACTATATTTGAAGAGCTAAGTCCTGCTATGTTAGTCAAGCTAGGAAATGCAAATATTAAAAATATTAATGATTTAGCAGACCTTGCAAGTGATGAATTAAAGGAAATATTAGAAGGTATTGATATCTCTAGTAAGGATGCTGATGATATAATTATGAAAGCTAGAGCTGGATGGTTTGAAGAGGATGATGCAGAAAATAAAGATGAGGTAAAGGACGAGATTAAAGAGCATAAATAATTCTTAATAGATATTAGAAATAAATTTTTATGAAAGAAAAATATAAATTTCCATGTGCTTTAACAGGCAATACATTTTATTTAAATCAAATGTTATTATTTAAAGAAATGAATGATTTTCTAGTTTGTGATGTGAATGCTAAGTTAAATGAAAAAGGAATATGGTGTAATCCTTCTAGGTATGATATAGAAAAGGCAATAAAGAACCAATTATTTGATAAAATTGTTAAGAAGAAGCTGAAAATACAAAGTTCTTTTACACAAAGTATTGAAAAAAACTTAAAGTTAAAAGTATTAAACTTGGTAGGTTTAAGTAAAAAAGCAGGTTTATTACAAATAGGAAATGATAAAGTAGTAAAAGGTTTAAAAAATAATAGTGTTAATATAGTGTTAATAGCTAAAGAGGATGAAAAATTAGATAATACTTTTACAAATATTATAAATGATCGCAAAGTTTTATTGAATAAAACTTTTTCGAGGTTGGAGATAAGTAAGGCAGTAGGTTATAAAAACGTAATATGTGTAGCAATCATGATTAGTAATTTATCTGCTACATTAAAATTAGATTTTTATAAGTTAATGAAATTCAAATTAAATTAATAATTAAAGGTTAAATTTATGGTTGATAAAAAACCAGATATTAAAAAAGAAGAAGAAAAAAGCACTGTTAAGTCTCAAACATTAGGCTTTTCTTCTCCAAGACTTGAATTGAAGAAAACATTGGGAGTAAGTGGTACAGCGCGCCAACCTTTTTCCCATGGAAGAAATAAATCAGTATCAGTAGAAGTTAAAAAAGTTAGAACATATAAGCCTTTCACAGCTAAAAAAGATTCAGATGGACCTTTTAATGAGAGCAAAGATATGGGTTTATCAGACCTAGAAAAAGAGGCAAGATTAAATGCTTTAAATAACTCTATTAAGGTCAAAGAGGAAATTAAAAATAAAGTATCGAAAGAATTAATTGAAGAAGAAAAAAAAGAAGCTAAAAACGATCAAGTAATACAAAAAAAATCTAATAATGATCCAAAAGAGCTAAAAGATATACCTGTACCTGCTAAAGAATCAGATAGTGATAAGTCAGTTCGTTTAAGAAAAGAAGAAGAGGCAGAAGAAAAGAAAAAAAATGCAAAAAAACAATTGTCTTTAGGAAGAGACTTTGGACAAAGAAGACAAAAAAAATTAAGTATTAATCAAGCGTTTGAAGATGAAGGTCGTCAACGTTCTCTGGCTTCGGTAAAAAGGGCTCGTGAACGTGAAAAAAGAATGAATGCGGGTGGAGGAGCAGAGGCAACAAAAAAAATTATAAGAGAAGTAGTAATTCCTGAATTAATTACAGTTAAAGAACTTGCAAGTAGAATGGCGATCAGAGGTAGTGAAGTTGTTAAGTCTCTCATGAAGAACGGGGTTTTGGCTACAGCAAACCAGTCTATAGATGGAGATACTGCAGAGTTAGTAGTAATAGATTTTGGACATACAGTAAAAAGAGTTTCCGATGCTGACGTTGAAATAGGTCTCGAAGTAGTTAAGAATAACTCAGAAGGTGAAAAAAGGTCGCCAGTCGTTACAGTTATGGGGCATGTTGATCATGGAAAAACTTCATTATTGGATGCAATTAGATCTACAGACACAGTAAGTAAAGAATCTGGAGGAATAACACAACACATTGGTGCATATCAAGTTGTTACGAAAGAAAAGCAGACTATTACTTTTATAGACACTCCTGGTCATGCAGCATTTAGTGCAATGAGAGCACGAGGAGCCAATATAACTGATATAATAGTTTTAGTAGTGGCTGCTGATGATTCAGTAATGCCTCAAACTATAGAAGCTGTGCAGCATGCTTTGGCATCCAAAGCGCCAATAGTATTAGCTATAAATAAAATAGATGCTCCTGGAGCTAATCCATTAAAAGTTAAGCAAGATCTTTTGCAACATAATGTAATTACGGAAGATGTAGGCGGAGAAGTTGTTGCAGTTGAAGTATCTGCATTACATAAAACAAACATAGATGAATTACTTACGGTCATAAATTTGCAAGCTGAATTGTTAGATTTAAAAGCAGTTAAAGAAGGAAATGCTTCTGGTGTGGTAGTAGAATCTAGAGTTGATGTTGGAAGAGGCGTAGTAGCAACTTTACTAGTTTCTAGTGGAAGTTTAAAGGTAGGAGATATAGTAGTTGCAGGAGCAAATTACGGAAGAGTAAAGGCATTGCTTGATGACAAAGGAAAAAATAGAAAAATTGCAGAACCTAGTGAGCCGGTAGAAATACTAGGTTTAAATTCAGTACCTCAAGCTGGAGACCAATTTGCAGTAGTCAATAGTGAATCCAGAGCAAGGGAAGTTTCAGAATATAGACAAAACCTTGCTCAAAAAAATAATCCACTAACTGCTAGAGCAACTGTCACTAATGTGGATCAAATGTTAACACAAATAAAACAAGGGCAAAGAAAAGCTTTACCAATAATATTAAAAACGGATGTAAATGGATCTATGGAGGCTATTTCCGCAGCACTTCGTGACTTACAGAATGATGAAGTTGCTTCACAGATTATTTTGTCAGGCGTTGGAGCTTTAAATGAAAGCGATATTATGCTAGCTGTTTCTTCTGGTGCGATAGTAATAGGTTTTAATGTTAGGGCAGATGTTCCTGCTAAAAAAATAGCAAAACAAAATAATATAGAAATAAAATATTACTCAATAATTTATGAAATACTAGATGATATTAGAAACCTTCTATCTGGCTTGATGGCCCCTATAGAAAGTGAAGTTTTTCTGGGTTACGCGAAAATTAAAAAAGTCTTTAAAATTACTAAAGTTGGAAAGATAGCAGGTTGTGAGATTACTGAAGGTGTAGTAAAGAGAAATATTAAAGTCCGTTTACTAAGGGATAATGTTGTTATTCATGAGGGAGATTTAGCCACACTTAAACATCACCAGAAGGAAGTTGATGAAGTTAAAGAGGGCACAGAATGTGGTATGTCTTTAGCTAATTATGAAGATATTAAAGAAGGTGACTTGATAGAGTGTTTTGAAATAAAAACTGAAATACCAACTTTACAATAATGAAAAAAAAAAAACTTGGCCCTTCGGACCGTCAGTTAAAAGTCGGAGAAAACTTAAGAAAAGCTATTTCTTTCATGATGCAGAATCATAGCTTTCATAACCCTATTATAGACAAAGCCTCAATTTTAATTACAGAAGTAAGAATTTCTCCTAACCTAAGCAACGCCTCCGTATATATATCTTCACTTGGAGGAGCAAATAATTCAGAAGGTTTAACTTCTGCTTTAAATAATGCATGGCGCCCATTAGTTGGCCCTTTAACTAGGGAGTTAAAATTAAGGAGAGCGCCTAGACTTAATTTTATGTTAGATGACAGTTTTGAGAGGCAAACCCTCATTGATAATTTAATTAATAGTGCTAAGAAGTAAAAATAGGGAAAAAGTGAACTTTGCAGCAAGATTTAAAAAATATAAAGAGTGGTTGGATTATAGTAGACAAAGAAGTAGGCATGACTTCAGCAATGGTAGTTAATAAAATAAAAAGAGTTCTTAAAGTAAAAAAAGCTGGTCATGCAGGAACCTTAGACCCCCTAGCTTCAGGTGTTTTACCAATAGCACTTGGAGAAGCAACAAAGACTATGAGCTTTGCAATGAATTCCAATAAATCTTACGAATTTGATATAAAATGGGGTGCTGCTACAGATACAGATGATTTAGAAGGCAAAATAGTAGAGAAAAGCAATATAAGGCCATTAAAGAATGATATAATTAATATTTTGCCAAAATTTACTGGTATAATTAAACAGAAACCTCCAGCATATTCAGCGATTAAAATTAATGGTGTGAGATCATATAAGCTAGCAAGAAATTCTATTATTTCGGATATACCTGAAAGAGAAGTCTATATTAAAAAAATCTCTTTAGTAAAATATATTAATAAAGACGTAGCTAGATTAAAAATAGAATGTGGAAAAGGAGTTTATGTTAGGTCTTTAGCTAGAGATATGGCTAGAGCTTTGAATACATATGGACATATAGTTTACTTAAACCGTTTGGCTGTAGGGCCTTTTTTTCATAAAGATGCGATTTTACTTGCAGATATTGCAAACCTAGTAGATAAAGCTACAATATCTAAGGCTATAAGGCCTATATCTTTTGTGCTGGACGACATCCCGGCAATCGATATTACTAGTGATAAGGCAATTCTTATTTCTAGAGGCCAAAAAGTCTTTATAGAAGATTTAGTATTGGAAGAAGGGACTTATAATACGGAAGCTTATGTTACTAGTAATAATGCTCCTGTAGCTCTTGCTAGAATAGAAGGTAAATATATTCATCCCTTTAGAGTTTTTAACAATTAAATAATGGAGACTGTTGATGTCGATAACAGCTGAGAAAAAACAAGAAGTAATTAAAGCATTTGCAAGAGAAGAAGGAGATACTGGTTCTCCTCAGGTACAGATTGCTATTTTAACTGAAAGAATAAATAATCTTACTGGTCATTTTAAGGACCATAAAAAGGATGTTCACTCACGAAGAGGTCTTTTAAAAATGGTAAATAGAAGAAGGCGTTTACTAGACTATTTAAAGGTTAAAGAACTAGAATCATATTTAAAAATAATTAAAGATTTAGGTTTAAGAAAATAATAATATTTAAATAGTTAAGCTTTAATAGACTTGATGGTTTAAATCTAGAGGTAGAAAAAAGGAAATTATATGTTTGATATAAGTAGAGAAGAGATAGAATTTGGTGGAAAAAGATTAGTTTTAGAAACAGGTAAAATTGCACGTCAGGCAGCAGGAGCGGTAATGGTAACATATGGAGGTACACAAGTTTTGTGTACTGTCGTTGCAGCAAAGCAAGCAACTCCAAACCAGGATTGGTTTCCTTTGTCTGTACATTATCAAGAAAAGGCTTCAGCAGCAGGCAAAATACCCGGAGGATTTTTTAAAAGAGAAGGCCGCCCAAGTGAGAAAGAAGTCTTAACTTCTAGATTAATAGACCGACCTATAAGGCCATTATTTATGGAAGGTTTTATGAATGAGGTACAGGTTATATGTACAGTAGTGAGTCATGATTTAGAGAACAATCCTGATATTCCGGCTATCATTGGAACTGCTGCAGCATTAACTATATCTGGTGTTCCTTTTTTAGGGCCAATTGGTGGCGCTAGAGTTGCCTGGATTGATGAAAAATATGTTTTAAACCCTACTTATGAAGAGTTAGAAAATTCTGCACTAGATTTAGTAGTAGCTGGAACTAATAAGGGAGTTCTAATGGTTGAATCTGAAGCAAATGAGCTTTCAGAAGAAATCATGTTGGGAGCTGTAGATTATGGGCATAAAGAAATTAAAGCTGTTATTAAAACAATAATAAGTTTAGCGGAACAAGCAGCTAAAGATCCTTGGGATTTTTCTCCTAAATCTATCGGAAAAGAAGAAGTAAAGCATGTAGAAAAATATACTAAAACTACTTTAAAGAAAGCTTATTCAGAAACTATAAAGCAAAAACGTCAAGATATGCTTAGTGAAATCAGAAATAAAGTAGTTGAAGAAGCAGGAGCATCTGAATTAGATTTAGGGCAAGTAAACGCTCAATTAAAGAAAGCAGAAAAAGATTTAGTTAGAGGGCAAGTTTTAAAAACAGGAAAACGTATAGATGGAAGAGTATTAAATAAAATACGACCTATTGTGTCTGAGGTAGGTATTTTAGAAAGAACTCATGGTTCTGCTTTATTTACTCGGGGTGAAACCCAAGCTTTAGTTTCTATGACATTAGGCGGTGGTAGAGATGAGCAAATTTTAGATTCTCTAGAAGGAGATTCAAAAAGAAACTTTATGTTGCATTATAATTTTCCACCATATTCAGTAGGAGAAGCTGGAAGATTATTCACAGGTAGAAGAGAGACTGGTCATGGAATGTTAGCCTGGAGAGCTATACATCCTATGATGCCAGATCATGAAGATTTTCCTTATACAGTAAGAGTATTATCTGAAATTACTGAGTCTAATGGTTCGTCATCTATGGCAACTGTATGTGGGGCTTCATTAGCATTAATGGATGCAGGTGTTCCTATAAAAAAACCAGTTGCAGGAATAGCTATGGGCTTAATAAAAGAAGGTGATAAGTATGCAGTATTATCTGATATATTAGGAGATGAAGACCATCTCGGTGATATGGACTTTAAAGTAGCGGGTACAGATGCTGGAATAACTTCTTTGCAAATGGATATTAAAATTACATCTATCACAAGAAAAATTATGTCTGAAGCCCTAGATCAGGCAAAGGAGGGACGATTACATATACTTTCAGAAATGGCGAAAGAAATCAAAGTTGCTCGAAAGGAAGTAAATGAATTTGCACCACGTTTAGAAAGGATGCAAGTCGCTGTAGATAAGATAAGAGAAGTAATTGGCCAAGGTGGAAAAGTAATAAAAGAAATATCTGCTAATTCAGAGGCTAAAATAGATATAGATGATACAGGATTAATATCAATATTTGCTAATAGTAAAGAATCAATAGAAAAAGCAAAAGCAGAAATTGAAAGTATAGTAGCTGAGCCAGAAGTAGGAGTTATATATGATGGTAAAGTAGTTAAAGTTATGGACTTTGGTGCATTTGTTAATTTCATAGGAAAAAAAGATGGCTTAGTGCATATTAGCGCCATGGCTCCTGAAAGAGTAGAAAAAGTTACTGATATTTGTAATGAGGGAGATACTGTAAAGGTTAAAGTTATGGGCTTAGACGATAGAGGTAAGGTTAGACTATCAATGAAAGTTGTAAACCAAGAAACTGGAGAAGATATATCTGATCAATTCCCAGAACAGGAAAATGATCGTCCAAAAGGACCTCCTAGAGGAGGAAGAAGAAAACCTCCGCAAAGAAGATAATTAGATAAAGAAAGGAAAGTAAGATTTGTTTCCTACTTTAAATTCACTCAGAATATCTGGAGCAGATGTTCTTCCTCTAATCGAGGGAGGAAAAGGATGCTGTGTAACTAATGGTAATACTTCCGGTGCTTGGGCGGAAGCAGGAGGCATAGGCACAATATCTGGAGTTAATCCTGATTCATATGATTCCAATGGTATAATAATACCACAAACATATTCTGGTAAGACTAGAATAGAACGCCACCAAGAGTTAATAAATTATGCAATTGAAGGAGGAGTTCAGCAAGCCAAGATAGCTCATGATATGAGAAAAGATAATGGAAGAATACATGTTAATATCTTATGGGAAATGGGCGGAGCTGAAACTGTTTTAAAAGGTATATTAGAAAAATCAAAAGGCTTAGTGCATGGAATTACCTGTGGAGCAGGTATGCCCTATAAATTAGGTGATATATGTGCTAGTTTTGGCGTTTATTATTATCCTATTATATCCTCTGCAAGAGCGTTTAAAATACTTTATAAAAGAGCTTATTCAAGAAGTGCAGAGTGGTTAGGTGGTGTAGTATATGAAGATCCATGGTTAGCAGGAGGACATAATGGATTATCAAATCTAGAGGATCCAAAAGTTCCACAAGACCCTTACCCAAGGTGTGTAGAGCTAAGAAAAGCAATGAGATCTGTAGGCTTAGATGAAACCCCGATAGTAATGGCAGGAGGAGTATGGCATTTAAAAGATTGGGTTAAATGGATTGATAATAAAGAATTAGGCCCTGTTGTATTTCAATTTGGTACAAGACCTCTGTTGACTAAGGAAAGCCCTATATCGCAAACTTGGAAAGATCGTTTATTAACTATTGATAAAGATGATGTTCTGTTACATAGGTTTAGCCCAACTAATTTTTATTCATCCGCAGTAAAAAATTCATTTATTAAAGATTTAATAGAAAGAAAAAAAAGACAGTTAAAAACTTCTGTATCTAAAGTAGATGAAATGATAGAGCCTATAGCATTTGGAAAAAATAAAAATAAAATTTTATATTTTTCTAAAGAAGATGCAATTAAGGCATATGGTTGGTTAAATCAAGGCTATACTGAAATCTTAAAGACGCCTGATGATACAGTAATTTTTGTTACCGAAAAAAATTCTTTAGAAATCAGAAAAGATCAAAAAGATTGCATGGGTTGTTTAAGCCAATGTAAATTTTCAAATTGGTCAGATAATGAGGAAAATAAATATTCTACAGGTAAAAAAGTTGATCCAAGAAGTTTTTGTATACAAAAAACACTTCAAAATGTAGCTCATTTTGAAGACCCTGAGAATGAATTAATGTTTGCTGGCCATAATGCCTGGAAATTTAAAAAGGATCCATTTTATTCTAATGGATTTGTGCCAACTGTGAAAGAATTAGTAAATAGAATAGCTAGTGGAGAATAGTAGCACCTAAATATTTTACACTTAGGTGCTTAATAGATTTATTTAAATATATAAAGAGTAACGGGACCAAATGTATGATTCGGAGGTGCTAATCTTCCTGGTAATTTATTAAGAGCTACACCGTCATCATCCATACCAACTTCATATTGTACCCAATTTTTATTTTGAAATTCAGAAGGTAAGTTTTTTGCAGTTTCACTATATTGTACTTTCACTTTAAAACGTAATTGATTCATACTTTTAGGGTCAGCAGGAGTTTTAATACAAGCAGGGCCTTTACCTGCAAACTTAGCTCCACCTTCTGTTACACACCATTCAGGCTGAGGACTTGCCTTAGAAGTTCTTTTTAATTTAAAAATAGTTGATTCTCCTCCATGAATTTTACTACTTTCATCAATTTCTAGAACTGCCCAGTATTCTTTATCAACCCATGCGGACTCAGTACTCTCCGGTATACCTCCTTGCATATAGAATATATAGCTTGGAAATAGTCCTGCAAAATAGAGACGTGCTGTGTCTGATTTAATAGTGATAACTTCTTGAGAATTAGCAACTTTATGATTAATTCCCAAAAATATAAATATGGTCAATATTAATATGCTTAAATTTTTTAAATATTTCATAAATTTTTCCTATTTTTTAATAAAAAAACCCCGCCCCCTTAGGGACGGGGTTTTCTATTTATTTCAAACCAAATAAAATTCTATTATGCGTTTCTTACTAAGCCATAACGTTTATTTGATGGTTTGCCACCTTCTTCTTTAAATCTTTCAGCAAGCTGTCCAATTTTATCTTCTGAGAATGAAGGCATATCTGGTAGGTTTTTAGCTTCATTTAAACCTAACTCATATATACGTGCAGAATTTAATCCAAAAATAGCTTGTTTAGTAAGACTATTTTCTCCTCCAAGAGCAGGAAGATCATATTTTTTCTGCATATCTTCAGGTACTTCAAGTCGTCTCATGGCTTCAATTTGCCATTGTGGTGAACCATACCATACAGTATCTGTTCCCCAAACTACATGATCAGCTCCCATTCCTTTTACAAGAGTAGAGATAAAAGCAGCACAGAAACGAGGATGTGCAACAGCAGAGTTAGCAAAAGTAGAGCCAATTTCTGCATATACATTAGACACACCATATTTTTCAGGTATAGCTGCTAAATCTGAAGACCACTTAATGTATCCACCACTTTCTTCAAATTCATTCCATGCTTGGTCAGGTAGTTCAAGGAATGGACGTAAAGCAGAGTGATAGATCACAAAATTCATCTCAGGCCAGTCTTGAGCAGCTTTTGGCACATCATCAACTGTAGCATATTGCCATACACCTTTAAATGAAGTTTCGTAATCTGGTGGTAATAAACCTTTATGAATACAAATTACAGGTTTTGGTCCTCCATTACGATAAGCTTTTACTGCTTTTTCATAAAAAGGATACATAAGTTTTTCATCATCTAAACGCCATGGATATTTAGATGGTGATAAAGGATCACCAATTGTATAAGATTTCCATGAATCAGGTTTTAGAACTTCTATAGCTCTATCAACTTCATCCATCCATCCATCTTGGCCTGGAGTAATAACCGTATGTCCCAGCATACGTTGAGATCCAGCAAAATCATTTATCATATCTCTTGCCGCAACTATTTGGTCATTATGCAACAGCCACCATGTTGGATCGTCAAAAGGTGCACCAGATAGTAGAGACATTTTTGTATCTGATCTATACCAAAGTTCAGCTATATAATTTTCAAACTTATATCTAGTTAAGGACAATCCTTCTTCTTTTAGTTTAGGGTTCCAATGCTCTGCAGCAAATTCACCAAGCCCTAAAATAGCTTCATGTGGAAAGTCGTCGCGAAGAAAATGAGTTTGGTCATCAAAAATAAATTGACCTTCGACACGTGCAGTTCTTTCTAACATCATTTCAGGGTCACGAGCTTCTGCTTCGCTAACTTGAAAAACTCCCCCTCCATAGATAGTGTTCATAGCTAAAAATGCTGTAGCCATTCCACAACTAGTTTGTAGATATTGTCTTCTAGACATATTAAGATGTTTAGCGTTTTTATCTCCCATTTCCACTATCAAATCTTCGACTTTCTTTTGAACATTTGATTGTGATGGCGGTAGATATTCGCCGTTAGATACTATTTGTGTTGGAATCGGTAAATCTAAATTTAATTTTTCCGCACCATCCACTAAAGCGAGCTCACGCTCGCTGAGCCATGTTCCGCCCATTATATTTCCTCCCAGTTAAATAAAACGTAATTAATCTAATCATTAATAAATATAATTAGCAAACCATTTTTTTAAAAAGTAATTAATTGTTGGCAATTTTATAATTTATAAATTAAGTATTTAATGGTGTATTGTTCTGGGGGGAAGCAATTGTCTATAAATTATTATATTAAAATTCTATTTTCATTATTGTTATTCTTAATTACTTTTTCTATTTATGCACAGGATCCCATAGAATCAGAAAAAAGTTTAAATTCTGAATATGCAGATAAAATGAGAAACCCAGATTATAAATATAATAAATTAGAAAATAAAAATGAAAGTTTAACTACAAAATACCTTAATAGTTTAAGGGCAGGAAAATGGGGGGCTTCGGACCCTGATTGGGTAAACTTAGACTTAGCAAAAACTTTTTTTCCTAAGGCTAATAAAATTGGAAGACTAGAAGGAGATATTCCATCTGCATCAGTAATGTCAGATGGAAAAATTTTAGGTTATTTATTTCTTACTAAGGACATAACAAGTTCTAAAGGATATTCTTCTCAAACTTTTGATATAGTTGTTGGTTTGAGGTTAGATGGAATATTAGCAGGAGCAACTATTATTGATCATTTGGAGCCGATAATAGGTATGTATACCCCTGATGGAGAACTAGTTTTACCCTTATTTACTGCACAATATAAAGGGCTAGATATTAGATTACCGATCAAGGTAAATTTATTAAGAACTGAAGGCCCTGGTTCTATAGATGGAATATCATCAGCAACAGTTAGTGCTGTTCTATTCAATGGAGCTATTTTAAGAGCTGCAAGAAATTTAGCTTTATATAAAGGAATGCGGTTAAGCGATGAGCCGGTAGTAGATATATTTAGGTTTAAAAACACAGCTTTTAAAACTTTAATTGAAGATGGATCAGTAGCAAGACTAACTATTACTTTAGAAGACCTTAGAAGTTTAGGAATGGGCAACCCGAAAATATTAAATAGGGCGGGTGTAAATGATATTTATAGAAATAAAGCTGTTTTTGCAGGAGACATGCCGGTAGCTGCAAATCAGAAAGAGGTTAAGAAAGGCTACATTGATACAGATAGAAATTTAGTAATAGATTTATATGTTGCACCAGTAGTAACGCCGACCATAGGTAGAAATCTATTGGGTGATAAATGGTATGATATATTCATAGCTGGCAGAGACCCTAAAGAAATGACAATAGTTATTTCTACTTTAGGTAGATACCCAATAGATGGAGAGCCTCATATAGCATCTGGGCCATTTAAGCGAATTGCGGTTATTCAAGGAGATATAAAGTACCAATTAACAAAAGAGAATTTTAGAAATTTAGGTTTTTTACATGGTGAAGATAAGCCTTTTTTTGCAGAAGCAGGGATATATAGGATTCCATCAGATATTAATATTGATCCAGTAAAACCATGGAAATTTGAGTTATTATTAGAAAGCAATATAGAGGGAAATGATAAGTTATTTTATATAGATTATAAATTAAATTCTAAATATATTATACAGCCAGATGGTTTAGAAGTCTTAGCTAATAATAATGAACCAATTTGGTATGGTGCTTGGGCAAGCCAAAGGCTTAATTTAAGCTTGCTAATAATTACGTTCAGCATTCTATCATTAGCATTATGGAAAATGGAAAAACTTGTGCAGTATAATTATATATGGAAACCTTTCAGGTACTTATTTCTAGGATGGACGCTGATATGGTTAGGGTTTTATGCTGGAGGTCAGGTAACTATAATTAGTATTTTAACGTGGGTAACCGCTCCTCTACATAATCCATCTTGGGATGTTCTTTTATCAGACCCAATCCTAGTTTCTTTAATGATATTTGTTATTATTAGTTTTGTAATATGGGGAAGAGGAGTTTTTTGTGGTTGGTTATGTCCATTCGGAGCAATGCAAGAGTTAACTTCTAAATTAGCGCAAAAATTAAAAGTTACCCAAATTAAAATTTCTAATAAGTGGCATTTACGTTTGTGGCCAATCAAGTATTTTTTATTAGCAGGTTTAGTTGGGACAAGTTTTTATTCTATGGCCAGCTTAAATATTGCTGCAGAAATTGAACCATTTAAAACTGCAATTTCAATGCAATTTATTAGAGAGTGGTATTTTGTTTTCTATGCCTTATTACTATTAGCTATAGGACTATTTATTGAGCGATTCTTTTGTAGGTTTTTATGCCCATTAGGTGCATTTATGGCTATAGGTGGAAAATTACGAATATTTAAATCTTTGAAAAGAAGAGAAGAGTGTGGAAGCCCTTGTCAATTATGCTCACATAATTGCCCTATTAATGCGATTAAGCCTACAGGTGAAATTATAATGGATGAATGTTTTTACTGTCTAGACTGCCAAGCTTTATATAGTGACGAGCATAAATGTCCTCCTTTAGTAAAAATAAGAAAAAGAAAAAATAAGGATATTAAACCAATATTAACTCCAAATATTGCAGAATAAATTTGCTAGTTTGTGCTTTATTAGTATGGACAATATTTCCATTTATAAATATTAATGAAACTTCTTCTTCTAGTCTTACTTACTTAACTGAAATTGAATGTAAAAACACAATAAAAAGCAATAACGATTACTGTATTTTAATAGATAAAAGAAAAGATTTCACTTTACAGGAATGGCAAGAAGATAATTGTGTTAGATCGGAACATAAATGGATTGGAAATCAATAAAAAAGTTAGGAAGATAGTTCTAATTGCGCATTAAAGTAGGGTAATTTTTCTCTATTGTGACATCCCATGATTACAATTCTTTCTGCAATTTGAAGAGATTTTTGATATTTTCTTTCTAACTCTTTAATGGATTTTCCATCAAATTTTTGTCCACAAATAAAAATTCCATAATGAGCTTGTACGGTTCTAACTCTTTTACCTAAAAGTAATCCATCAGCTATCGCTGAAAAACTAAATTCTTCTTGTTGTTTAACAACAATATTTTTGCTAATTAAAAACTTTCTAACATTAATTTCTGCTTCAATAATCAAATTCCAGTATTCTGATTCTGAATTTGTTTTCTCGGCGCTTATATAATAAAAGGCCTTACAGAAAATTAAAAAAGTTAGCTCTTCTATACTTTTATAGCTCCAAGCCTGTCTTTCTAAGCTATTCCAGACAGAAGGTTTAAGCTCTTTAAATATTCTTGGCACCCTATCAAAAAACATCCCATGAAGGTTCAGGTCACTTACATTAGAATCTACTAGTTTTTCCTTATGAATATCTATGCAAGCTGTAGATGTGCAAATTGGACACTGATCATCTCTATAAACATCCTTCTTGTATATATATGAACATCTAAGTCCTTTCTTATCCTTTCCTTCACATATAAAAAAAGAAGATTTATTTTCAGCTTCATCAAACTGTGTAGCAATCCAATTAAACCTATTTTGAAACTTTATAAATGATCTTCTATGACTCCATAAGTCCCATTTGAGGTCTTCAACGGGACCAAATGTACTCCAATTAGAACTAACATCTATAATAATACATTTACTTTTATCTTTAGCACATCTGAGACCTCTTCCTACGGATTGCCCCCAGAGGACTTTAGATAAAGTAGGCCTTAGATGAACTATAATATTACAATTTGGGTTGTCCCAGCCTTCAACAAGAACACCTACAGAAACAACTGCCTCAATCAAACCATTTTTATGATTAGATAATATTCTAGTTCTTTCTCCTGCAGGAGTAAGGGCTGTAAGTATATCACTTTTAATTTTAGCATTTTTAAGAGTTTCAAGAGTTTTTTCAGCAACAGCTACATCTGGACAAAACCAAGCAGATATGGCTGAAGGTTTAACATTCAATCTCTCTTCTTTATAAATACATAACGCATAATCAATCATTGAAGATTTTATAATAGCATTTGATAATACGGATATAGGAAAATCACCATTCTTTATTTCTGCATTATTTAAATTAAGATCATGTATGAAATGTGGTCTATATACAGGTTGAACTAAAACATTCTCATTTATTAAAGTTTTAATATCTGCACAATCTATAATAGCATCAAATACCAATCCTAATTGATCATTTTGATTTCCAGTTCGCCTCTCGGGAGATGCTGTCAAACCCATTATATGACTTGGTTTTTTCCCTTTTTCATCAAAGATATCTAAGACTCTTTGATAAGCAGAACCAATAGGAGATACTCTATGAGCCTCATCAATAATAATAAGGTCTGATTCTGGGATTAAAGAAGCAATAGCAAATTTAGACCTTAAATTAGTTGAAAGAATTATATCCGCATCCCCAAAATTTTTAATATCTTCAGATATGCCAAGCTTTCTAACTTTATGGTTAACTTGTAATTCGCGTTCTAGTTGTTCAAGAAGGACAAGCCTGTGACATAAAACTAAAATCTTTTTATCTTTATAAAATTTTTTTATTATTTCACTAGCTAAAACAGTCTTTCCTGCTCCAGTAGGCGCTTTCAAGATAAACTTTTTATGTGACTTGCAGATCTCTTCATATTTATCTAATATTTCGGATTGCCATTTTCTTAAAATCATAAATATATTACCATATTAAAGGTTTTTTTAATTTTGCATATCTGCTATGCAAGACTTTACTATATATAAAATTAATAATTTTACCATAGTTTTTTTGTAATTGAGTAAACTTTTTTTACTAAAATAGTTTATTCATTAAAATACAACAGGTATGTAATTATTAATTTAGTAAACTTTTTTAAAATAAATTAGTATGATTATTACGTACTTTTTCTATTTTCTATAGAAGTAAGTGGCGCGCCCGAGAGGATTCGAACCCCTGACCCTCTGATCCGTAATCAGATACTCTATCCAGCTGAGCTACGGGCGCATATAATAATAAATATTTTATAACTTAATATTATCTATTAATCTTGTATTCTCAATATACACAGCAATAAATAATCTTGCATTAGATTTATCATTATTATCTATAACACTTAAGTTATTATTATCTCTAATTTCTATATAATCTATATTTTCTATACCTACAGAAAGAAGGTTGCTTTCGACAAATTTAATTGTAGTTTGTATATCTGTATTTTTATACTCGTTTATAGCACTTTTCATAATCTTGTTAATATTATTGGCAATAACTTTGCTTGCTGCATTAAGATATTTATTTCTAGAAGATATCGCTAACCCATTTGTATCTCTTATGGTTTTTATAGGCAAGATTTGACAGGGAATATCTAAATTTTTAACTAAGGATTTAATAATTAATAGCTGTTGGTAGTCTTTTTCTCCAAAGACAGCATAATCTGCTCCAGATTGTAGCAATAGTTTTGCCACTATTGTGGAAACGCCTTCAAAGTGGTTGGGCCTTTTTTTTCCGCACAACACAGAACTTAACTTAGGTACATTTATAGTTAAATCAAAGCCTTCTGGATAGATATTTTCTATAGTGGGGATATATATTATATCACACCCTACATCACTAAGACGTTTAATATCTTCTTCTTCTGATTTTGGATATTTATTAAAATCTTCATTTTCACCAAACTGCATTGGGTTTACAAAAATAGTAGCTAAAACTATATTAGCATTTCTTTTAGCTTCAATTATAAGTTTTTCGTGCGCTTCGTGAATTGCACCCATTGTAGGAACAATCGCTAAAGAGGCTGCCGTATTGAGCGGCCCATTTCTATACCTAGCAATGGATGAATGTAGTCCTCTTAAATCCCTAACTATTTCAACGCTCATTTAATAAACCAACTCAAATAATTTTATTGTATTAATAATAATATTTATCGTATCTTTTCCTAATAATAAGTTATCTAATAAAGCCATTAAAGGCGAGGCGCAAGAGAATTTTTAAAAGAGTTTAAATATGTATTATAAAATAATTATTGCTACATTATTCACAATTTTTCTTAATAATAGTTTGTTATTAGCTAATGAAGAAATAGATGAATATAAATCTTCTCCAGAAGGTAAGATAAGTAATACTGGAAATGCAAAGTATAGTATAACAAAAATTTTTATGGCTGTAACCGCTGATCCAAGGGCAACTATATCTGCAAAACGTATATTAGAAGCAGGCGGCACTGCAATGGATGCAGCTATATCAGCTCAAATGGTTTTAAATTTAGTAGAACCTCAATCTTCAGGTATAGGTGGCGGAGCATTTATTTTATATTATGATGCTAAAACTAAAAATATATATGCTTGGGACGGAAGAGAAAAAGCTCCTATGAATTTTTCTGAAAGTATTTTTTTAAATACTAATGGAAAAAAGAAAGGGTTCATAGAAGCAGTGTCTGGAGGGCTAGCAGTTGGAGTTCCCTCTCTAGTCGCTATGTTAGAACAAGCACATGAGGTACATGGGAATATGCCATGGAGATCATTATTTAATGATGCTATTCAGTTATCTAAAGAAGGTTTTATAGTTGGAAAAAGACTAGCAAAACTTACTTCTAGAGCGCCTCATTTAAAAAATCAAGAAACAGCGAAAGAATATTTTAGTATAGATAGTGGAGGCTTGCGAGAAGGAGAATTAAAGAAAAATTTAGAATTTGCTGAGAGTTTGGAGCTAATTAGAGATAATGGATCTCAAGCCATACTTCATGGAAAATTAGCAGATAATATATTATCAACAGTGATAGGACATAAAAATAGTCCAGGTGTTATGACAAAAAATGATTTTAATTTTGTTAATCCTCTTCTTACTAAACCTATATGCGGAAACTATAGAACATGGAAAATTTGTGGAATGGGCCCTCCAAGCTCCGGAGGTATAACTATATTACAGATTTTAGGAATTCTAAATAATTTTAATCTAAATTCAGAAAATCCTAATGATTCTGAGGTGTGGCATCTATTTTTGGAAGCATCAAAATTAGCTTATACAGATAGAGGATACTACATTGCAGATAGTGATTTTACTGTTGTTCCTATAGAAGATATGCTCGATGAAAAATACTTAAAAGATCGGTCTAAATTAATAAAGAAAACTAGTATTATTTTGAACCCTAAAAAAGGAAAATTTAAAAACAATAATGCGCAATATTTAGGAATAGATTCAACGAGCGAAAAACCTTCAACAACGCATTTATCTATTATAGATAAATATGGAAATGCTTTAGCTCTTACATCTTCTATAGAGTTTATGTTTGGAAGCGGCCTCATGACGTCCGGATTTTTATTAAATAACCAAATGACAGATTTTTCTTTTTATCCAAAAGATAAAGAAGGAAACTTAATTGCTAATAGACCTGAAGGCCAAAAGAAACCTCGTTCCTCTATGTCCCCGACTTTAGTATTTGATTCTAAAGGAGATTTAAGAATGATATTAGGTTCTCCAGGAGGCTCTCAAATAATATGCTATGTAGCAGCATCCTTAGTTAGAATGATTGATTTAAATATAAGCCCAGAAAATATTACAGAGCAACCCAATATATGTAATAGAGGCTTTAGATCAGATATAGAAGAAGGTATTATTGGCGATGATTTGGCAAAAGAATTACAAGAAATAGGACATAAAATAAAAAGAAAAAGTATGACAAGTGGCATACATATTATATATAAAGATAGTATGAAAAATTTACATGGTGTAGCAGATCAGAGAAGAGAAGGCTCTGCTTTTGGCTTATAAGAAAAGTGAGGAATCAAAATGAAGTTATCAGACGAACAAATAAAGTCATTTAAAGAATTAGGATACGTCTTTCTAGAAAACGTATTTGATGCACAAGAAGTAAAAAAAATGAATGACGAGCTTCCAAAAATGTATTCTCTAGATAGGGAAGAAGTCCAAAAAGAAAAAGATGGAAAAGCAGTTAGAACAGTATTTGCAGCACACACTTTTAGTGATATATATTCAGATCTATCACGTCACCCACGTATAGTAGAACCAGCAATGCAACTTCTTGAAGGAGATGTTTATATTCATCAATTTAAAATTAATGCTAAGGAAGCTTTTGATGGAGATTTATGGCAGTGGCATCAAGACTATGGTACTTGGAAAAATGATGATGAAATGCCTGAAGGTTTAGCACTTAATGTGGGCTTATTCTTAGATGATGTTACGCAATTTAATGGTCCTCTAAATTTTATACCTAGATCACATAGAGATGGATATATTGAAGCTAAGCATGATGTGACTACTACATCATATCCTTTATGGACTATAAATAATGATACGATTTCTAAGTTAGTAGATAAGGGAGGTATTATTGCCCCTGAAGGTAAAGCCGGGTCAATGATCCTTTTTGATTCTACTCTGGTACATGGCTCTCCTTCTAATATGTCTCCTTGGAACAGAACTATAGTTTATATCTCTTTAAATAGAACAAGTAATTATATTAGAAAATTTAGTAGGCCTGAGTATAAAGCGCATAGAGATTTCACACCTATTACATGCGTAGAGGATACGTGTTTCAAATAAAATGAATTTAGATTTATCAGATAGATTATTAAAGCATCAGGAAGAAGGAAAATCTTTTCGTGTGGGCGTCATAGGGGCAGGAAAATTTGCAACTATGTTCTTATCTCAAGCAAATAGTACTTCCGGTTTTCATATTGCTGCAATAGCAGATCTTAATATTAAGCGTGCAGAAGAAGCTATAAGAACGGCAGGTTTTGAACAAAACTTAAATACATCAGGTATTAATGAAGCTATAACGTCTAATGAAATTTGGTTTACGGATTCAGGTTTAGAATTAGCACAATGTGAGCAATTAGATTTAGTAATTGAAGCTACAGGTAATGCTGAAGCTGGAGTTGATCATTGCCTTGCAGCTTTCAAAGCTAATTCTCATGTTGTATTAGTCACTGTAGAAGCCGATGTTTTATGCGGCGCAGCTATTATGAAAAGAGCAAATGAAGCGGGAGTAGTATGCTCAATGGCCTACGGAGATCAGCCAGCTTTAATATGTGAGCTTATCGAGAGAGTAAAAAGTTCAGGTTTTGAAATAGTATGTGCAGGTAAAGGAACAAAATACTTACCAGTATATCATTCAAGTACTCCATCTACAGTTTGGAATTATTATGGATTAAGTGAACAAGAAGCGGCGGCGGGAGGCTTAAACCCCAAGATGTTTAATTCTTTTTTAGATGGTACAAAATCAGCAATTGAAATGGGAGCACTTGCCAATGCTACTGGGCTGGGTGTCCCAAATGATGGCTTGCTTTTTCCAGCTGTTGGAACGTCTTCACTATCTCAGATTTTAAAACCTAAAGAGTTTGGTGGCGTATTGGAAAGTTCAGGAACGGTTGAAGTAGTTTCGTCATTAAATAGAGATGGAACAGAAATTCCTGATAATTTACGTTGGGGTGTTTTTGTCGTATTTAAGTCGGATTCACGTTATACAGAACAATGTTTTAGAGAGTACGGAGTTCCAGTTGATGATAGTGGACAATATGCAGCATTATGGAGACCCATACATTTAATTGGCTCGGAGTTAGGTTTTAGTGTTGCTACTGCTTTATTAGATAAAAAATCTACAGGCGCAACAAAAGCATTTTCTGGAGACGCTGTATCTATTGCAAAAAGAAATTTAAAGGCAGGAGAAATGTTGGATGGTGAGGGAGGAACAACTGTCTGGGGAAAACTATTATCTGCCTCACAATCCATTTCTATGAATGCATTACCTATAGGCCTTGCGCATAACGTTAAACTCTTAAAGGATATTTCAGAAGGGCAAGTTGTCTCACAAAATGATGTAAGTGGTATTCCGGAATCTAATGCTTATTTATTAAGAAAAGAAATGGAAACTGATTTTATAGAAAATCAAAAAAATTGAATGGAAATCTGACACCTTATAAAGATTTTTACCCTAAAATTGGAATAGGTAGTATGTTATCTCCTACTTCTACGATTATAGGAAATACCGTTTTAGGCTCTAAAAATATAGTTAAAGATAGAGCAGTCTTAAGAGGCGATGGAGCGGAAATTCTTGTAGGAGAAGAAGTATCTTTTTTAGAGAGAAGTACTGTTCATGTAGCTAGTGATTTTATGGGCTCTTATATTGGAGACTTTTCTGTAGTTGGAAGGTTTGCTTTAGTGCATGCTTGTAAAATAGGTAAATCTGTAATCATTGGGGATCAAGCAATCGTAATGGATGGGTCAGTAATTGGAGACAATTGTATCATAACAGCAAATTCTTTAATTCCTCCAGGCAAAACTTTTCCAAACAATTCATTAATTTCTGGAGCTCCAGCAAAAGTAATTAGAACTATAGAAGACCAGGAATATAAGACATTTAAATTAGAAATTTTAGATAATGTAAATACAAATAAAAGTATAGTTAGGTCTCAAATAGAAGGCGATGACCCTTTAGCAGAGTTAGGAATTGAGCCATGGGTCAATTATCAAAAAGGAATAGAAAAAATAAGTTCCAAGGCTTTTGTGGCGCCGGATGCAATTATTAGAGGAGATATAATTGTAGAAGATAGAGCTAGTATATGGTTTGCTACAATACTTGCTTCTTTACCTGGAGGAAGTATTTCAATTGGAGAGGGATCAAATATTCAGGATAATACAATAATTGATGTAAAAACAAACTCTTTAATAATAGGAAAGCGTGTTACAGTAGGACACAATGTAAGACTTGCAGGCTGTACTATTGGAGATAACTGTTTGATTGGAATGGGGTGCACTATTGAAGATGGAGCAATAATAGAAGAGAATGCATTTGTAGGTGCGCGCGCAATAATTAAAGCGAACACTGTTGTAAAAGCTAATACTATATTTGCAGGAAGGCCTGCCAGCTATTTTAGAGATGTGAAAGAAGAAGAAGCAAAATTTTTTAGAATGGGTCAAGAAATATACGAGAGTTTCTCAGCAGATTATATACAAGAGTTAGGTTCTAAAAAACAATAGGATTATACTACATGTTATTTATGACTTTAATAAAATTAATAATCATAGCAGCCGTATTAATAATTTTAAGGATGCTTTTTCCAACTTTAGTAAAAGGCTTTAAACGAATAATGTTTATAATTATTGGCTCTATGATTATTTTTGCATTAGTTGTTATGTATGCGTCTTAAAAATCATAATATTTGCAATATTGTCATAGTGACAATTTGGAAAATTATATGTCACATAAAATAATAATAAGTAAAAAATTTGGTGAAAAAACAACTTGTACAAAGTGTGGAATAAAATTTTATAATTTAAATAAATCTTCTACACCTTGTCCTAAATGTGGAGCCGCACAAGTAAAGAGTAAAGCAAAAAAAATACCTAATAAGAAAAAGAGCGCAGTAAAAGAAGCAAATGTAAATTTAATAAGTTTAGTAAGATTAGAAGAAAATAAAAAACAAGCAGAAGTATTAATAAGTAATGAAAAATTAGACGTAAGTAATATTAATAAAACAGGATGGTATTTTTTATCTGAAGATAATATTAATACAGACAAAACTATAAATCTTACTAAAGCAATACACCTTAATAACCCGCCATTAGAAGGAATTATTTCTTATATACAAACATATCCCTTTAAAGGAATAGGAAAAGAAATAGCAAAAGTCATTGCTCAGTCTGATTTAAGCGAACTGTTTTTAAAAAATAAATTAGATATTAATTATTTAATGATTAGCTGCAGGCTATCAGAATTTAAAGCTACAAACTTCGTAAAGGTTTGGAATAAAAGTACAGATCATAGAGTTTTACAAATATTATTGAGAGAATTAGGGGTTGGTAACGCTGCTTCTAATGAGATAATAGAAAAGTATAAAGAGCGTGCCTTAGAGTTAATAATGAGTCCATATAAATTATTGGATATAAGTTATTTTACTTTATTAAATGTAGATTTAATTGTTCAGAAGCTTCAATTAAAAATTTCTTTAGAGGAAAAAATTATTGGAATAATGCGTTATGTTTTAAAAAGGTTAGAACAATCAAGAGGACATACGGGTTTTGAGATTCAGCAAGCATATACAGAATTTATTAAATTATATAAAATAGACCAAAGAGATTTAGATAAAGTTATTAGAGGTTTAAACGATACTTTTGTTTTCAAATTTAAAGATAAAGTTGAGTATATCATCACAAAAGAATCCTATGAAAGAGATAAAAATATAGCTCTCGCATTAAAAAAATTAAAAGAGGCAAAAGTAAGCTTCTTAAAGAAAATTAAAAACTACCGATTGCCAACATCTTTAAAACTTTCAGAAAGCCAAGACGAAGCTTTAAAAAATACCTTAACAAATCCAGTATCTATAATAAATGGTGGGCCAGGTACCGGAAAAACACATATGATCCAGGCAATCACACATATATTATCAAAGACTAATATTAATATATGTTTGTGTGCACCTACTGGGAAGGCAACTAAACGTTTAGAAAATATAAAGAGTCTTGAGCAGCTTGGTCCTAAGACCATTCATTTTTTATTAGAAAAAACTAAGAATAGTCATGAGCTAAAGATTGACGCATTAATTATTGATGAGTTTTCTATGGTTGATGTAAAGTTAATGGAAAGGCTATTAGATTTATTAGAACCAGGAAGCATGTTAGTTATGATAGGGGATGCTAATCAACTCCCCTCAGTTTCTTCCGGTCAGGTGTTTAAAGATTTATTAAATTCTAATAAAATACCGTACACAGAATTAAAAGAAAATTTCAGACAAAAATCAGATAGTAGTATCGTTGGAATTGCCAATCAAATAATTCAAAAGAGTTTTAGAATGCCCAAAGATTTTACAGGTGAATTTAAATTTTGGATAGAAAAAGATGAAGTAAAAATAAGAAATAAAATTTTAAAGCTATATCTAGATCATTTACCCAAGGAAAGAAAGATTGATGGAGATAAAGACATTCAAATATTATCCCCAATGCGAAAAGGTATACTAGGCATACATGCTTTAAATGCTTCTATACAGAATAAAAAATGGGAAGGTTTAAATCCTATATTAGAAAAAAATGAAAAAGAAAGATTATTTTTGAATGATAAAATAATAAATACAAAAAACAATTATGATTTAGAAATAATGAATGGAGATATCGGTGAGATTATTCGAAATGACAAAGAGACAATTGTTAAAATAAATAATCAAGAGGTTTCTTTCAATAAAAAGGATATTTACAGTCTTGAGCCAGCCTATGCTATTTCTATTCATAAATCACAAGGTTCGGAATATCCGATTGTAATTATTCCTATATCTAAAGAACATACTCATATGTTAAGCACAAACCTTTTATATACGGCAATAACTAGAGCTAAGGATGAAGTTATAATAATAGGTGATCCTGAAGTTTTCATAAATGGAATTAATTCATATTGGAAAACAGAAAGAGATACTTTCTTACCAGAAGCTTTAAAGAAAATATTCTGAACAACCTTTAAAAGCTATATACATAAAATCTCCATAACTTCTAAAGCCTATACAAATATCTCTAAACTATAACTATACTTGTCAACCCCATAAGGACCTAAGTGTATGTATAGTTGTTTATATTGTCCCTCCCCAAAATATACTCTTAGGTCTTTACCATTAAGAAAGGAACGCATCATGTGGTTTGAAGCCATCGCCTATTTTATTCTTGCTCTTCTTCAATAAAAGTATTGTATGAAACTATTAGAAAGGACTCTCTATGAAGAATATACACATCTTACTGCCTCTGCTTTTAATACTTACTATGACATCATTTCTTATTGTATTTTCTCAAGCAATTAGTAAAGAGGTTAGACAGGATGCTGAGTCAGAACATATTTGTGAGACCAAAACTTTAGGTATTGTTACCTTTAAAGATGATCTTATTAACAATAAAGAAACTAAACAGTATTATGAAGGTAGTGGTGTTTGTGCCTACTCTATACATTATTCTAAGATAAAAGATATTTATGTTTATTATTATCCTGGTGATGAAGGATGTCATAATGGTGAATATAAACCTCCCCCTGATAACTTTGCTGGAAGAATAACTTTGACTAATAATCCTGACGAGAGATATGGTTGGGACGATGCTGTAGAACATGTCATGTGTTTTTATAAATAAAAGTATAAGGAGGTAAAATGAAGTATATCGTCATAGTTTTAATATGTTTTATAGGTATAATCGCCTTATATCTTTATAATAAAGATACGCCTGAACCTAATAATGAAGTCTCTCAGGCAGCAAAAGAAGATAAAGAATCTAGATACGAAAAAAGTCATCGTATTTATTCTAAAGTCCTCAAGAAATGTTCTGATTTAGAAAACTATAAATTTGAGTTAGTTATTCATACAGGGTCAAACTTAGATCTTAACTGTCTAGAAATAGAATTAGCACCTCATAGTCAAGTAAAACCAAAAATACTATCTACAATTCAAATAACTTCAAAACTTCATAACTCTTCAGTTACATTAATGGAAATAAAATCAGTATTTGATATTTGTTCAGGAGAATCTAATCCTTTTTGTAAACATAATCTTATAATAGATAATGAAAAATTTATTTATGTACGTACAAGTGATCAAGCAGAAACATCACTCTTAAAAGAAAACACTTATCATGTTGTAAATAGAACTAGTACTTATAGAAGTAATTATATTTATTATGCAGATAAAAATAAATTATTAGATTTAGGTCAAGGAGGCACTCTAGAATTTGAAGATAATAGCATAACTAAATATGGAGTTAAATCTTATTGGGATGGTGGAGGAGCTTTTTGGTATAATCTAAGAATAGATTATGAGGGGAACTATATTGAACTCATTAATGAAGAAGATTCAGATAAATGTTATCCCTTTGAAAAGTTTAATCATAAGAATGAAGAATTTAAAAATACTTTTAAAGAACAAGGGCTAAAAGAGTTATGTGTTTGGGAAAAATAAATGTAAGTAAATGGAGTGTAAAAGGTTGTAATTTAGGAGGTACTAATGCATGCTCTAATGCGGCATTAATGTATTTTGCAGGACTAGAAGCAGAGCTAGATTATAGTAAAATGGTAAGTTATTTAATACAAAGTATAAAATTATATTCTGAAGATTATGATTGGATTTTAGAGGGTTCGGATGAATGGTTAGAATATAAAGATAAAGCACCAGAAAGTTTTTGGAAAGCGAGAGAAATATATTAGAATGCTATAATAACAAAAGACCTTAAGCACATTTATTTGTTACAAGACTTATTATATTCAGAGTAACTAATTAAAGAAGGACAATCTCAATCCGAACTCAAACGTAATCACATACTATTAACCATGCTTTATTAAAGGTAAATATAATAATGAGTAAAAATTTAAAAACATTAGGAAAATTGAGTCTAGAGGTTTACAAGCATTTAGGAGGATTAAATTTTGATGAGAAAGATCTTCAAGTTGCATTAGGATATGAATTGACGGCAAAAGGTATTGAATATCTTAGAGAAGTTCATATTGAATTATATTATAAAGATGTGCCTATTAAATTAGGTGCTCCTGACTTTTATTTAAATACAGAAAAACCACCTACTATAATTGAAATTAAATTAGGATCTTCACTTTCAAATTCTAATAGGCAGCAATTAAAAATGTATCTTCTTTCAATAAAAAGAAACCCTAAAAGTGTTCTTAAAAGTGTCAAAAATGGGATTTTAATAAATTTCTTAAAGGAAGACCCTACTACTTATCAAAGTGTTGTGGTTCAGAGAAAGAAAGAACTTTATAAAGTTGAGATAGAAGAATTTAATCTTGATAAAAATGACAA
>ERZ651776.926-NODE-926-length-37985-cov-4.412235_pt1 | contig 37985 bp, 8 predicted proteins | sample MGYA00514761_ERZ651776 | MGnify/ENA metagenome assembly ERZ651776
GGGGGGGGGGGGGGGGGGGAGTGGGGGGGGTGGGGGGGCGGGCGTAATCGGAGATTTTTTCGGGGGCGTCTCAAGTTCGGTTTCAATGACTTTCTCTGGTGTTGGGGGCTGAGGGGGAGGCGGTAATGGCGGTGGCTTAGGGAGTCCTTCCTCCTTAACGACGTCCCCCAAAACAACTTCCCACGACCTGTCTCCTTCAAGAAGCCAGATTTTGGCCTTCGCATTCGCCAGAATCCCCCCTGGCTTGAGGTCCCCGTTTAGGGATGGATGGAACATTGAAGCAATGTCAGGGCGGACCCCCTCAAAAGAATTCGACATAGATACTTTCAAGCCCTCGCAGCATGGGCAGAGAAGGAGCGAGGGGTTACTGACGGCGTCGCAGACCAATACTTGCCAGACATGATCTGAGTACTTGTCTTCTTGGCCCGAGGCCCGACAGAGATCACACTTTACCCACACTTTTTTTCTCGACATTAATGTCAACTTCTCTGGGACAATATTTGCATCGTTCCTGTCGGGATCAAACATCTTTGCAAAACCCGGCCGGAGGGCAGCCACAGAATTTGTGATGGAAAACTTTCTCCCTTCGCAGCAAGGGCAGCTCGGATCCTTCAGTCTCTCGGCAATTGTTGAAACAAAATCGTGGTCAGGGCCAAGGGGGCACTTCCAGTGTAGTGGCAACTTAGAGTCATGCTGGATCGCGCTCGACCTTTTTGTATTCAGAGTAGGGTGATATTGCGAAGCAAGAGAAGGGTGGGCAGACTTAAGAGAAGTTAGCGCCCTAGGGGGGGTGATTTTACTGCTGTCATTGTCGGCTTCTGTAGGAGGGGGAGGAAGAAGGTTCATGGTGATAAGGGGGGAGGGGGGGGAAAGTAATGTAATATGCACGCAAAAAAAGTGTTTTTGCAATAATCGTGCGGGGGTTTTACTTCAAATCTTCAAATCTTCAAACCATTTTTTTTCTCCGTCGCAACAAAAAATCAATAACTAAAAACCAGAAACTTGAGAAAGAATCGCCGGCAAAGCTCCAACGCGCTGATACTTTAACTGGAGTATCATTGTTTCGATTTCAATTGTAAAACATCTCTGACGTCTAAGATGACCACAGTAACTGAACAGAAGAACAAGACCCGGTTAGGTCCAGCCAGCAGCCAGCCATGGCAAACTCTCCGCCTGATGTAAACACCCTCGTCTCGCTCGATGGCGATGAATTTATGGTTGTGTGCTTTTATGCGCGCTCGGCACGAAATTTGTTAAGAGTGGGGTTTTTTAATAACGGTAGCCACTTATACACTTTCCTTCTATTTATTCAATGGCACAAGTACAACCCACCCTCACTCGATCCCCTTCGCTAATTTTGCTTAATTTACAGTACATATGAGTACCATTTTCGCGCCTGTTGTTGCGTTGGTTGATTAAATAAAGGTAAACACGTGTTGCACCACGTTTTTCTGCCCCTTCAACCAACTCGATTTCAACACAACATACCCGACCCGGAAACGGTACACCAGAGCATCGCCATGATCACTTCCTCCTGGTCTTGCTCTTCTTCCCACTCTTATACTTCTCTCCTGGCTTCGCTCGAGTGACTCTATTCTCCCTAGCTCTCTCCTCGAAGCCCTTGTCTTTCTGTAGTTTGCTCCTGGCCGTCCTGACCCACTTGATCGCGATGGCCTTACTACTCTCACTCAGATTGACCGCCGCTTGCGCCCACTCGGCGGGCACGTCCTCTCCCTCGTCATCACTGACGTCAATCTGCACTCTCTTCCTGCGCCTTCCCCCCTTTCCGAAGAGGCGATTCTGGGCAGTTTTATACCAACCCATCAGAATAGCCTTGCTGGCCGCATTTAGGTAAATCGGGCCCCACTCAGGATATTCCATGCCTTCGTCATCATCGCTATCATCTTTCATGGCCCCGGCCAAAGCCGCTCTTCTCTCTTTCTCTAGCCGCTGACTGATGCACCCAAGACATAACGTCCTGTAACGCTGGTGCTTGGTCCAAAAGTTCTTCCACAGGACCTGGTCGAACTCTTCATCCCCATTCTCGGCGACAAACCTCTCGTCCATTTCTTCAATAGGCACAATGATTTCCACCTGCAGCAACTTACGGCTCAAACACTGCTCGCACTGTGTTCCCCTATTTTTGTTAATGAGAGGCTGAACAACTTCCCTCAATTTCAGCCTCCGCTGTGCCTTGTTAAGCCACCACCTGACAAGCTTCCTCGTGGGCGCGCTCAATATTGGAATCCCGAACTTCGGCCCATCGTCCCTATCACTGTCACTGCTAATGTCCTGGTTTAGAGCGTTCAAAATCCTGGTGAACTGGTTGATCAAATAAGGCCTGCTCCTCCGCAGCGTCCTCGGCGTTAGAATGCTGGGCAATTGATTGATAAGCCAAGCCCTGTTGTAGTTCAAAAACTTGTACCGGAATGTCTCGCTCGTAATCCTCTGGTTCATCAAATAGGCGTCGTGACTAGCGCCCTTCATATCGTCCCATCCAGGGAGATCAAAATCGTCTTCGTCAGCAATCGTCGTGTGCCACGCAGTATTCTCGTGCTTGATCCGCCACAGGGGCGTTCTACTGCCAAACTTGACCAAAAACCACTTGGTCAGTAAACTTACACTGACGGTAAAGCTGACAATAGCCATCATGGCCGGATCTCCAAAGAGATTATACTCGCTTCGGATCATCATCTCCACTCCGAGAATAAAATACATAATCCCATTAACGTGGATTGTCATCATCATGTAGAACTGACTGCTGAAGCACATTTGGTCCATGGTTCTCATGCTCTCGTCAATGCATTCATCCAACGAGTCCTCGAGCCCCTTCCACCGGGTCTCCCTCTGCAAGAATCTGTACCGTGTGTAGATTAGATAGTCATAGATCTTCCAACCGTGAAATAGCTCCTGACAACTATGAATGAGAATGTCAGCAGTGAGCTGGAAAGGGACAATCAGCAACGCAAAAAGCAGGTAGTACAACATGTCTTGTTCTTTGATTCCGTAGAGATCGGGAATACCCGTCTCCTCCCTAAACATCATCAGCAAAACGATGTTAAAGGGCGTGTATAGTAAACTCATTGTATCGCAGCAGTAGCTCCCAAACGAGTCCAAAATGGGCTCCACGGTCTCAGCCCCGTCGCCGATCATACCCTCGATCTCCTTCTCCCTATCGGACTTTTCTGCATCTGTCTTTTCCTCTTTTCCGGCGTTCATCCTGTTTGTCATGAATTTAGGTAACCTACGCGCAATCCTCTCCATGAGGTCTGCCAAGAATTCGTCTAACCAGTCGAAAAAAGCCCCTTGTCCGGGGTCGGTGTACATCCTCTCCATGATCAAGAATCCAAACTCCACAATGTAACTGAACAAGAAGTCCATAAAGTCGTCTGCACTAAGCGTCACCATACCTTGGATTAATCCCATGGCCGTACCAATCGGGGCGCTCAGCAGAGCCTCGTTCAGCTGGTTGTCGACGACGCTCCCGACGCTCTGCGCCAGGACCTTCAACAGAATGATGATCTCCCAGATGTAAGTACCGAAATCTCCCCAAAAGCTGAATTCAACAATTATCAGCAAAAACAGTCCCATCATGAAGCTCGTGTAGATCAAGTTGGACCTCTTCCAGAGTGTCGGAATCCAAATGGCGTCCTTTTCGGCATTCTTGTCCCTCTTTAATTCAATTGACTTCTCTCTCTTGCTCACCCTCTTGGGCAAGAAAATCTTGCACCCCTCATTGATGCACATCGCACTCATGACGACGAACGCAAGCCCCATCCTTCCCTTCTGTCCCCTCTCTAAATCTCGTGGGTCTGGCTTGGCCTCCATGTAGTGGAGCGTCCAATCCGTTCCCAGCCACCAGTCCCTCCCATCGCTCTTGAAGCCAGGCAAGGCAGCGCCGAACGGCATTGCCCCAAATATATTGTACCCCCTCAGAAACAAGCAGCAGGCCATGGTGACGATGATAATAGGTGTCATCGCGAGACCGAATCCACCGAAGGCATTTGGACATACCAATCCTACCATCCCGTAGAATCTCAGCCTAGGAGGGCTTTCCAACTGGGTCGTGAGTCTCACTACGACCCAGTAGAAAAACGTCAGAGTGACGGTTGCCACCCCGATAGCCAAAAATAGGTATATAAAGATATCAGAGTCGTAGGCAAACTTAATGATGAGCTCCATGTAGTTCAATGGCCTAAACTCCAAACTCAGCGAGTAGTCTGTCCTCTTCTGATTGAAGTCAAATGCGCCATAGCTCAGTTCGATTGCCACAATTTGTTTCTCGATGGCGCTCCTCTGATAATAGTCGATGGCCAGGCTCATTTCACGAGGGAAGCACAGCTCTGCGCAACCCCCGGGAACCGAGTTACCCTCGTCTCTGTCGACTGACACGCCGATGAAGGTATCACTGCTCTCCCTCTCCCCTATGATCCTCATGATTGTCTTGCCACCATCATCCATCAACCCAGTCCTAGTGGTCTTCCTTCCGACATATTCAAAGTAGCTAATAGGCCTCCGGATGATGGTGAAAAGGTCATTGCCGCTTTGCACCTCCATCCACCTTGGCACGGTGTCCCTCTGCTCAAGTTTCTCCTCGTAATCACAATACACCGTCATGGTACAATAGTCAGCCACGGGAGTGAACGTAAAGAAATCAAACGGTCCAACCACTACTATGTCGTCAACATGCGGTAACGCAGGCAAATTCCACCTCGACTCGCCTAAATACTGCAGATAAGATTCGCCCTCACTGGGACTGTCCCCGTCCATATCCGGCAATTCACACTTGGGGCTCTCCAAGAGCGCCCAGAAGGGAATGTAGCTGTCAAACTCCCGACAATTACTGAAAAAGGGCAAGTAAGGCAGCACCAACTCGGTAAAGTCCCAAGTAAACGTGTCACCGTCCAAAAAACTCCCATGAAATGTCTCGAAGAACATGTCGGTATTCTCCTTCGCTTCCGTGTACGTATTGAATGGGTTATCCCACCATCCGCTGTCACTCCTCAGGTCCTCGAAGTCCTGCAATATAGTAGGGGTGTAATAGCTATCACTGCCCCCTTCGTCCATCCATGTTCCAGAGTACTCACTGCCTTCTTGGTCAATCCCGTCAATACTCGCACAATCGCCTCCATCACAGTAATAGTTTCTAGAATCATTCGTGGTATTCATGCTGATCAGAATTCTTCCTTTACTGAAATCTTCATACCTAGGCGGTAGATTTAGAGGCGGACTGATGTCATTGATGTTATCCTTTTCATAAACAATACCGAAGAAATACTCCATGCTCTTGGCCTGCTCTTCCCAGCTAATAAACGGACTCTTCCTTCTCATCTCCGGAAGAATTGCTCGGTCCTCCACCGCCCACTTGGGCTTAAGGGTGGGATTGTTGGGGTCCATGGCTATTTTTTCCTGCCCAATATTTTCAAAGGCCCTGTTCGGCTTCGTGATTTGCACAGTCAGCGTCTCCTTCAAAAACTCGCTGCTGGCCATGAAGCTTCCGTGCACGATGTGGACCTCCACCTTGACAAGCGAGTCATCAAGCGCAAGCATGGTCAAATTCATGACCTGGTTTTTGTTCACTCTAGGGTCGGTAAACCATTGCGGCAAGTCCATTGGCTGCATGCAGGGGAGCTCTTCCTTGGGAGCCTGCCTGATCCTATTCGAGTTACAGTTCTCGCTCAGACACCTACTCGGACTTGCGTATATCGCAACCTTGTAGTGTTCGTCGTACACCATGTCAGAGGGTAAATTCCTGAAATCAAACGAAAGCTGAGCATAGTTCAAGAACGGCAGCTCGTACCAACCGATTTCCTTGTCTCTAATACCTTCTTCGGCGTGAATAGGCCTGTTGCAAACGTATTTATCCATCTGCAGCACCTTCTCAAACTCCACAGTGGCGTTTTGGTCGTAGTTCGCGTTGTTTTCGTCTAAAAAGCCGTCCTTCAATACCGTAACTGCACTCCCGCCAACCACTTCCTCCTTAATTATGACGGACTTCTCCCTGCTGATAAAAGTGTAGGTAGCGTAGGTGGGTTCGATCTCTAAATCGAGGCGGTTGCTTGGGTTCTCCACCGTGCTGTGCAGATACTTAAGCCCGTCGCCGCTGAATTTATCTCCATTGTTGCTCACCTCGACCAACATCTGCCCCGTATAACAGGGGTTCATTCGCTGTCCGAACTCTGGCACATTCTCGCAGAATCCGCTCGAAACTTCGCTTCTCGTACAGGCGATCACCATGCTGTAAAGCTTCATGTGCAACGTGTTGCCGGTGCTATCACTGCCGTCGATGGCAACATAATCATCCGGAACACATTTGCTCCCTTGCACGGGGTTATCGCTACAGTACTGCAGATAGTAAACGATGCCATCCTGGTCCCTCTTGCACTTGCCCTGAAAGCCATTGTAGTCGGGCCTGGTCGCCCTCGTCTTTTCAGGGTCGGGATAATCGTTCCAGTTCCCCTCGATGTCATAGTCTTTTGAGGAGTCGAAACCCGAGCCTGGCCAGGCACCCGCTCCATACTCGTGCCGGCCCTGTCTGTCGTGCGCTTCCATGTACTGGTACCCTCCTGTGCTGTTGAAGTCGTACCTGGGCACTTTACACCTCACCCGCGTGCTGCTGATGAATTCTGCCTTCCCTGTGACCTTCATCAGCGATAGTTCGTCCGTGAATTGACCGTACTGGTCCCTGCAGGTCCTTGGACTAGTATGGTAGTACGGGTCAAGAGCCTTGATGTTTGACTGCAAGCACGCAGTAAACCGACAGGTTAGAAAGTCGCTATCCCTGAAGTTCCGGCCGATGACCGTGACATAATCCTCTGAGTCCTCAATCCCATAAGGAGGGCACGTTCTGAAAACCTCAACTGTATCGTTCACCCACATTTTGCTACTGCTCGTAGCGTTCACAGGGTTGATCTTCCGCAGCACCTCAATCTCCCCGGTAGGATTCTTCTCCCTGGTGCTATCGAACTCGACAACAGAGCCCCCATCATCGTCGAGAAGGCTATAAGAGTGCTTGCTGTAGTAGCTGATGTGCTCGAATGGATTGTCCAAGCCGAAGTCTTTCTTGTCACAAACGTCGACCTCCTCAATCCTGCAGTTGATGAGCCGAGAAGCACCGTTAAGGCTGAAAGTCCTCCTTGGACACTTAGTAGTGAGAGCATTACTGCTGGCCGTCCCCTCGGGGCAGAAGTAACCCACGTTGCACTTGTTCCTCGTGGCCAGAGAGAGCGGTGTGCCTCTCAAGCAGTAGTGCCCTTTCTCGCAGAGAAGATTGTACTGGTCCGCAGGGGTCGTCTCGTCAGCACAATAGAACCCGGCTGCGCACTTATGGTCGAACTGAGACGCGCGGTTGGTTCCACTTCCACAGTTATACCCTTGGGGGCAACTTACACTATCAATCAGATTGCTCATTCCCTGAAGTCCGCAAACGCGTCCTGCAGGGCACGGCAAACATTGGCTGATATCAGTTGCTCCCTTGTAAGGAGAGAAAGTGCCAGTGGGGCACAGACGGCACGTCACACTGTCGGCCAACGCACGGTAAGTTCCTGCCTGGCAGATTCTCGGCACGTAGGTACCGTAGCCCTGGCAAGTATAGCCCGCGGGACATGTCCTGCACTTAATTGAGGACTCCAAAGGCGCGTATGTGCCTGGAAAACACAACGTTGAGGCGACGCTTCCGCTCCGGCTCGCGAAGGTTCCGATGGGTACCACCGTAGGATACTTAGTTCCAGGGGGACAGTAATGTCCTGGGAAGCAAGGGCCACTACCGCTAGGCGTGGTGCTCACTTCCTCACAGTAACCACCCTCTGTACAGATCTGAGGGGCGCTGACGCCTAATCTCTGATTGGGCACCCAGTTAATGGTCACATTGTGACTGACCCCTCCGAGACAGAATACTCCAGCGGGGCAGGGCTTCGGGCCCTTCTTCACCGGGTCACTAGGGTCATTAGTGAGGGTTCCTTCCTCGCAGAAATACCCAGGTGGGCATATCATAGACGGCTGTCCGAGCCCTAAGCTTACGCACACAAATCCCGCCGGACAAAGCTCAGGGTACTCCCTACCCCAGCCGGGGCATATATGACCTGTTTCGCAGAGTGTGCAATTACTCTGTCCCAAATAGGGGTTGTGGGTGCCGGGATAGCACTCAATAGGCTTAATATTTGCTATTCCGGGGCAATAATGGCCCGTAGGGCAGACAGTTGCGGTTGTCTGCGATGGACAGTAATATCCTGTCGGACATGGCCCCTCGCCCTCAGGGGTGGTGCTCCCGCGGGGGCAGAAAAAACCGTCGAAGCACCTTTGCGGAGTGGTAAAGTTCAGAGGCTGGGGAATCTCAGTCACGGCGCCCCTTACACAGTATGTGCCGACCGGGCAAGTGAAGGGCCGCTGCGCTGTATTTGCCAAGTCGAAAGAGACGATATGCCGAGATGAATTTGTCGAGTGGTGTTCTTCCTCCGGCGGGTGCTCAAATGTATACATACCCGTTGCCGGGGCGCTCCTGTTGAAGTAGCTCCATTCGCGATTACTGCTGTTTGTCACGGTCAGTTCTGTGATCTCGTCTGTCCACCAGTCGCAGCCATCGGGGTGGCCGTCAGAAGAAGCGCACTGGAACGAACTGACGTCCACGTCATTGGACTTAGTCCCCTCCTTGCAGTAATGTCCCGCCCTGCATTGTCTTACCGGCGTCCTCAACCTCGTCTCATCGCACACAAATCCAGCGGGACAAATCACGGGCTTGCTCAGGCCCTTTTCAGGGCAAAAGTAACCAACTGGGCATTCCAAACAGCTCCGCTGACCGCTTCTGGGCTGAAAGTATCCTTCGTCACAGAGAGTGAAGTTCAGCGCGCCAAAGTTCCCAACATAAGTCCCGTTGGGGGCAAGCGTTCTATAGCTGCTCGCAGAAGGGCCGCAAAATGACCCTAGGGGACAGCTCTCGTAATAATCGAAAGTGACCAAATCACTTGGCTCGCTGTAATCGATACCGTTGATTGTTACAGTGACGGCCGCGCTGGTGACTTTGCTCGGCACACTAGGCGCGATACACACCAAGGTGTTGTTGTTGACGAACACAGCCCTGCTGTCGGACGTCCCAAACTTACAGCCTAAACTCGTTGTGTTGAGAAAGTTGGTTCCTGTGACAAAGACAGGAACGCCACCATCAATTTTTCCCTTCTTTGGTGTCACGCTGTAGACACTAGGCTCCCGCAAATACAAGAAGTGGTGGTCGTCAGTGGTCCACGCTGCATTGCCATCAAACCCATCCTGGGCGACGCTGAAACTAACAAGACCCGGGACATGAGGAGGAGAGCTGCACACGACCAGATTCTCATTGACAAACTCGGCATCGACGACCACATTTCCAAAATTGCAGACAAGTTCAACTTTGTTGACGAAACCGCTTCCAAACACGCTGACTGCCGTGCCCCCGAGTGTGCCTCCTCCCATTTTAGGCCAAATATTAGTCACTGTCAGTGGATCAGTGTATTCAAATGTTGCTCGAGTGCTGCTAAAATCTACGCCGCCATTGACACTGATTTCGACATTGACAGACCCTTTCAAACGGGGAGGAGACTTGCAAATGACTTCATTCTCATTGAGCCAAACCACCGAACTGCTCGCCATTTCTCCAAATTTGCAGACCAAGAGACTGGGGTCATTCTTGAATCGGTAGCCGTTGACCAGAACTTCCGTGTCTCCCTTGGTATGGCCCGTGCTTGGGGACAAGTAGTACACTTCGACCGGTTTCTCGTATTGGTAATACACGAAACTGTCCTCCCCCCAGGTCGTCCCATTGTCGTGGCTCAAGACCAGCTTGACGGTCTCAGGGGTCAAGACGTCCTTGGCGCTCGGTGCTACGCAGACAACCTTGTTGCTGCTATACGATTCAGCTAGCACTTGAACATCCCCAAATTTGCACCGCACGATTTGGTCTACCTCACTGACTCCGTCGACGTTGTTGACGAGGTTGGAACCGTAGATCTCAACAGTCGTGCCACCATAGACTGGCCCACTGGCAGGAACAATGTAGCCGATTGAGCTGTCAGCAGTGAAGACGAAGACCTCGTCATTACTGCTAGTGAGCCCGCCAACACCATTTCTAACTTCGACTGTGACAATCCCCGGGACTCGTTTCGGTGTCAGGCATCTTATTTCCTCCGAACTTATCCAAATGCTTTCTCCTTCAACTTCTTGTACGGTGCCGCCTGCATCATGGGTCCCGAACACACACACCAGGCCCTCCCTGTTGACAAAGTTCTCGCCATAAACAGAGATATACCTGGAAATGCTGCTGCTAGTGCGCGTAGGGTTCAGGCGGAGGACCCTCGGCTTGACTTTCTCCTCGTTCAGGCTCTCGGTAAATTTCTCAGAGGGGCTGCTTCCGGTTACCAAATACTCAGTCACCTCGACACTGGCCCCGCTGTCAACGAATCCCTTGCTGTCCAGCCGTGAGAGATAGACGGGAACAATCCCGCTGTCCAATTTTTTGGTCACAATGCATTCGACGTAGCTGTCTTCAGTTGTATTGTAGTTGAGTACGGGACTGTACTCCCCTTTCGGCCCAAATTTGCAGCCGACGACGCTATCCAGATTTTTTCCATACAGTCTCACAACGTCCCCTCCTGCTCTACTCACTCTCTCGGGAATTGCAAAAGCCACACTAGGTAAGCTCACATAGGTAAAGGTCGTCAACTCACTCTGACCATATAGTACAACCCCGTCGTTCATCTGGATTCCAACTTCTGCCTTCATGGGCGTGCCAACTAAATGCGGCGGTGACATGCAAGTTAGCCTATCAGTGCTCACAAAACTCGCCAAGGTTTCAACGCTGTAGTCCTCATCGAACTTGAAGACGCACTTCAGCTCCAGGTTGTTGTTGTTGGCAAACCTTGCTCCCACCATAGTCACGACGTCTCCCCCGCTGATGACACCCTTGCTAGGCGTGATCAGTCCAACGTGGGGCTTTGCAAAGTAAGTGAAGAGCTTGTTGCTACTCGTCATGTCGTTTCCATTGTTGATAGAAATCTCCAGAGGCACGCTATGGGAGGTCTGGGTACTGAAACTGAGGGATTTTGGGGAGATGCAGCTGACTGCCACATCAACCTCGCTGCCAGTCTCGCCTTCAACAATAGAGCCAACAACAGGGAGGCTGTTATTTCCGAAGTGGCACCAGATATTGCTCGCTTCGACTAATAAGACCTTAGCATCCGCATCAACCAGCCCGACGAGCACCTTCTCCCCGCCCTCTGACACTCCGCTAAGGGGTGAGACGCTGCCCACAAACAATTTATTCATATATGTGAAGACAACGCCGCTACTCGTCCAGTCGTAACCTCCATTCAAACTTATCTCAAGGAAGACGTCACTCTCGCCGCCGTTTGTCTGCATGGGACTCTGGCAGACAACGGTATTCTGGTCGCCCGCAACCAACCTCCCAGCTACAGCAAAGCTGTTTTCACCGAAGCGGCACATTATTTGACTCAGTCCGTTTGTGTAGACAGTCTTTTTCTCAAAATTGAACCCGCTTACCGTCACAACGGTCCCGCCCCCGCGACTTCCATAACTTGGGCTTAAGCTCCCAACGAAAGGCTCAGAATAAAACTCATAGTAGGCCGATGATCTGTACACCCTTGACTCGTCGCTATTTGTCCTCACACTGATTTTATAGCTCCCCACTCCTACGTGCTCGGCGCTGGGAGTCACACACCGGAGTTTCCGGCTACTCACAAACTCGGCAGGTGTGGTCAGTTCTTCATTTCCTCTTTCGTCAGAGGATGTAAAAACACAATTCATGTCAAATTCGTTGACAAAATTATCACCGAAGATTGTGAGGCTCCCGCCACCCTTGATGCTCCCGCCGGTTGGCACTGTTCTGTCCACTAGCATAGCGTCGATGTACTTGAACGTCGGGGAGCTTGCATCATGCTCGACCACGTTCCTGTCGTACACCAGCGAGATACTGTAGCTGTCTTCGCTAAAATTTTCCTGAGCCGGTGTGTTGCATTTTACCTCACTTTCACTCACCACTTCTGCGGGCGTCAGCATATCGTTTGAATGGAGGGCGTTTCCATTAAAAGCGCTGTTAACGAATCCGTTAAAAGCGCACCAGACGTCCACCCCCTCTTCAGGGACGTATGCGTCCTCGGTCACCAGCGACAAGCCAACACCACCGTCTCTCCAGCCGGTGTTGGGAGTCACAGTGACCACCTTAGGAGTGTCGACGTACTCAAACGTGACAGCTTCGAGCGTGCCCGCGTTCTCAAAATCGATTCCGTTTAGACTAACCAGTACATCAACGCTCCCTGCACCTCCCTTCTTTGCCGGTGCATTGCAAAAGATAACGGCATCACTGACGTAGACTGCCTTCACAGTCTCCAAATCGAATCTGCACATGACGCTCCCAGTCATCCTGAAGTTGCCGCCCTCGACTCTAACTTTGGAGCCCCCACGAACAGCCCCCTTGCTCGGCCAGAGGCTGTGAATCTGAATAGGAGCATCAAAATAGAACATGGCCGCCTCCTCAGTGAAAAAGTCAACTCCGTTGAAGCTCAAGTATACTGCAGTAGGGCCGTTGCTAGCAACGATTGGGGTCACGCACTTGATCTCTTCTGTGCTGATGAATGTTGCCGGCACAACGCCAGCCACCACCTCCCCGAACCTACATTTGATCTGATCAGTGTTGACAAAATTTCTACCGTGGATCGCCACAGTCGTGTTTCCATTGGCCGGTCCGTTGCTAGGGAAAACATTAAGTATACGGTGAATACTGCTGTCATAGTATTTGTATAGCATTTGGTCATCGGTGAAGTCATGATTGTTGGTCGTAAGTTCAACAAGAACATCCTCCGCTAAAAAATTAGCCGATGCCGGCGCATCGCATCTGACAGAGCTCCCGTCTGTATTGACATCATAAGCATTTACGGTGATTCCGCTGCCGGCACCGCCGCCAACGCCGCCGCCACGTTCAAATCTGCACGCGACTGTGTCCTGAAGATTGACCCCTGTGATGAGAACAGATGTCCCCCCCGTGCTTGGTCCCAGGGTTGGACTCATTGCGTGCACTTCCGGATTCGGCACATACTCGAACATGCCCACGCTAACCCAATGCAAACCGTCGTTGCTAAATTTGATTGCAACCTCCCCAGTTGTACTCGTGGCGGGAGATCTGCACATGAACTCGTTGTTTCTGACTAGCTTCATTGGCACTCTAACATTACCAAAAAGGCAGCTGCTCTCGGCCGTGACGTGCAAGCTGTTCTGCAATTTGATGATAACAGGTGTGTTACCCTCGAGTCTCCCTTTGACTGGGAAAAAGCCATCCTCGCCGAGTAGTTCCCTTGTAGTGACTGTGAGCGCGGCGGTCAGCTCGGTTCCCTCCCCGTAAACTCCGTTGTTGCTGACTTTCAATTCAACGGGGCTAGCAGCCACTGTTAGATTTCCTGGCGTGCTGCACTGAACCATCTGCGAGCTCAAATAAAGGGCCTCGGTAAAACCGAAAGTCTCGCCGAAATAGCACCTTAGAAATTCGCTATTTATGAAGTTGTTCCCGCTGACTAGTAATTTGATCCCAACCGTCTCCTCCGGGATGGTATCAGGAGATACTGTTGCGACGACACTCTCAGGTACGTACTTGAAGTAAACCAAGTCACTGCTGTAATCATGTCCATTGTTGCTGACAGAAACCAAGAATTTGGACTCCTCTTCACTCCTCTCGTTGCTGTTGACGTGTTCAACAAGTTTCGGACTTGTGCAAATCACTTGAGAATCGCTCACGAAAAAAACGGCACTGTCGCTTATGACTTCCCCAAACTTACAACTCAAGAACTCACTGTCCACAAAACCGGTGCCGGAGACACTCACGCTGGTTCCTCCCTTCTCGCTCCCCATAATGGGGTGAACACTGTCAACATTCTCACCAAGCACGAACTCAAACATGGCGGGTTCGTGTTCATCCGAAGCCTTGACATAATCCTTCCCGTTCAAGCTAAAACTGACTTCAACCGGTTCTGGCTTGTTACTTGGCGACAGGCACTCACACTCATTGGCGGAGACAAACCTTGCCGGGCTTGTGACTTCCCCAAACTTACACATTAAGTTCTGCGAGTTGACAAAGTTGGTACCGTATATTTTCACGACAGTGTTCCCCACGCTCGGTCCGGCGACAGGCTCCACAGAGAGGAGCGTTGCAGGTAACAAGTACTTGAATTTGAATCCGGTGTAAGAAAAGTCAACACCATTGTCGCTGACATAAATGTTCACGCTATAATCCTCCGCGCTTGTAGCCACAACTTCAGGAGAAATACACCAAATCTCGTTCTCGCTGATGTATCTAGCGCTCACGGAGACATCGCCAAATTTGCATTTCTGCATGCTGCTGCTCGAAGACGCAAAATTAGTGCCAGCTATCGTGAGAACAGTTCCACCGACCACACTGCCAACTAGAGGTGCGATGCTGACAACACGCGATTTTGCCTGGTAGGTGAACATAGTGTTGCTACTACTAAAGTCCTGCCCGTTAGTGGATAGCTCCGCATAAATAGTGGTGCGATAACTTTCTGTTGGGAAAGCGGAACGGGGAGGAGCGGCACACGTGCATGTAAAGATGTCAACGACACCACCAGCGCCATTGCCAACAATATTCCCCTCGACGATTGTTGTGACAGCGCTGACTGCATCAACTGTTTTGCTACTGTCAATAGCTGATGAATCCTGGAAGCGACAGAAAATTTTACCCGTAGTGTCAAGGTTCTGTCCTGTAAACGTCAGCAGGTCGCCACCCCGAATATCCCCTACTGAGGGTGAAACGTTGACAACCACGGGTCGTTGGCTATATTTGAAAGTCGTCAGTCCCTCTTCGTTTGCACTGAAGTCCAAATTATTGTTACTGACAGCGAAGGGAACCTCGACACCAGCGCCGAGCTCGGTATCTGTGTATGACGTTGCTGGGCTAACGCATTCGATCGACTCATCGTTGATGTAGACTGCGCTCACAACGACATCCCCGAACCTACACACAATGCTCTCGGTGAAGACGAAGTTCTTACCACTCACAACTACTGTGGTCCCGCCCACGGCAACCCCACTATCCGGAGCAATGCTGTTCACCAACGGGTTACCGTAAAATGTGTACTTAACTTCACTAACGCCGCTGCCCTCAATATCCTTGCCGCCATTGTTGCTAATTTCGACGTCGACGCTAAGGGGACCGTATCTCATCCCGGCCTTATTTTTCATGGAGGGAGTCAGGCAATTGACTTGCTTGCTGCTCACGAATACCACCCCTGCGCCGCTAACAATCTCGCTTCCGAATTTGCATATCAGTCCGTCACTGTTGACAAAATTGCTTCCGTAAACAGCCACGACCGTACCCCCCTCGTAGCTTCCGACATTAGGCATCACGGACGATACGTGTAGAGCAGACTTGTAGTCAAATCCAGCGCTCCCACCCTTTGTCCAGTCGCTCCCCCCGTTAACGCTAATCGCCACGTCCACCATACCGCTCTCAATATGCGGCGGGGTGCTACAGCTCATCAAATTTCTGCTGACGACGTTGGCTGCAACCACTTGCTCTCCAAACCTACAAAAGGAGTCGCTGCCGACAATGAAGTTGGCGCCGTTGATGGTCACGACCGAGCCCCCATCAATGGGTCCTTTGACGGGACTTATGGAGTTCACAACCGGGTTCTTGACAAACTGAAAGCTCACTGAGGAGGCCGAGAAGTCGACATCGTTGAGCGAGACACTCAAATCTTCCACAATACTGCCTCCGCTCTCCAGAGCAAGCATTGTGACCTCGCTCAAGACAGGTGCACCGCAAGTAACTACACCGGAGCTCACAAAGGTAGCAACAGTTTTTCCAATGCTCCCAAACTTACACTTCATTGTCGGGGTGAAAGTAAATGGGCCACCAGTGATGGTAATTTCCTTGCCGTCGTTGCTATTAGTCACTGGCTTAAGTGCCGGGCTAGCGCTATGAATCACTACAGCCGGAAGAGCTGTGAATTTCACACCGTTATTCGTAAAGTCCACACCATTTGAGGAAATCTCGACGCTGTATTTTGCGTTGGGCATCAAATTGGCGGGGGCCGAGCACTCGAGAGTTGAATCGTCGACGTATTTGGCAGGACTCCACCCGGCCGTCCCAAATTTACATCGTGCCTGGGTAGTCGGAAACAGGTTCATTGCGGTCACAGACACCGCGGTCTTCTCGCTCTGAAAGCCCGCTGTAGGGTAAATAGACTTCACAATTAGATCTTGCGTGAATGTGTAATACACCCCAGTTTCTTTGGTGAAAGTACTCCCGTTGTTCACACTGACGCTGAATGGAACGGTAGCAACCCCGTTGCCTCCCCCCCCAGAGGCACTAGCCAAAGTGGTGCATTCACAGGTGTTCGTCTGCGCATCGCAGTTATAAGCTTCAACAATTGTGTCGCCAAACTTGCAGTGGGTGATGGCCGTATAGTCACCCTTCAGGTTCACAACCACAGGGGTTCCCCCGCCAACGCTCCCACTTACGGGAACTAAGGTGGACACCCGTCCCCCCGCTCCGGCAAACTGGAAATTGAGAGTCTCGCTGTAAAAGCTTCCTTCGCTCGAGAGCCTGAAAATAACTTCAACCACGCTCTTTCCGGCAGTAACGACGGCGTTACTTGGAGGAACAGGGCATTCTAGCGTATTTTCGCTCACGAAACGCGCCTTACTGAACAAAACGTCTCCAAAGTGGCACCTGAGAGATCCACTGTGAACGAAATTCTCCCCTCTCACAGTAATGGTTTCTCCGCCACTTCCCGATCCGAATATATCGCTGCTCACGGCAGGAGATATGCTGGCCAGCGTGCTCGGTTTCATGATCTCAAAGGAAATTGAGGCCCCGTCGTGGAAGTCTGCCCCGTTGTTCGACACTTGGAGCACGGTGATAAGATTCTCCGTTACACCGATCCCGATCCCGCTAGGCAGAACGCAAGTCACAGTCGTAGAGCTCACCCAAACACCTGCAATTATGCTTTCTCCAAGCTTGCACGCCAAATTGGCAGTATTCAAAAAATTGACACCTTTCACAACAACGCTCGTTGGCAAGTTGCTGCTCATCCGACTAGGAGAGACACTAAAGACCTCCTCCTTAGCGTGGTACTCGAAGACCTTCTCGCTCCCGGCGCTTTCCACGGCATGTTTTTCCCCGTCGCTGGTAAACACGTAAACTTCCGTCCTCATCGGACCGCTTACAGGAGGTGTGTTGCACTCTATTTCGGTATCGCTGTTTACGATACCCTCCACTTTGTACGTGCCAAACGCGCACTTGACAGAAGCGACTGAACCTCCGAAATTCTCGCCCGAGATAAACACTTTGGTGCCTCCCTCCACTGGCCCACTCAACGGACTCAAAGATTTGAGCACTACAGGCAATTTGTATTCGAAAGTCATCATGGGGGAATCACTGAAGTCTTTGTTGTTGTTGCTTACAGAGATCACAACTCCGCCATCCTCTCCACTCGGGTTTCCAACAGTAGGCGAAATACATACAACTTCGTTAATGCTGACAAATGTCGCTTCCATGATGTCGGTGCCGAAGCGACACTTCAGGCCAGTGGTGTGGATAAAGTTGGAACCGAATACTGAAATGGGAGTGCCACCCGTGACGGGTCCCGATGATGGCGTGAGCTCAGTGATGACAATTTCCGCGTAGGAGTTGTAAACCGCATCGCTCTCGCTCTCACTGATTGACACGGTGTACTTGTCGGGCTTCATATCAGCTGGAACGAGGCAAGTTATGGTGTTTTTGTTCACGAACTTTGCCGTTTCAGGAGAAGAGTAAGTTTGTCCGCCTTTAAATGCACAGCTGTTCCGAGAGAGTGAGCTGGAAAAGTTTGTGCCGGTCAGAGTCACCACTCCCCCCCCCATAGCTGGACCGCTGGTCGGAGTAATGGCACTAATTTTCATAGGTGCAAGATAGGTAAAGAAGACACTGGAGGAGGAGGAGGTATAGAAATTACTGCTGGTACTTTCTGACCCCTCGAAGCTGACCAAAACCTCACCGGCGACAACGTCGTTGGTACCAGTGCTTGCCGGGACAAGACATTCGCACGACTCTTCGTTGCAGCTAGATATCTCAACCTGCACGCTACCGAAGTAACAGCGTGTGATAGTCTTCTTGCTGCCAGTATAAGCCACGGAGACGAGAGTATCGACGTTGTTAAAACCGCTACTAGGGGTCACTGATGTAACAACTGGAACGCTGTCGAAGTAGGTGAATTTCACTGCGGCAGCATTGTTGCTCGTGTGCCCTGCGCTACTCTGCAAAGTAACTGAAATCGTCTCACCGTCAGTAAACTTGTTGACAGCCGGCACAGCGCACTCGACTACACTGCTGCTGATGAATCTTGCCTGGCTGTAAGTAGCTGCTCCTTCTCCGAAGAAACACATCAGTCCCATTGCTTTATTGAAGTTGGCACCAGTTACTGTTATGGTACTGCCACTGCTCCCACTTGCCGGTACGACCTCCGCTACCTTCGGCGAATGGTAATATCGAAATTTGATATCATCGCTTGTGAAAGACTGTCCGTCGTTAGAAACGGAAATGTTCATAACGGCACCGACATCGCCCTCAATCTCATCAATGGTGCCTGCAATAGAGGGAGGAACACAACCGATCCTGCTCCTGCTGATAAATCTACCAGTGACGACGACGTCTCCAAACATGCAGCCCAATGACGGAGAATTAATAAAGTTTTCTCCCTTGACGATTACCTCGCTGTTATCGATGTTCAGGTCGTCGCTGTAGGTGGTGAAACTGGGGAACACGCCCGTTATGAACATGTCGTCATGGTACTCGATAGCATTCTCTAGACTGAGCACCAGTTCAGGGGTGGCGCTAGTGGATGACCCATCGAGAACGTAGATCTCCAAATTTCCAACGGCAGGAACAGCACTCAACTCATTGTGGTCCGTGATCCTGCAGACAATCAATTCGGAATCGATACTGACTACCTCGCTTCCGACAATATCGCCCTCATACTCGCCACTGCCGAAGTTCGCTACGCAGTAAACTTCCCCCTCGAGCTTGTCAAAATTCGATCCGACCAACCGAATGTCCATGCTGTCGCCAAAATAAGCGTTCAGACTACTCTTGCTGTATATTCTTGGGCTAGCACTGCTTACCAATGCTTCACCATCTTCGTCGCTGTAGGTGTACACAACAGTTTCGGAGCTAAAATCTACGCCGTTCCTTGTCACTCTAACCAAGACGCTGTCTTCTTCGCCAGATTTGGCTGGGGTGATGCACTGAATCTTGTCCGCCGAGATGTAATGCGCTCCCACTACCACCTCGTCAAACTTGCACGCCATACTACTACTTGGCACAAAGTTAGTGCCGTACAAAGTGAGAATTTCACTTCCAGTAACTTTTCCGTTCGTTGGAAAGACGCTGTGAAGAGTCACCAATGGTTCAATCGCCATGGTAAGGTATTCAGTCGAGAGTTCGTTTGCGCTGTTGCCGACACGCAGCTGCAGGTCCTTCTGGGGGGCGAGTATTTGCGGGACGGCGCATCTAATCTCGGTGTCGGAAATGTATATAGCAGCAACGACATCAATCCCAAACTGGCAGACCAAAGTCTCAACGTTCAAAAAATTTTGACCCGTGATCAGGACATTATTCCCGCTTCGTTCGGACACGTGAGTGGGGCTGACTTTAGAAACGGTGATACTCTGATAGTAGCTGAAAGTGTTACCGGAAGCAGAATAGTCGCGCTTATTCGTGCTCACTTCGAACGGCACAGTATTTGTGCTCAAGTCGCTCGAAGGGGGGGAGAAGCATGTGTAGGTCATTTGGTCGTCCGCCATGGTGGCTGCAACGACAGTCTCACCGAACCTACATGAGGCCTCTTCGGCATCTTCGCTACCATCATCGTCTCCCTCAAGGACAAAAGTTACGACGGTGTCCCCGGTAAGCGGACCAATTTTGGGCTCGAATGATGTCACAACCAAATTCGGTCTGAAATTAAAAAACTCATTGTTGCCCTCGTTCAAGCTTTCCAGGGCGCAATTTTCACTCTCGCCGTAGCAAATTCTCAGCGGTAAGCCGACAACCACTCCTACTGAAGGGGTGACGCAGATGACCTCGTTGCTACTCACAAAACGCCCTTGTGTGATGTATTCGTCCCCAAAGCGGCACTGCAAATCAGCGACGTTGCGGAAAGAAGTTCCGTAAACGTTCACAGCTGTTCCCCCATCGATCCCACCCCTAGAGGGGGTAAAACTAACCACTGTTGACTGCGAGACAAAACTAAATTTAGCTCCCGAGAATGTTTTGAAGTCGACGCCATTGTTGCTCACGGAAACAAAAAGGGGCCCAGTCATGTCGCTGTCGGTGAACTTCTCAGATGTGCATTCAAGCTGCCTGCTCGTGATGAATCGAGCAGCCACAGAGTACCCGTCTCCAAATCTGCAGCTCAACTTACTGCTACTGACAAAGTTCGCACCGGTAACGGTGACAGTAGATTCGGTCCCTTCCACGCCGTACGTGGGAAAGATGTGCGTGATGGTAGGCTCAGGGAAAGATTTGTAGGGCTTCCCAATGTTGGTAACAAGATCAACGTGGTCTGCGTAGTGAATCGTCAGAATGCCCTCGGTCTCTTCACTGGTATCCGGCGAAGTGCACTGAACCAGATCGTTTTCAATCACCTGCCCGGGAACTTCAGCGCCTCCGAAGGTACAAACAACCGTATCACTGATGAATAACGCATCACTTTCCCCACCCGCTACATGCACGCTCACAGTAACAGTGCTCCCCCCGCCGCTGTCAAAGCTGCTGGGAGATAGGCTGTCCACTGATATGGCATGCAAGCTGCTGTATGTGAGAGCGGTTTCGTCCTCGACACCGCCCTGCGAAACTTTGAATCCTGCTTTGGTATGAACCCCCTTCGGGGAGAGACAGAGGAGAGTGCTGCTGTCCACCCTGGTGGCCATGCTCACAAAAGATCCAAAGACGCAATCATAACTGTGCGCCTTCGTTGCGTCAAAATTGCTGCCGGTCACAGTAATGATAGTTGCGCCTGATGTAGTTGCCACCGCTGGGTGAATGCTTTGAACGCTGACAGGGGCTAACACAGTAGCAAAGAAATGGTTTGTGGTCCACGTCGAACCATTGTCGAATGATAGAAAAACGTTGAAGTCGCCAAATACATCTGTGGGAGCCTTGCACGACACCATCGTCGGAGAGAGGTAAGTTGCTTCAGATGTGTACGTATCGCTGCTTCCAACACCGATGAATGAGCACGAAGCTTTTTCAGTGTTGATAAAGTTGTAGCCTTCAACCACCACGGTCGCAGCCTCGCTTTCGGAGGTGAAGTGAGCGACCGCAATTGTGTTTTGCTTGATGACCGGGGTGTCAACGACAGTAATCATGTGGTTCTCGTTTATGTACCTGTAGTCAATGTCATTCACATCCACCTCAATGTATACAAAGTAATCTTCCGTCGTTTTCTCGAAAATGGGTGTGGGGCAGGTAATGGTGTTACCGTCAACAATAATCCCAGGCGTGGAGGAGATCAAAACATGCGTCGCACCCTCCCTAAAACTGCAGACCGTCGTGTCGATATCGCCGACGACAAAGTTACTGCCGCTCAAGGTAATGACAGCGCCGCCCTCGGTCGAAACAGATGTTGGCGCTACATCCGTTACTACGGCAAAGTCGCTTGTATAGACAAAAACATTACCTTCGCCCCCATAGTAGTCCAACCCATTGTTGCTGACTTTGATGTTAACGGAGACTTTTGTCTCGTCCACGTTTGCCGGAGCAATGCAAGTTACCGTGTTGGAATTGACAAATGTTGCCATGACTTCCATCTCGTCAAATTTGCATCGCAGATACTGGCTAAACTCAAAGTTGCTTCCTGTAACGGTGACCACCGTTCCCCCTAACACCGAACCGCTTGTCGGGGCTAGACTGTCAATTAAGAGGTTCCCGACGTAGCTAAATTGAATGTTACTGTTGGTGTAGTCAAGGTCGTTGAAAGTGACGTCAAAATCCACAACAGTCGCATAGGGACTAGAGGGGACATCGCAAGTGATCTCTGTTGCAGACAGAAAGTCTCCGGGGACAATCTCGCTGCCAAAAGCGCACTTTATCTTGTCAGACTCCACAAAATTGTACCCAAAGGCAGAAATTTGTGTACCGCCCGTGATGCTTCCACTGATAGGGTAGATCGACGTGACAGCTGGGCTCGTTAAATAATAGAACTGGTGACCCATACTGGTGTAGCTCACTCCGTTGGTGGAAACCTCTAACGACACAAATGTGGAAGTCGCGCACCCGTTGCAGACAGGAGAGACACATTTGACGGAGGTGGGCGACAAATAATCTCCGGCCACGATTTCGTTGCCACCACCTCCAGTAGGACCCCCCTTGAACAAACAGTTGATGAGAGCGCTGTCTTCGAAGCCTGTCCCACTTATTGTCACTGCTGTTCCGCCTGCAATTGGCCCGCTGCTAGGACTGATGGACGAAATTGAAGCGGAAGTGACAAATTCAAAAGCACTTGCACTTGAAAACCAATTGACGCCATTACTAGAGACATAGATCTGCAAACTGCTGACATCGCTGCCCAAAACTGTGGGTGTCACACAGAGAATCGTTTCAGACGATACAAAGGCTGCTTTCACGCTGATGCTTCCGAACCGGCAACTAAGCTGCTTAGTAAGAGAGAAGTTCTCTCCGGTGACAGTAACAGTCGTGGCACCGATCTGGGGACCGAAGGTCGGTGAGAATGAGTCGACCTTGGGAGCCTCTTCGTAAAAGAAGTTGTGATTTGTGTTTACGAAATCTTGTCCGTTGACAGAGAGGTGCAACTCGTGGCTAGACCCAACATCACCATTAGAGGGAGAGTCACACTCGATCTGGTTGGAGGAAATGAAGCGACCGCTCGTGACAATGCTGTCATCGCCGTTCTCGAACTTACACAAGACCTCACTGCTGTCAACAAAGTTAAAGCCACTAAGTACCACAGTCGTAGAAATACCTGGGTGTCCCACTGTGGGGCTAACAGAGAAAACGGCGATATTGTTGATATAATGGAATTTCTGAGGAGACGGAGAGAAGTCCACATTGTTGTTGGTGACGAGTATGCTCGATGACACCAAAGAATTTGAGGATGGCGTTATGCATGTGATGGTACTCTCGTCCACGTACATCGCGGGAACCACCACGACGCTCGGCTTGTCGAATTTGCAACCGAGCCCATCACTCGACATAAAGTTCTCTCCGCTGACGGTCACAATTGTTCCGCCCTCTAAGCTCCCTCGCTTCGGAAAGATAGAGGTTATCGAGGCGCCCTCGACGTAGGTGAAGGTGGTGGGGGCGCTGTAATCCACGTCGTTGTTCGTTACAGACAAATCAACGGCCCTGTTGTTTTCGTCGGTGGATGCTGGAGAGGCGCATATTATAGTTGAGGAAGAGACGAAACTCGCAGCCACCTTGGTTGTTTTGAACCTGCAGTAAAGATCTCCCGAGAACACGAAGTTGCTTCCCGTGAGAGTGACCGGAGTGTTGCCATCGACTTCTCCAAAATTAGGGCTGATGGAGTCGATTGTGATTGAGGGAAGGAAGGCGAAAGGCACGGGAGAGTCGATGAAGTCTTCGCCGTTCATGGTAATCTGCAGAAGGACCGATCCAGATAAAGAAGATGCTGCAGGTGACGAACATTCGATGGAATTGCCGGTCAAATATGTAGCGGTGCCAGGAACGCCACCAAATAAACAACCTAAATTTTCTGACTCGACGAAGTTCGCGCCACTGACGATAACCTTAGTGTTTCCCACTTCATCGCCGTTGGCCGGCTTGATCCCGCTGATAGTAGCTTCCTCCGCATACTCGAAGAGGGTTGCGCTGGCAGCAAAGTCGACATTGTTATTGCTCACTTCAACTGTGACAAAAGCGGCAGATATAGATGGCGGGGTGGTGCAGTGAATCTCACTCTCGCTGACGTAAACGGCGGCTGAAGAAGCGACTCCCCCGAAGGTGCAACTAGGGGGGGTGTCGTAGTCGCCGTTAAAGTTGGCGCCGGTAATCGTGACGGTGGTGCCTCCCTCAATCGACCCCTTTCTAGGGTTGATGGATGAGAGTGAGATTGGCTCCATGTACTCAAAGACTGCCGACGAAGATCCGTAGTCAAGGCCTCCATTACTCACGAAAATCGAAACCGTGGTAACGTCAGCACTCAAAGCTGGCGGAGAGATACAAGTGACTTGCGACTCGCTCACGAACACTGCATTTACTTTCACAGCATGGTCACCGCTGTTTCCGAACCGGCAGGATAGCGCCTTGCCTAATTCGAAATTGCTACCTGTAACTGTGATGGCGGTCCCTCCCTCAGAGGGACCGAAGGAGGGGTTTATCGACGATATCGATGTCTCCGACTGGTAGGTAAAGTCGGCCACCGCGTTAAATTCGCCATTGATCGTGATAAAGTCAATGCCGTTCATAGTTATCCACACTGATACCGTCTTGGACGCTGCAAGTGAGCTTGTGCTCGCAGGTGTAACACACTCTACTCTCGTAGTACTGATGTACCTGGCAGGGACAATTACTTCGCTATTATCACCATCGACAAATTTGCAACCCAACTCATAGGAATCGACAAAATTGTACCCCGAAACCAAAACGTGGGTGCCCCCCGAAAACGGGCCGCCAGAGGGAGATAGAGAAGTAAAGACAGCCATTCGCGTGTATTCGAACCGGTGGTTATCGAAAGTTGACTCGCCGCCTCCTACGGATACCTCGACATTCACGTATTTTGTTGTTGATGATGGGGGAGAGATGCAAGTGATAGTGCTGGAATCGATGAAATACGCCTCAGATGATGAGTCGTCGTCGCCAAAGTTGCAAAGAACGTCATCGGTGTCGCTGAAGCCACTGCCTGAGATAGTAACAACGGTGCCTCCGTTGATTGATCCGCTTCTGGGACTAATAGAATCGATCGACACTGTCTCGGCAAAATTGAAGTTGACGACTGCATCCCCCCCTTCTTCGTAGTCTACTCCGTTGTTGGTGACCATAAGGGGGACAAGCCCAGTCACTGTGGCGTACGGCGTAACGCAAATGATAGTGTTCCCATTCACGAAAGTCGGATTCACATCTGTTCCATCGTCTCCAAACCTACAGCTCAAATCGCCGCTAAACTCAAAGTTGCTTCCGGTAACAGTCACCGGCGTGCCACCCGACGCCTTTCCGCTCGAGGGGCTGACACTGTGGATTTCGATGTCCCTTACGTAGCTATAGCTTGCGGCACTGTTGCTAAAGTCAACGCCGTTGTTAGATATTGTGATGTCCACTGTTTCAACTTGATCATTCGCGGGAGCGACACACTCTACACTGGTAGAGCTCACATAGGTTGCGGGCGTTACGCTGCCGTCAATTCCGCCGAACCTACAGCTTAAACTGCTGCCATCAACAAAATTGTATCCTGATAATTGGACTAGCGTACTACCACTCCTTGGGCCGCTCACGGGCTTGATTTGGGTGAGGAAGGCGTCGTTGATGAAGCTGTAGTGAAAGTTGTTAGACGTGAAGTCACTTCCACCATTCGTAGAGACTTCGACGGCAATCGATTGGACTTTGGTACTAGCAGGGGATGTGCAGAGAATTTTGCCACCATCGACGAAAGTTGCTGTAATTTCGGTGTTGATATCTCCTCCGAAACGGCACTTGATATCGGTCGGGGGAAAGTTATAACCACTCACGGTGATGACAGTGCCGCCGGTCCTACTGCCCTTCGTAGGATATATACTTGAAATTTCAACGGTGTTAGTATAAGTGAAACTAACGCCGTTGGAAGGACCGAAGTCGAGTCCATTGTTGGATACTGCAACAATGCTGGTAGTAGCACCGGCACTGTTGTAGGGCGTAATACAAACAACCTCGTCATCAGCATTGAACCTAGCCGCAACGACTGTATGCGCGTCACCACTCCCAAATCTGCAAGACAAATCCTTGCTGAAGACGAAGTTTTCTCCGGCTACGGTGACGACGGTGTTGCCATTAGCATCGCCCCTGGACGGGTTTAAGCCCGTCACAGACGGTAGCTGCATGTACGTAAACACCCTTCCAGTACTCAGAAAGTCCGCGCCATTCATGCTGAAATAGAGATCAACACCCTCTGTCTGGTCCGTCATCGGTGCGGGATGACACTCAATTTGCGTGCTGCTGATAAATCGAGCACCGACCACACTGTCACCATTTGAAAAGTCGCCAAAAGAACACTTCAGTGTGCTCGGCGAATCAACGAAGTTGTACCCATTTATCAACACTCTCGTCCCACCGTTAACGGGGCCCGAGGCGGGCGAGATGGAGGAAAAAATTGGGGAGTATGTGTAAGTGAAGGTCGCTTTATCAGGAGAGTAATCTTGGTCGTTGATTGTGACACCGAGAGTCACGATTGCGTCGGTATTTTGGACATGTGGTGGGAGGTCGCATACTATTTCGGTCTCGCTAATTAAGGTTACATGATCGCTGTGCACACCACCGAAGCTACATTTCAAGTGTGTGCTGTCCTCAAAGCCGTACCCATAAACGGTAATGGCCGTGTCACCGTCCACTGGTCCAAAAGATGGAGACAGGGAAGTCACGCCAAAGTTCTTGTACCTGAAATTATGAGTCTCTTCTTCCGAGTCAGTACTCGTGTATGTCGAACCGCCATCGACAGACACCTTCAGGATGACATCGTCGGTGGCCGCCGTTGCAGCTGGCGGAGAACTACAAATAATTGTAGTAGAGGAGATGAAACTACTCGCAACGTCAACCCCGTCGAAATTGCAGACCGTATTCGTGTCCTCGTTGAAATTGGCTCCGCTCACAGTCACCCGCGTGCCACCTACCGTGGGCCCAACAATGGGCTCAATCGAGGTAATAGTGGGAGCACTCTGGTAGTGGAATAGGATGAGGTTGCTGGCAACGTCTTGATCATTAGTGGTGAAAGAGAGCTGGACTGGGCCGGGAGTTCCGCCGGTAGCGGGTGGTGTGATGCACTGTATAGTTGTCTGGTTCAGCCAAAGAGCCGGAACGCGCGAGCCACCAAAGTTGCATTGCAAATTACTGTTCGGATCGAAGTCGCTGCCAATTATATATAGTGTTGATCCGCCTGTGGTGGGGCCGCGGGGCAGGGAAATGGAAGAAATAATGTGTGCCGTCTCGTAGGTGAACTGAATTGGAGGAGACCAGAAATCAATACCATTGGTAATTCTCAAGAAGACAGTGTGATGCTTGTCGAGCTCGCTGTTGCTGGTATCAGCCGGCGAGTCGCAGGTGAGCTCCTCGTCGCTATTGATCGTCGCGGGGGCCAGGCCGTTACTCCCGAACTGGCAAAAGAGAGGGCCCCCACCAGACAGACCGTGGTCAAGGAAGTTGACCCCCTCGACGACCACCGTAGTGCCTCCAAGGCTACTCCCGTGGGGAGGAGATATCATGTCTATTTGTACGGCGTTAACGTGATCACTGGCGAAGTTGTTAATAGAAAAGTCGAAGATCGTCTCAGAAACTAAGGAGCTTTCGCTGCCCGGATTTTCCTCCACTGAGATCTTGATGGAGTCACCGCCGTCGAGAATAGAGCTAGAGTTCCTCATGTATTGCAGAGTATCCAAAACATCCGATACATCTGAAAGCGAGCCTGTGAGTGCGACCTGCCTAGCAAAAGTATCGGAGGAGCCCGCAGTGAAGGTAACACCGGCGTGGCTGGACTTGAGGGAAATGCTAGCGAACTCGTTGTCAACGGAGAGCTTCACCGTAGTAGGTTGAGAATTAGGGGCGCCAGAGTCGAAAAGCTCGAAACCTGAGAGCTTAATCTGCTGGGTTTTCGGTACGTTAATTGTAGGAGCGTCATTTTCCGGAATCACAGATATTGGAATGGTGCTGGTGACGGTGTTGTCGGTGGAGAGGGAAAGGTCTACCACCGTGATTGTGATTTCCTCGCTTGTGGAGTGGTGATCGTTGAAATCCGTCTCAGGGATGTATGTGATCTGTTGGATGAGGTTGTTTAGAGTACTGACTGTCGCCTCCACGGTCTTGCTGTTGGTTGTGTCAGACGTGAGAAGGAATGTTAACCCGTCGGCGGTAGGCTCATAAAGCGTCACCTCGCCCTTCTTGCAGCTGACTGTTAGCTGGAATGTGCTGTCAGAAGTCATCACGTCCGCATCGTATAGAGCCACGCCACGAATTATTATGGAGCCATCCTCTGCCAACTGCTGGTTAGAGGGTGTCATGATGGTGGGCAGGTCATCGACGCTCTCCACCTCAAATGTGAGGAGTTTTGTCTCACTGTAGGCCTCTCCAGCCCCAAGGTACATCAAATCGTCCACCTTGAAGGTAATTGTCTCGGTTCCGAAGCGGTTTAGCAGGGGCCTGTACGTAATAGACTTGAGGGCATTGTTTATGTCTGTAGTAGAGCCGCTGAAATACATAACCTCGTCTTTACTTCCGTCGCCCACAGTGAACGTAATTGACCTCGTAGAAGTCAAAGAAATCGTTCCGAAGGTAGCCGAGAGGGTAATTCCGAGCCTATACTCATCCATTAGGGAAGCATCGATCTTGCTCACGAATGTACCGCTGATGGTAAAATCTTCGTCCTCCTTGGAGGTCGGCAGAAGCCTCTGGTCCGGCAGGATTATCTCCGGAGAAGACGTCTGGTGATTGACCAAGACGAGTAGCTCTTCGGCACCCTGGTAACCGTCTACCGCGCGATTGAGAGTTGTCCATGGGACAGCGTCGGCATCATTAAGAATTTTCCACTGGAGGGAAACTGTATGGTCGCCCGCGGGGAGCTCCAAAACAAGTCTTCCCCTCATTTCATCGTAAATGGCCGAATTCCCCTCCAAGGAAGTACCAGAGTGAGTATAAGGAACGCCATCGACAACGAGCCTCGCTCCTATTTCTGCCCAGCGTTCAAATGTCCACTCATCAAGAGTTGGAGAAGACATCTGCGTGACTGGCAGCCCGTAGCTAAAGAGAACTGTCGTCGCAGATTCAAGCGTGAAAGGTAAGATTTTGTCGCCGACTGTGTGCCAGCTACCAACATCTGTAATCTGGTGAAAAGATAGTTGCTGGATCGCTGCAATCGAGCGCCTTTCCCCGTGCACGGCCAGAAAGCGAGATGAACTGAATCCATCCAAAAAGGAAGGCGACGAACGCCAGGTGCGCACGTAATTACCCCACTTCCTCCATTGCAGCTTCACCGTGTGGGTTCCCTTCTGGAGGTCCAAAATTATGTCTCGAGAAAGCTCCGAAGAGGCGTAAGACCGCGTGTTAATTGTTACAGTAGAACCGCTTTCTCTGAATGGGGCCCCATCCACCACCAAGCGAGCGGAAAGGTCATCCCGAAAACCAAATTCATCGGTCGGATTCACATAATCAGGCTTAACCATGAAAGCATACAGAAACCGAAGCGTGGCAGGCTCGTTCAAAGTAAAAGTTAACGAGCTCTGAGAGAAAGGGTGGGAGAATGGATGGAAAAGTGTGAGCAAGCGGCAAGGGGAGGGGAGGGGAGGGGAGGGGAATTCAATATGGATTTTCAACTTTACTTGGTCTTCTAAACTCACCTCTGCCATGTCCTTCCACGAATCGTTGTCGCTAATTACATCGTCAGAATTAATCTCCCGGGTCCACATATATCTGTGGTGTGAGGTCGCAGAAAGGACACGACCAGCGCTGAACCCGTCATCCAGAGAAGGCAGGCAACGCCACGATGTAACGTAGGTACCCCGCTTCTTCCACTGGAGGACCGCTGTATGGTTTCCAGCCCCTAGATTAGCTACGGCATACCCCGTTCGAGACGTCCCAGAAGCTTCCAGCGACGTACCGGGCTGAGCGTGAGTGCTGCTCTGCCTCAAAGGCACCCCATCGACAACCATCCTGAGCTGTATGAAGTCCTTCTGACCAATGCTCATCCTATCGTCAACGAGGAAGTCGCTGGCGGAATTTTCAGGCTTAAACCCTCTCACTGTAATTTGATAATTGAGAAGCACAGGTGATTCATTGGGCAGGTTGAAGGAGAGGGAGGTCGAGGGTAGGTCATACCATATGTTGGGGGTGGAGATAGTGGCAGGGGTTAGGGGCTGGGAGGACCAGATGTGTTGTGGAGTAGGAGTCGTCAAAAGTGGCAAAAGGAAGTGAAGGAGAAGGGTAAACCACATTGTTATCGTCTCGATGGGAATAGGGAAGGGACTGGAATGCTAAGGATTGCCAAATTGAGAGACTGTGGGGTTTTGACTGAGGGGTAAATCAAGGAGTTTGGTTCATTTTTTTTGCTGCTACGATGTTTCGTTTGCCGCAAAGAGCGGAAGATCGCTTGTTAAACTTCGTAATTGTATAATAGCTCCTTTTCTCACTTTGAGTTGCCCTCATGCCGAAGTCCCAGTGTGAAGAGGGGCAAAAAGTTGAAGCAGTAATATTTTGTAAATGAAAGTGAATATGATCTTGCTCGGCCCTAATTCATAACAATTGCTGGAACCATGGCTTTTGCCGATCAAATTCGATTCTTTCTTCTTATATTTGTTTTGCTGGGTTGTCTCGGGACCATGCTGTTGCCGAATACCTCTATGTCACTGCCCTCAGGATCGCTCCCTACCCTAAGACCGCAAGTCAACAAGCATTGTAACGGCTCTCCGCCCCCTGGAGGAGATAGGGATGTATGCGCAGCGGCTGTTGAGGCTGCCTACGACAAAGCAAATATGTACTGTGCCAGAACTCTTTCTGTCCAGTTATTGTGCAAGGCAGACTGCGACGAGTACATCGATAATGTGGAACAGAATGATTGTTATGTGCGGAACAACTGTAAAGAGAAGCTACGAGACTTAAATGAATGTGTCTCAACCATAGTCAACACCGCTCTTGGTAGACTTCCTTCACCCAAGGTAGAAAATGACTAATGTCCCTGAGTGTGTCCTAAGCAGGGTGAAATTTGGAGGACCCAAGTTTTGTACTAAAAATTTTGTCGTCTGTGCATGTATAAAGGTTTTGTTCCAAAAAACTGGATGCTTCCAAAATATTTTGCTCTACCTGGGTACATTTTTCAAACTCTTCTACGAAATGACACAGGTGCTCTTTCGCTGCAATTCGACAGCATCTTCCAAATCCTTCAAGCCCTGCTTTGTTCTTTCCCGCGTGATCTCGGCATTTCCTTCAATTTCATCGATGAACTCCTGCTGCCCGCTGACAAGAGTTGCAACCTCCTTAAAAACGACCGCAAGCTCTGCCATGCTCTTGTTGACTTCTTTAATAGCCTCGCCTTTTTCCTCTATCATTTTGCCCATCAAAGCTGCTTCATTCGACCCAATGAGCTTTTTTTGAATCTGTTGCTCTTCAAATGATAGCGCCGGTTCGTTTGCTTTGTTATTGCTAACAATTTTCTCTTGAAATTGCTTCTGAAAGCTGTAATTGTTCCTAACATTGACATCATCAATGTCGGCAAAGTCGACCTTTTCGTTCATTTTGGAATCATTGACACTACTGATGTCCCTGTCTCTACCTTTGACGCTTGCCAGCGGATGTGTTAAGCACATTTCTTCCCCTTTTTCTACCAATTTCACTAACCGAGCCTCCATTCTATCTACCTCTCGACCAACCTTCATCCGTTGCCCTTCATCCTCCAAGACACCGACCAAGTCAGCAGTCTTTCCAAGCACCTTAGTGGACATCAAAATGTAGCTGGATATAGACTTTCTGGCCTGAATCGAATCTTTACTAGTCCCTATCATCTTGATGAAGCGCTCAATTTCGCGTAGGCTCTTCTCCAGACTCCTCAGCCCTTGCTGAACCTTGCTGAGCACGCCCTCTCCCCTCATCATCCGATGTTTCCTAGCCTCCATCGGGTCGATCTTTACCATTCTTCGAATCCACCGTCTCCTTCTCACCTTGTCCGTGATTTTTAGAGTCCCTCGAGGCATGCGCATCGGTGAAATCAGCTTTTCCCAAGCTGTTGAATATTCCCATCCATGCTTGTCAAAATATCGATCAGTTGATCGTTCTACCCCCTCGACGTTTGGGGCTACATAGTCTATTTTCCAATTACTTATGAACTTGTAGCCGTCTGGACAATTGACCTCCTCGAGAGACAACGAAGGGTTCCCTGACTGCAGCTGGAAGTGTGGAAGTTGCTTTGATACATGAAATGAAGTGTTCTTGTATCCCCTGGTCTCCACCTCGTATACGGCTAGTGTTTGGGGTGTCGACAACGATGTTGTTGACGACGCCGCTTCATCCATGATAATGGTCGTTTATTGAGAGGATTAAAGGCATACAAGTTTATGAAAATAATGAAGATTATATATTATTCAAACACGAATTCAGCGTGGGGGGTTTGGATTATCTCATTAACTCGACACGCTCTCGGACCAATTGTAGGTTTTTGCCGTCCCCTCGAACGGCCATTTTCCTACCATGAGTCTCTCCACTTCAGGAGTTCGACGTTGGCGAGGTGGTTTCTGCCGGAAGCCAGGGGAAGTTCTCACAGGAACAAAGGAGAGAATGAAGAGTCTTCCAGCTATTAGCCACGTGGTAAACGGAGAGTTTGGGAGGACAAATGGTGGCGGTGATGAAAATAGTGACAGTCAAGAATCCGAAGATGAATGCAAGGGGGAAGTGGAAGGGGAAGGGGAAGTGGAAGTGGTAGGGGGAGGGGAAGCAAAAGGGGTTGAGACTAGAGATGCTGAGGCGCCGGCTCCAGAAATAAAAATTGAAAGAACAACAAAATCGAGTGTCTGCCACGACCTAACTCCAATGAAAAATTCCCAATACCAACTCCGTATGAGTCCTCCTCCCCTTGTTACAAAGGGAGAACATGATATGGAGAAGGGAAAGGGGGGGAAGCAAAAAGGGGTTCAGAATATGTCAAAGTGGAGGGAAGAGAAGAATAATCAAAAGCAGATGAAGAGCAATAACAACATTCCTGGTGCTGGAAAAGATTCCCAATGTGAAAGCGAAAGCGAAAGCGAAAGCGGAAGCGATTCATCTTCGTTCTCATGTAGTGGTAATGACCGCTTTGGCCCAACTGGTCCAAATGGGACTAACAAGGGTAAGGGCTCTGCAGTGTACGACAATGAGGCCGAGGTAAGTTAGTAAAATTCAAAACTTACAGATACCACTTCATGAACTCACACACAAAATAATGCGCGATTACAAAAAATCTACTCTAGCTCCGTGGTCCTACCGCCAAAACTCGCTGCGTGTACAACTACGAGGACAAATACAGATTTGCGAGAATTCTGAGTAGCGATACTTTGGTCTTCGACAGTCACTTTGAGAGCGGGAACTTATGCCAGGCTGAACGAGTGTCCTACGGAGACGCGAGGGACAAAAATTCTTTCGTTCAGGAGTACGACCTTCAACTTCACCACGATTTGCACTCTCTAGGGCACAACCAATGGTTCTACTTTAGTTGCAGCAATATCGCAAAAAATACCCGCGTTAAGTTCAACGTGGTCAATCTGGGGAAACCCGACTCTCTTTTCAACAACGGGATGAGGCCGCTTCTGTTCAGTCAAGTGGATGCCGCCACGAGGGGGATAGGTTGGCAGAGGACAGGGGAGAGCATATTTTACTACTGCAACAAAACCACCGCCCCGTCGCAGAAAGGGAGGGAGAAGGGAAATAGGCAGTACTTTACCCTCACCTTTACCCACACTTTTCTGCATAGCAACGACGTTTGTTTTTTCGCAATGTGCTACCCCTACACGTACTCTGACTTGCAACACTATCTCTATAAGCTCCAGCTCGATGATAATAGGCGCAAGACGTTTCGACGGGAAACATTATGTAGGACACTGGCAAACAACGAAATGGCAATGTTGACAATTACAAATAGAAGCAAGGATCTTAGAAAGATTGAACGGAGGAAGGGGGTGGTGTTAACGGCGAGGGTTCACCCGGGAGAGTCGAATGCTAGCTGGATAATGCACGGAATCATTGATTTTCTCACCTCGGATGACCCAATAGCGTACTGTCTTCGGCAAAAGTTTGTCTTTAAGGTCGTTCCAATGCTTAACCCTGATGGTGTAATAAACGGCAACTACAGGACGTCGTTGGCAGGTGTCGATTTAAACCGCAGATGGGACAAACCTGACCCAGTCCTCCACCCAACCATTCACTCTGTCAAAGAGATGGTGCAAAAATTCCAAAAAACGAGGGAAGTGGTGCTGCAGACTGACATTCACGGCCACAGTAGGAAAGAGGGTTTATTTGTGTATGGCTGCGTGCCTGACAAGGCGTGGGAACGCTACGTGGCGGAGAAGGCGGAAAGAGAAAGGCAGAAGAAGCTAGATATGGAACGAGAGGCCGCGAGGAGGAGTAGAGAGTCTGGGGAAGAAGTTGGGAGTGGAGAGGCTCCCAAACTCGCATTTGGCAAGGCTTTAATTGAAAGATCGTCGTCGTATTCTAACCTTAGCGACACGAACAGCAACGGTAACGGCAGCCGCCAAAATTCAAGGCCCTCTTCCAGGAACAGCATCGATGGCGTGCCTCAGCACCAGCCTCCGCCGCTCCGCCAGAGACGCCGACAGACTGTGATGGGAGACGACAAGTTTAGGGTCCGCATCTTTCCCCGGATATTTGACAGAAAAAACGATCACTTTGTTTTCCGAGGGTGTAATTTCAAGCTTTCCAAGAGCAAAGCATCGACAATGAGAATCGTCATGTTCGAAGAGCTCGGAATCAACTGCTCTTACACCCTCGAAGCGAGTTTCAGCGGGCTGGATGGATACCACTTTAACACACAGGATTTGAAAAATATGGGGAGGGATTTCTGTCTCAGTTTGAGAGATTTTGAGGATTACCTCGATTTGGAGACGGCAACACTGACCGCAGCCAAAACAACGGACGCGGGCTTAAAGGAAGGTTTTGCGATACATAGTGATGATGAAGACGGTGAAGATGAAGCCGATATAGGCAGCAGTTTCGTCGATGTTGATAAAACTAGTGATGTAAATGGCCAAAACGATAGCGATGCTCCCATCAACAGTATTGTTCAAGAAGAGATGAAGTACTGGAAGAGACTTGATGGTGATGGTGAGGCTGTGGAGGGAGCACTTGTTGATAATGAAGAAAGCGCGGGTAGCGACAGCGACCCCAGTGGTGACAACCTGACCGAATCAGAGCTGAAAAAGAGACTAGCGAGAAAGGTTGCGAAGAAAAAGAAGGGGGGGGGCGGAAAGGGTGCGAGACGCAGCATTGCAACGCCAACGTTGTCGGCCGCCAAGAAGAAAACCATTGTATCGTCGCTTGCCATGCCACCACGACGCCCTGAAGGTAAAAAACCATCAATTGGGCTGAACCGCCGAAGCTTCACCGAGGGTGAGGGGAACATAATGAGAAGCCGAACCCCTCGAGAAAGTGCAAGTAGAAATAGAGAGGAGCAGAGCAGCGCGGGGGCTAGAAACAGAGCGCAGAGCGCTGGCAGTGGTGTCACAAGGACCACCGAAAGGATCACTGAAAGGAAGAAGTTTGTCAGTGCCCACGCGCCAATGTACAAGATGATTGACAGTGGCGGAGCGGGATCAGGGGACGGATCAACTAGCAACGGTGTTGAACCGCGACAAATGGGCTTAGGCATGGGCTTGGGCATGGGTATGGGTGCATTTGAAGTTTCAAGAGTAGCAGGGTCTGTGCCAAAGAAAAGGGCCAGCAAATAATCGTTGGAAAAAAGAAAAGAAGCTTTATTTTGACGGGCAAACGCGTCGTTTCGCACTGTCGCTGTTTCGTTTTTATTACATTCGCACAATAGTCAGTTTGTTTTTGTTTAGTTCCCTTTCCCATAGGAAATATTGAGCCCCACTTCCTTCGTTAGCCTGAAGCCATTCAAGCCATCCTTGGCCACAGTAGCCTCGCCCTCGGCAGTAAACTCAACAAAACCAATACCATCGTCGTTAGGGGGTTTGCGGGCTTCCACAAATCCAGGATATTGAGAAAAGAGCGTCGTCAACATGGAAGAATTGCAGGCAGAGGGAAGCGAGGTGAGGAGCAAGATATTGCTTGGGGTCGAGCTTCCCAAATTGTTGCCTGCGCCCGGGGCGGCGGTCTCCTCGGCGGGAATGCCATCAAGGTCGGCAACATTTTGCCTCTTCTGAGCGGCTTCGCCATCATCCTCCGCGGATCTCTTCTCCCTCTTGACATACGTGCCTTCAAACCTGGCAACCCTGTCACTCTTCTGCTTGGCATACTCCACCCCCATCGGCCTCCCTCCCAAGACGAATCCGTTCATCTTTCCCCTCGCCTCCGTCGCGTCCTTAACCTCCTCGAAAATAATAAACGCCTGCCCGCGAAGCTTGGGACTGCGGATTATTACAATCTCCAATATCGGTCCAAAGGGGATGAAGAGCGAGTGCAGAGAGGGGAGCATGATCGATTTTTTCATCTTTGTGTTGAGGTTGTTGATGTAGAGAGTCTTTTGGGGGAGCAGGATAGCGGAGTCGGACATCGTAGTGGGAGGGGAGGGAGGGGGAGGGGGAGGGGGAGGGGGAAGGAAAGGGTTGGATTTCACAAGGCTGATGTGCCTGCTTGGAGTGAAAGTTAGCGGATTGCACCGGTCGTGCAGGAGTTGTCAGAGTGGGTGGAAGGTAGAAGTGAAAATTTGGCCAAATTTCGATCGAGGTGCTGGGCTTATTAAAGGGGTGGGATCTGTGGGGGGCACGCACACGGAGAGGTTCTATCACTCATCCAAAAACTTTTAATTCTTCTGAGTCATCCGCCGCCCCCCGACCAGAAAAATCGTCGCAACGCGCTTGCCTCCTGAATTGCAGCTACAACGAGACAGTCCGATCCAATCCAATCGAAGGCGTTTCCGCCTGCCAAGGGCCTACAGCAGCCTACAGCAGCGGCCTTATTCTGCCTGAGCGTGCAGTGATTGGGCATTCGAAACCCTTGAGACAGCACCGCTCACAGCTGCACCGTTTGAGCGCCCTTTGTAGTAGTAGGTACGATGGACGAATTCGGTCCCAGCCTCGACTTTGATGATCTTGGCCCTGAATTGGAAGCCCAGGACCAGTCAGCTAAGGAGTCCGATACGAACTTGAACGCGAACGCGAGTGCGAACTTGAAAGCAGCATCGTCAGTGGCAGAAAAAGATAAAGTGTCCCTTCCTTCCATCGCCTGGAACCAAGTGGAGACCATCGCCCGCACCCACACCTACCACTCTGCCATGCTCGACACCATCGACAATTCCCGCGAGGCCGGTGCGACGCGCTGTAAGATCAACACCATGAGCACATCGAAACCGGGGGTATCGCTCGTGCAGTCTGACGACGGCAACGGCTACCACGACAGAGATCATTTGGACCAGGGGATGTCCTTCGGGATCTCCCCTGTCAAGGGGACCAAGTACAACCACGGCCAGGGGGAGAAATCTGCCGGGCTGCATTTGGCGGACTGCATGATCAAGCTCGCGCAGGTGTCCGACGGCTCGCGCTGTATGGGAATGTTCAGCAGGACCATGCAGTTGAATCCCGAATTCCAGAAGAAATTTGGCTCTGACACCGTCAGACCGTTGGTGGAGTTCAAGTTGGAGTTTGATTCTGATGTTGTGAACGTGAATGGGAATGGGAATGGGAATGGGAATGGGAATGGGAATGGGAATGGGAATGGGAATGGGAATGGGAATGGGAAAGGGAAATTTGGGAGAAGACCCAAAAAAAAATGGGTGCTGCACGGGAGTAAAGAGAAGGATCTCGCGTTGATTTTGGAGTTCGGTCCTTTTGCAAGCGTCGCTGAGCTGATGCAGAAGTGGGACGTCTTGACCAGTCCCACGGGAGTTTGGCGGACGCATTTGGTGCTGTACCAGCTGCGGAATGGTATATCGATTCGGAAGCCCGAGTTCGATATTAAGTTCGCTGATCTGCACAACATGGACGAGAGATGGGAGTGCTACAACAGCGTTAGGAAGGCCATCTCTATGTGCTACCCGAAAGTAGAGAAAGCAGAGAGAACAGGGGAGGGGGGAGGTGGAGGTGGAGGGGACACACAA
>ERZ651776.934-NODE-934-length-37804-cov-7.592732_pt1 | contig 37804 bp, 20 predicted proteins | sample MGYA00514761_ERZ651776 | MGnify/ENA metagenome assembly ERZ651776
GCATGCTCATGTAACGACTATTGAAATATTTTCGGCAGAAATGAATCTGGGAGCCCGTGGTGGTCTTCTATCCAGAGTAGTCTCGTGCAATGAGATGGAAACGGAGGAGATGGAGAGGACGTAAAGCTTGCGCGACGGTGTGTTTCTGTTTAAACATCACAGGAAATATTTAGGATGGGGAGTTATAGTTGAGTTGTAATACTAGTTAAGTTTTGCATCTTTGCTCTGTCTTTTGCTTTTTTTCTTTCGTTCGTTTCACACGAGAGAGACTTGCGTTTTTTTAAAGGAGAAAAGTCATCCCACACATCGTCATTATATAAAGCACGATTCGTAGCACACCGCGCGCAGACGCAGAACGCAAAAGCGCACGACATCAGAAAAGAGAGGCGCTTTTTTTTAAGCTTCGCTTCTTTGTCTTCTTCGTTTTAAAAGTTCCCTCATTCTTTACGGAGTCAGAGAGAAAAGTCATCGCACATCCAGTGAAATTCGAAAGTCAACGCCGCACTTCTTCGTGACATCAAGATGCAAGTGTTACAAGTCAACGCACGCCGCGAGACCGGGAGAAAAGCCCAAATGCAAAACATATCCGCGGCGAAAGCGGTGTCTGATGTCGTTCGAACGACGTTAGGCCCACGGTCGATGTTGAAGATGATTCTGGACGCCTCTGGAGGCATCGTGATTACGAACGACGGGAACGCGATTTTGAGGGAAATCGACGTGACGCACCCGGCGGCGAAATCGATGATCGAGCTCGCGAGAAGCCAAGACGAGGAAGTTGGAGACGGGACGACGAGCGTGATTATCTTAGCCGGGGAGATTTTACATCTTTCCATTCCGTTTTTGGAGAAAGACGTGCACCCGACGGTTATCGCGAGAGCGTTTTCAAAGGCGTTGGAGAAAGCGGTGGAGATTATCGACGCGAAAATTGCGTTTCCGTTGGACGTGGAGAACAGAGAAGAGTTGTTGAAGATTGTGAGGTCGAGCGTGGGGACGAAGTTTACCGCGAGGTTAGGGGATTTGGTGCCGAATTTGGCCTTGGACGCGGTGCAAACGGTGAAGACCGTAGGCCCGGACGGCAAGTCGGCGGAGATTGATATTAAAAAGTTCGCGAAAGTGGAAAAGATTCCCGGTGGGGCAATCGAAGATTCCACCGTTTTGAAAGGTGTCATGATGAATAAAGACGTGTGTTTACCGGGTAGGATGTTAAGGAAGATTGAGAAACCGAGAATTTTGTTGCTCGATTGCACTTTAGAATATAAGAAAGGCGAAAACCAAACGAACGTGGAGATTACGAAGGAGGAAGATTGGGAAGTGCTTTTGAAAATGGAAGAAGATTGGATCAAACAGCAGTGCGATATCATTTGTTCGTTTAAACCGGACGTGGTGATTACCGAGAAAGGCGTCTCGGATTTGTGCTGCCATTACTTGGCCAAGGCAAACGTGACTGCGATTCGACGCGTGAGAAAAACGGATAACAATCGCATCGCCCGAGCGACGGGCGCGACCATCATCCACAGACTGGAAGAGTTGCAAGAATCCGATATCGGTACCGGTGCCGGGTTATTCAACGTCGAGAAAATTGGCGACGAATACTTCACGTTCATCGTCGATTGCGATGAACCGAAAGCATGCACGATTGTCTTGAGAGGCGCCTCGAAAGACGTCTTGAACGAAGTGGAGCGTAACTTAATCGACGCCATGGGTGTCGCCCGAAACATCTTAAAAGACCCTCGCTTACTCCCAGGCGGTGGTGCGGTCGAAATGGCCATCTCTAGAGAACTCTCCAAGTTTGCAGATACTGTCCAAGGGGCGGAACAACTCCCTTTTCGCGCCATCGGCACGGCGTTGGAGGTGATCCCGCGAACGTTGGCGCAAAACTGCGGCGCGAACGTCATCCGAACCTTAACCAAACTGCGCGCGAAACACGCGGAATCTCCAGACGGAGAAAACTCCACGTTTGGTATCGACGGTGAAAAAGGAACCATCGTCGATATGAAAGCCTTGGGCGTTTGGGAACCGTACGAAGTCAAGGCGCAATCGTTGAAAACCGCCGTGGAAAGCGCGTGCATGTTGTTGAGAATCGACGACGTCGTCAGCGGGTTGAGGAAGAAAAACCGAGACGGGAACCCCGGGGAGGTTGAGAATATGAGTCCAGAAGAGGACGACTAATAGAGTGATCGAAGAATTCGATCGAGGAAGAGGAGAGGGAAATGAAGAGAGAGAGAGAGAGAGAGTAAATAAGCTTTTAATTAAGTAGTAGAGTAATAATGAATAAAACTGTAGGACGAAGCAAATTAAAAAAAAAGAAAAAAATTGTTCGAAAGAGCTGCTCTTTTTCTGCACACCAAAGCACGCTTTTCGAATACCTGAGAACAACAACGACAACAACTTGAACGCGTCAAAGGCAGATTTTCGTTTCGATCATCTCGAAGCACGCAAAACCTTGCTTCTTCTTTTTCTTTTTCTTTCTCGCAGAGGAGAGAGAGAAATGTCCTCCTCCTCCTCTTTAAAAGATGATGAGGACTTTGAAAATTCAAAATCGATTGGAAAAATGGGAAAGTGGCAACGCTTTTGGTCGTCGTCGGCGTCGCTCTCCTCCTCCTCGAAAGTCATTTTCAACCCGCATTTAATGTGCCGCGATTCTCTGAACGAAGTTCTGGAGAAAACAAAACACCTGCGCGCGTTGATGCGTTTGTGTTTGCACGAAGACAAAGAAGAGAAAAAGTCAACACCAAATTCGAAGAAAACGAAATTGCGCTCGCGGATGCTCTTGTTCGCGCTCTTGGAACTTTCGACGCAAAAAGCGAGCACGGAGACGTTCAAGAAATCGAGCCAAGCGTGGACGTCGATCGCAGTTGGGAGACACGCGGACGCGATACGACCTATTTTAGAACATTTTTTATATTTTGGTCTTTTGTCGAGACCGCTGGCGACTTCGGCCGGGTACGTGAAAGTCGACGTGGAGCGAAGGTTGGTGGAGCGCGCGACGGAGGCGACGGCGAGGAAGTTGTTCGAACGGAGGAGATTGTTAGATTTAGAGTCTATTTTTGATGACGACGACGACGATTGCGGGAAAGTAAAGAGGAGTAATAATAATAATAATAATAATAATAATAATAATAATAATAACGCGGAGAGCGATGTGACGATGATGCTCTTGAGAGTATTGATGGAAGCGGAAGATATCGTGGCGTTTGGGATACCAATGGCGTGCGAACGCGCGTGTTATGCTGGTTTTGGATTGATTGAGTCGATGTTAGCTTTGGCGTACCATGGGAGAGTCTTGAACATGCATTTTGGCAGAGAGAAGTGTTTGATGGCGCTGGCATTCGCGTTTGCCACCGCGAGGGTGAAGAAGAGAAGTGAGAAAATGCGAGGGAAAAGGAGCGAAGGAGGCGGAGGAGGAGAATTCGTCGCGAAGAAGGCGAGGGAAACCGTTGCGGTGGCGTTGAGAGATGCGAGGGCCCTGAGTGCACCGTACGCGTTAGAAGAAGACGGGTTTGATGATGGATTATCTTTGGTATCCTCTTCCTCCTCCTCTGTCTCCTCGTCTCGGGCGAAACTGAACGCGACGTCCCTGGCGCTCTTCCCAAACGTCAAAAATGCACTCGAGCTCGTCAAGCGGCGCTGCGTGGATACGTATTTCTCTGGATCAAAATCTATCGCGCTCGGTGCTTTCATCAACAATTGGACTATTATTGCGAGCGTCCTATTGACTGCTAAATCTGAGAAACCGTTTGGTATTGGTCAAGCTTGCGTTGCTGCGATTACATCCACCCACAACGCCTTCGTGAAGCTCGAAGAACTATTCTTCTCGAGCGCGGATGGCGAAGGAAGATTTGGATCGGTCGTTTTAGATGCCGCGGAGACACATTGCGCGAACGTATTAAAGCTTCAAGCGGTCGTTGAAGCGCGAGATGTGCACAAATTCACTCACGGCGACATCGTGTATCGGCGAGAGGATGATGGCGAAATCAACTGGGCGCAAAAACCAATCTTGGAGTGTGAAAAGTTGACGTTGTACGAAGACGCGTCGTACGTAAGCGCGAATAGTGTAAAAACAAGAGCAAGACCATTGGTAGAATCCTTAGATTTCGAACTCAACGCTGGAGAGTTGTGTTGCATATCTGGACCACCGGGTTGCGGCAAAACAACTTTGCTGCGAGCGTTTTGTGGATTGCATTCCGCTGGCACTGGTTCCATCGTTTCTCGATTTAATACTGGTATTTGCTCCAACGGGCTGTTTACGGATGACTTTTCGTACGATCGTGAAGGATATCCTAGCACAGAATACGTCGAGATCGATACGGAAAAGGAGAGCAGGGATGGTAGCACTGCCGGTGCAAAGATGATCCGCGATGGAGACGACACCACGTTCTCTCTACTCTTGAAAAGAAGACAAAATATTGCAGTGGTGCCAAAATACCCGAATTTCCCCAGGGATGGCGAAACGCTACTTGGCAACGATGTTTCCGTTAACACTCCAGATGATGAATTGTTTGTCTTTCCAATTCTTGAGCGACTTGGGCTCGGGCGTTTTTGTTCAAGTGAGGCAATCCAAGAATGCCGAGTGACGGGTTGGAACAATGTGCTCACTAGAAGCGAACGCGTCGCGGTTGCGGTGGCCAGAGCGGTGGCCAGAGAAGCGACGTTGGTTATCGTGAGAGACAATTTGAGTCAAATGGAATCGAGCGCGTTGCGAGCTGAAGCGTATGAGTTGCTTCGAGATGCCAACTGCGCGGTGGTCGCGACATCGTCAACACTTTTGGAGGAAAAGAACAAAAAGAATAAGAGCGACGAGGAATTCAATGAGTTTGAATTTGTCGTAAGTTTGTCAGCCGGAGATAAAAAGGAGTGGAAATTGAACGTGGATAAAGGATATCTTTCACACTCGGCAAAAAAGAAAGCGCGTCCTACGGAGGACGGGCGTTTGAATGAGGACGAGAATAGTGCCATTTTGAATTCAGCCGGTCGAGCAAGACGGGCGCCTTTTGATGCACTTCAGCGCAAGTTTGCGAAAAAAGAAACAGAGGAAGATTCAAACATCAAGCGAAAACTCGCGTTGTAAAAAGAGGTATTAATAATTTGTATATTACGAATGTTAATGAAGCACCGCGTATTGTTTTATTCATCACCTTGTTTACAAACTGAACTAGGCAAAACCAAAACCTTGACTTCCTTCGCGTATAGAATAGAGTAATCTTTCTTTTAATTCCTCCTTGGTATCGTAGGCAATCAAGTCCAATTGGTTGAAACATGTGTGCGCCGTGCACAATTGATTCGGGTCGTTTGCCTGCGCTTTGTGTATTTGAAATTTTTGTAAACCACTCATACCGCGCAACTTCTCAAAGCCATCGAGTGGAACTTTAGACGTACCGGTACAAAACATCAGCAAGCGCGCGCGATCTTCAACATTCATCTCGCGCACGATTTCCCAAAACCAGCGAATTTGCGGACTCGTAGCCGTATAACCACCGTGGTATTCCGTATTCACCTTTAAATCGTCCAAGTCAATATCGGGCGTACCGGAAATGAGAAGTTCGAGCTCACTGGCGTTTAAAACACCGATAACATCGCGATCAACTACTTTAGTGAATCCTTCTATGAATGCCTCGAGTTGATCTTTGACTGCGTCCGTCATTCGGAATGCCGTAATCAAGTTGACGTAGTCGAGCTTATTTACATTTGTCACCGAAACGTTTCGCCCGTTTTTAATCAAGTCCACTGTCTTCGTTTCCCCGAAAAAATTCTGCGTGTCGCTGAAGTTCAAATCCAAAACACCCTCGATATCGTTATCAAGCATCCATTTGATATTTTTGTAGTAGTCTGGATCGACGCCTTCCATATCCTCAAACGTCAACGGTTGCCCGAGGAGATGCTTATAAATTGGTCGCGTGAAATACGCGTCGAGTAATACCCCGTCGTACAAAGCTTTACCAATTAATCGACCGACGAAACGGAAATAGCTTAAATGTTCCGGATTAATCGAGGAATGCTTGTTTGGCTCGTAGCACGCTTCGCCGCTCGGAGCGAGTTGGAACAGACCCCAATCGGGATTGAAGATTTCTCGCGCGAGGATTTGATACCATTCTCTCGTTAAACCGCCCGCATCGATCCCTTCTTCACCCGCAAAGACGATTTGCATGCGACCTTTCATTTCTTCGTGCGTTCGCGCCCGCAGTTGATTGTATGAATCCTCTAATAGATGCGATCTGCGAATTTTGAGCTTTGATGTTCCACGGGAGACGTATTTTTCCTTCTCCTTTTTTAGTTTGAGTTGAATGTGTGCCCGTTTAACATCAAAATCCACCAATGCTGGCGTTCGGAGTAAAGTTTTCAAAGACGTCGTCAGTAATTGCGGGTTCCGTCGAAGTAGTGCGTTTATGACGCCACGATGCCTCTCGGCAAACTTCCAAGCTTCGGTGGATAGTCTTGATTTCAGCTCTTCTGCTATGGTGGTATTTTCGAGTAATGCATCTAATCCAAGATTAGAAGTGAACTTGACGCTGGACGCACGAAGTAAACCAGGAGTTGACGCTCGAGAGGGTTGGGACAATTTCATCGGCGTGTTATTTGCGGTTCTATTGACAGCAGCAGCGCTCGTCGCATTCATTGTCTGGTCGGCATTTCCCGGAGATGCCACTTCATCTCGTTCTTGTTGCTTCTCTGCCATCTTTTTAGAGACTTCCTCGAGCTGATCTGGCGCCAGCGCATCGGCAAGGGCAAAATACGCCTCCACTGCTGGAAGCATCGCTGTTATAGCGAGTGGAGCTGGCGGAGGAGCAGCACCAGGCTTGTGTGGCGTGACGAGTGCCTCAACTTTTTGCGCGGCAGTAGAGAGCGCTTTCCACGCCGGTTTCATAGCTTCGGAAAGCTCTAAAAGTGCGTTTTCACCCGGCGCTTCTTCATCCTTTGATTCTTCACCAACTTTCATCGTTGAAGGCTTTTGGGAGGCATCCATGGGGGATGCTCCCGCAAAAGTATCTGGCACTACCCGTCGCCCAGAATTACTCTTATCCGACTTCGCGCCCTGCGCGCGCTGCTTTGTCAACTGCGCGAGCGCTCGCACGACTCGAAGGATTGAATCGCACCCAGCGTGTAACATATGCGTATCAGTATTACCTGTCGAGCATAAGTTTAATTGCGTCTCCGCAAAGACTCTCGATATCTTTGCTTGTTTGAGTAGCGCAACCGTCAATACACTCGCTTGCTTCTGAGAAGCCGTCGCAAAGTGACGCATCAGTGAATAGACGTGAGAAAGAACGGCATTACCGAAGCGACCTTGGTTGATGAAAGAGAGCGCGTCCAAAAGTTTCGCCAGCGGTTCGAGTTGATGGGGTTTCAATTTGTCAAACGTCAATCTAGCCTGGTTTACGTTCTCATCGAGATGTTTTTCACTGGCACGACCTTTGATCTTCGATATCTTTGTCGCGCGAAAAGATTCGTTCAAGATCAAGAGCTGATTCGCTAGCATAGATCCCGGGTGTTTGAGAGCCACCGGACTACTGAGAGATTCCAAAAGACGTTCAAAGACAGTAATACCCATGGGTGAACCACACACCGTCGTCGCAGAAATCGAAGGTAGCCGACTACTAAACTTCCCCTGGTGTTGTGTGAGCCAGTGCATTGTAGCAAGAGCCCGTCGAGCGCGAGCTTCGCTGTGAACAAATCCATATCGATCCATCTTCACATCTAATTGTCGAAGGACCGACAAGGACGTATCTGATTGGCATAAAACAGGGTCAATCATCGACCATATTTCTGTTATGAATGTATCTCTGCACACAGCAAACGTCGATAAACTCAAAAGCGCGCGTTGGTAGGACTCTTTTTGAAACCTTCTGCATAAGTTTTCGCAGATTAAAAGGCATCGCGCATCTTCTTTGGTCAAATCGGGCATCTCAACTCGATACGGAGTGATTTTCAAGGTCCTCTTTGCAATATCCAAGGCTTCTTTTGACTGTGCCCATTTTTCCTCGTTTTTTTCTTTTAGCAGCTCCTCTTTCTTTTGTTTCTCAGCGCGGTCTAGCGCCACTTTTTTCGACTCAATTGCTCGCTTTCTATTCAGCAACATCGACGATCTCGCAGATTCAAGTATAGATTTTGCCTGAGAGAGCGCATCTTTTTGAATGTCTGGCGGCAAGGCTGCTAAAAACGTCGCATCCACCTCATCAAAATTCCGCGTTTGATGCAACTCTTTCGGAGGCGATTCATTTAAACGTTTCACAATTACGTTATAACGTAAAAGCTCGGTTTTTATATTCTCTGGCAAAGCGTTCAACGATGCTTGATCCGGTGATTCGAGGGAGAGCTTTTCCATCGCTTCCGGTATCCAAGAAGCGTCGTCATTGAAAATGGAGAGATCTACCTCACCGTTTTCAGTATTAGAATGAGCAGTATCATCTTTTTTGAGTGCTTCCTCTTTTTCCATACTGCCGATAGGAGATGATCCGCCGCTTTTCCCCTTCTCCGTCTCTCTCGGTGTTTTGTCCGTGCTTTCCTTTCCCTTTTTTTTATCTCGCTCTACACTTCTCCTCTGTTGTTGTTGTTGCTGTTGTTCGCTCGTGCGCAAGCCTTCATTAGTAAGCGCTCTTAAGACCGTTGAAATCGACGTTGAAACCAAGTTTCTCTCACTTCTAGTCAACGGGGCATTTGGTGCCAGCGCGGTTGATCCGTTTCCTAGAATTGACCTCGCTGAATCCGTCCAGGCATGTCGTCTTGCGCGTAAACCACTCAAATCCCAAGCAGGTTCAGGAGATATCGCCGTTTCTCCAAGAGCGTCTTGATCGACGTCGCCGTTCAGAACAAGATTTCCACAATATATCAACACACCACTCATAGATAAAAGATCGTTTCCGGTGCCATCAAAATCGACGTTAATTCTGCCCATATCTTCTTGGTGCCTTTCACCTCTAGACGCGCCGCCAGCCTCGGGGGACAGTATTTGATTCCTGGTCAGATATGGCTCGCCATTAATATCAACAAAGCCGTAGGGATCAAACGAATCAAGATTATCTGGACTTGAAGAAGCACCTTGAAGCATGGGGTTTCCTGATGATCGAGCAAATCTCGCAAAATCACTGGACAATGTTCGCAAAACATCTCGCATTCTATTCACAACATCTGGAGGTGCGTCCGCGATAGGCGTTGGCATATTTGCCGATCGATGTGCAAATTCATCTGTATTGGAACTGTTGACACGTAAATGCATTTGTTGCCAATACCGCTGACCATCTGGACCCGTCGTTACATTGTGTTCACGAATCATTTGAGCAGACCAGCGAATGTAAGCATCATTCGGCATATCATCTACTCTAGTTCTAACACAAATCGACTGGGCAATAGGCGGAACGCTCGACGTGGCACCATCTGCAGCACATCTCATCTCAATGGCGTATGAGGTAACATTAGGACAATCATCTCTTACTACGAGAGGATGCGCATCAGGAAATGCCCGCCGTGACGGTAGATGTCTTCTCGATATCCCCATTCCTTGTGCATCCTCGCATTCGCAAAGGTATCGTTCGCCGAATCGCGATCTGAGTCTCGCTCGAATATTTCGTCCACCATCCATATTCGCAATGTACGCCGTACCCGTGTCTTCACGACGGGGACCACCAAACGAAGAGGCTTCTCGTTCTCGTCGAGTAAACTCTCCATTCGCAAGACGACGAAGATCTTCAACCGTAAGTTCGAATACGTTCATCTGCTGAATGGGATTTTCCGGAAGCCCGGTCGGTTCCAAATCCGCGTAAGTCTCTAACTCTAACTCTAAACCAACGTCTAAAGAGTTAGTAGGACTCGATCGGTTGTTATTGCCATCCCCTTCTCGCTCTCTTCTTCGCATGACACGGCCAAAACCAGTGTCTAAGGATAATTCGATATCGCTGTGAAATCCGCTGTCATCGTCAGCCAATTCGCTATCATCCTCGTTGCCAACGAATATTTCTTCATCTTCCTCCTCCTCTTCTGCTTCCTCCCCTTCTCTCTCTCTCCTCCCCCTTTCATTAGCTCCGTATTCATGAGCTCGATGGACCACCTCATTTATCGTCATGCGGGGACCTTGAAACTGCTCAGCCAAAAATGGATCAGCAGCTTCCCCGCGAAATGAACCCCCACCTCTTCTGAACGCGCCGCCGGGATTGCGTACAAACACTGCGTCATCAAGAAAAGAAACGCCCACATCACGGTTAGTATCACACACAGAGCCACCAATACGCGCAATATTTGCGCCACTTTGATCGCGACTCATCACTTCCTCGCCACTTGGACCGATCGCAACGTTCTCCTCATCGATAAAACTGTTCGGATTTTCAAAATCACCTTCTTCATCCTCTTCCGTCTCCTCGTCATCTTCCTCTCCTTCTTCATCTGTATAACCATCTTCAGGATCATCTGCGGAGGTAGCATCATCTCCATCACTTTCGGCTAGTCCGATTGGAACCAAGCTTTCTCCATCTTCTCGGGCATATTCATCGATCATACCGCGCTCTACAAGCCTCTCCATCTCTCTCTCGTCCTCGGGATCGAGTTCATCATCACTGTAGTCGTCTAGGTGATCTTCGCCATCGTCCTCTTCATCTCCTGCATCATCATCGTCGGTGCCGTTTTCACCATCATCAGAGTCATCTCCATCGATGATTAAGTCACTTGAAGCATCGTCAGATTCCGATCCTACTTCGAAACCTGCTTCTCCATCACCGGCATCGTCGTCATCGTCACTTGTCGTCATGTCCTCGTAAATTGCTTCTTCTAGCTCCGCATCTTCCATTGCGCGCATGTCTTCCATCATAGCTTCTTCATCTGCGAGCATAGCATCCTCTTCCTCCTCGTTATAGCTATTCTCATTCTCATCATCTTCGCGCAGCACCGCATCGATCACAGCGATAAGACTTTGTTCGAGGTGACGCTGACCATTCCGCCCCTTATCTTGATCTCCAGATGCGGGGATTTCCTTCGACATTTTTTCGTACACATTCGATAATTTATCTATGACGGTAAGTGTTGCGTCTAGAATACCGAGCTCAGGGCGATTGCCGCCTTGCAGTTCATCAACGCAGTGATTCTCTACAGATTTCAAAAGCAACGGAAGAATTTTGTGGCGGTGCATTGCAGCGAGTGTTTCGCCATTTTGAAAATTGGCAGAAGAGAGTTTATTCGATATGTCCCTTATAGATTCTGATCGCGAAGGCATGCAATGCGCCACAATCGTCGCGAGAATATCCAGAGCAGCGCGAAGATGTCCTTGGTATCGCGCATTACTACTCTGCGACTTGTACGAGCCGGAAACTACAGTAAAATCATTCTGAAGTAATTGAGCAACCATTGAGAAGAATAACTCTCGACAGCCCGGAACGCGAATCGTACACGTCGCTAGAAAATGCGCCGCACGTTCTGCTCCTTGCCAAGCCGGGAAACTATTGTTTTTATAACCGTTTATGCCGGAAGGAATCTGCTCTGGACACGTTGGCGGCTCGTGTATTCCCAGCGCCGTTAATTTCTCATTCCAAGAAGTCGTCTCCTTTGAGATCAATCTGCAAAACGTGTGCGTCAAAACCCCTCCAACAGACGCATCACTTTTATCGAGCTCTACGAGGACCGCACCAGCAGCAGCGTGTACTTCTATGAACTCTGACAGAAGTCTCAAAGCAAATTTAACCTTTGCGATGGCATGGATATCCGTTGATCGGCCGTACGGCTCTTCGTAGCGATCGTGAGTGTGAAACAGTGGGACCAGGTTTGAAGAATTCGGCGTGGTGAGAGTTTCCGGTGCCGGTACCGGGCCATCTGCAAAGGCAAGCTTTAAATCAGCCACAGTGTTTCCCTTGACGACCTTGAGGAGTGTACGGACAAGCTGAACAAACGATTTTGACGGCGGTGGAATTCTATCTCCTTCGTTCGATTCTCGGTCGATTTTTTCTACCTTTGTGTTTTTTGACACGTCCGTCCCCAATTCGTTCACATTTTTCTTCTCTGTTTCAAAACGCGGAAGAATGAGCAATTCACCTTTTTTATTCTCTTTTGGATTTGGCACCGGTACGCAATATGCACACTTTTCTAAAGCAACGAAGAAAGTGTGCACATCTCGAGCCATCACCGGAGACATTAAGGTCAGAAATACGGATGCCGATACCATACCGCCATCGCTTGAATGGAATGCAGCCTCAAGCGATTTTTTTATTTCGCATTCCATGGCGTAGCGCAGCGTGTTTGGGTCCTCTGCGACATGGCGAAATATCGATGCTAGCAAGTTGGTGAACGCAATGAACGAGTGTTGCGGGAGCGATCTCAGCAGCATCAAAACTTCGCATCCCCACAATTTGGGTAGAAGTATATTTGGTGCTTCTTTGCGCTTATTATTACTGAGCCAAGTTGTCACGTTTTCATAGGATTTTGTAAAATGCTCCAACAGTGTCAACGCGGCTTGAATCTGAGGAGCGCATGTACCTGGGTTATTGGCATTAGGCACCTTACTGTAAAACTTGGCCTTGAAGTTTGCAGCTTCGATATCGCAAGTCACGAGTGCTTTTTCTACTTCGACCTTGTCGTGCGTTTCTCCGTCTGGTGTCTTAAAAGGGCCCTTGTGATCGTTTGGAATATCCTTGCCAAGGAGACGCACGTGATCGTAGCTTTCGAGAGTTGAACTCCCAGATATTGCACACCATAGATTATATTTATGAAGCAACGCGCTCTTTTCGTACGTTTTATCCTTTAATCGTACGGGTTGACGAATTTCGTGCAATTTTTTTCTCGTAAGAGGACACCTCGTCGCTTCAATCGCAGCATCGCTATCGACAAAAACCGTGGGAATACAAGGACTGATAGTCGGCGGCGAATACATCTGTTTTTCATAGACATTCGGCGATTGCGCCCACGCATAAAATCGAAGTATGGCATCGAGCGACTCGATGATGCGTTTTTGCTCAGCTTTGGCGACAGAACCAAACGGTCGGCCGCCGATTATACCTATCTCTTTCGCAAACGCGCTAACATTGCCACCAAGAGAGCTAGCATCAGAAAATGGTCCATTTAGTGGAGAGGGCATACCACTTTCTGCCGGTAGCCACTGAGCGTACATGTGTAGAACCATTATGGTCGTTTGAGCAATCTTCCGAAAGCGACACAAAGGTGATGCGGCAACGATATTGGTTGCTTTTTCGCGACCTGAAAGTGAAACGTGCGAGTGCTCCACAAGTATCTCGATTCTTTTCAAGTAGTCTTCAACTGCCAATCCATTCATCTCTTGGAAAATTTCTCGAAAGTTTGAATCTCGCGAGCAAAGCAGCAACATGGCTTGTTGTTGGATCCCAACAATCGCATCTATCAACACATCATTATACAGTGGTATACCTAACTTACCCAACTCTTTCGCAGGTGACGCTTCAAGGTACTTACTGAGCAATTCGTTCGTGACGTGCGCTTCTGGAAACCCTTTAAATGGTGACTTCATGATAATTTTAGCGACAGACTTGCGACGGATGTCGTTTATTTTCGCTTCGTTTACATCGAGGAGGAAGGCATCGCAAACCACTTCGACAAATTCAAAGAGCAAAGCAGAGTCGTCCTCACATTCTTGTTCATCCTTCGCTGAAACTTCGATGTTCGATTTTACAAGTGCCACACTATGTGTCTTTAGCCAAAGAATTTTCCACAGAGATTCAGTGAGTTCTGGAACTCGCTCTCTCAGACGCTCCTCCAAAGGCTTAGAGAGCGAATCGTCTTCGCCAGATGAAGAGTCTTTCCTCATTTTTGGAGAACCTATCTTTTTCTTTGATTTTGCCACTTTGTCATTTTTACCATCGGATGCATCAGTTGCAGCATTACTCGAGTTTTGATGTTTGTTTGCTTCTTCCTGTATCTCCGGGTGCGCAAGCAAATATTCAGCGATTGTTTCCGCGTTGATTTCTTCGGTGCGACTTCTTTCGCGTAGTCGCATTACCGCCATTTGAGCAGCACGCGCCGAGAAACCCATCTCTACGATGAGCTGCAACGTTTCCGGCGAAATTTCCACATCATTAATAGCTTTATCGCGGAGCAAGGACTGCTCCCTCTGTCTGTCTTCTCCTTCGTCCAAATACTTAGCTATATCGTTGTGTTCGATACATTCACACAATCCTCGTTCGTAGAATCCCGTTCCACCCTGCTGCGTTCCGCGAAAGCATCGCGCGAGTATTCTGAAGATTCTGACGAGCACATCTTTCGCGTAAAGCACCGATGAGAGCTGGGGCTGAATAGCATCAATTTTTCCATCTTCGTTTACATGAAATTCGCGAGATATAGCACGTTCAATTGTAAATGCGACGTGAGCGCACTCTTCGTGCAAAGAAACACCCAAATCTTCAGGCATCTTGCATTTTCCCAATCGCTTAGAGACTTCCTCCGTTGTGTATGCCGCCCGGAAAGAGCGGCCAAGAATATTCCAGCCGTCTTGCATCATGCGATTCTCGAGCTCTTTCACCCAATAATCGCAGTCGTTTGCATTTTCAAAATCAATCTTATGTCTTTTCTGCTTTTTCGATTTGTTCGATTTGTTCTTGGAGCCGTCGCTTTCATCGCCGAGCTCTCCAAGTCTACTAAGCAATAATTCCCAGTCCACTGTTATCGGAATAGATGCCGCTGTATATAATTCACATCTAGTAATCATTGTTGGAAACGCTTGGAGGTTCGATAATTTCTCAAAGAAAGAAATTATGGTAGAGATGCAGATATTTGCGCTATGCAGACACGCATCCACAATCTGCCCGTTCGGCGGCGCCTTTACGATTTCTGTTTCCGTGACAGAAACACGTGTTAATAAAACTCCGAGTTCTATAACTTCAGGTAGAATAGCGCGCGAAATAAGATCAATGATGCCATATTTTCGTGCGAGAACGATTGCCGGGGCAAAGGCTCGACGGCTCTTATCTCGGCGCTCAGTAGAGTATCCGAGAACGGAGGTAACTACGCGTACATATTCTTCAATTTCGCTGAATATGAACAGAGAAGTGCATGGAAAGTTATCACCATCACCCAACTGCAAATTTTGTCTCTTATCGATGTATTGGCGAACATCTCTTTTCACTTTCGCGATTTCTTCGTAGCTCTGAAACATTATGTCTTCTATTTGCAACAAAATTGTTGCCACGGAGGTCCATTGTGTCCTCTCGTATACTTTAGATTTCTCTCTACTTAAACGCACCCAAGAAGGAGTCGCGGGTGCCGGTCGTGCTATGATGACAAATGCACTGACAATGGCTCCTTTAAGCCGCTGGAACGATTCCCGCGTCCATCGAGCCGTTTCGGCGTTCCGAAACGCCGCAATGCTTGTAGAATCGTCGTATTTAACTTCTCCGTCCACTAGAATTAAGTGACCCCTTAAAAAGTCGATGGAAGAGAGTGCGCCACCGTGAGCGCGACAAAGATCGAGAAGCCTTTGATAAAAGGAGCCCAAAGCTACTGGAAACGTTCGGATCATCGTCGAAAAGAAGTTTGTGGCATTCTCCAAACGTTTACAAATGGAATTCATTTCGCGAAAGCGATCAGTTCTGCATTCGCTATCGACTTCCCCCAACTTAGACATTTCACTCAGTCCGGACTCATTGAAGTCTTTATTTCTCGCTTCAAAATCTATCAAAACATAATTCAACGCCGCATCAAAGGCAGAACAGAAATCCTCTGGGACTCTTAATGCCAATTTACGCAGTAAACTCGAAAAGTTATTCCCAGCAACCGATGTTGGAAACATATTTGGCAGATTATTCGAGACAAAAATTTTAGTAAGTACTTCAACTCCGCTCAAATTCGACTCGAATATACTTTGTGAGTTGGAATTTGGTCTGTACGCTAAAAAACGATGGACGAGCTCATTTGTCTGCACGATACCTTCCAAGAGACGCGTCGCATGCAGAATGAGGTCGTGAAGAAATTTTCCACGCGCTACTACTGCTTTATTGCGCTCGTTATGATGATATCTATGTAACGAAGAGTTATTTCCTGACTCCGCATTATTTTTGTCATCTGAGTTTAAATCTGGTAAAGGTGGCAGTATGAGCCATCCGCGCTTGGCCATTTCCTCGGGCTTTTTGCGAATATCGCATTCCGAACACAGCTCAATGACTCTAATCTCCGCATCTTCACCTTTGGCTTCACCTTTGGTATCATCTTTTGGAACGGCAAGACACGTTCGCCAAGCGCTCACGGGTGATTTTGATGCATGAGGTGATTTTTTGCAGTATTCGCAGCGCTTTTCGCACGTTTTCCGGATCTCGTCAAAAATTTTGTAGAGCATTTCTACGCCGTCCTTGCGAAGATCAGGCACGTGTCTTAATAACTCATCTATGTTCGTTCCGATCGCGGTGGCTACGTCTGGGGCACTCAAAGCTTTTTGATAAATTTGCTTCGTGAAAGCTGGACACATGACCTTTGACAGTATGCCCCGCTTGATTACTTTCTTCTTCCCATCTTTGTGCAGACACGTTGCCGATATGACTTGAGGCGCAACGCACAAAACTTTTGAGTTATTCGCGATGGATTCATTTTCTAACGCGCTAAATAAAGCATCAAAAACTCCCGCACTTTCGAGTTTGACGTAGCACGTTGGATCGTGGTTGAGGTAATCGGTTACTAAAGAAGCGAATGTTGTCACGCCACTTCCCCCAAATTTCTGAGCGTTATCAAAAACCAGACGCATAGCTTTGTTGAGCCCATTGGGACCATCAAGACCAGCTGCGTAAGCATCCTGAGGAACCGTTGGACCGAATATTGCAAACGCCAAGGCACGTGTTAACGCTTTTATCAACACGCGGCGGCTATAGGCGACGTAACTCGGTAGAACGACATCATTCGCTGTTAGGCCTTCTCCCTTTGTGGCTTTCTCAACAATATCCACGCTGGTGCCGTCGCCAGATTTCCGTCTTTGTGATGGAGTACTTTCTTTGTCATCATCTACTGACGTGACGTGCGACTTCTTGCGCTTTGAGCCAGAACCTGGCGCCGCATGTGAATCAGTATTAGCGACAGACAATAACTTTGCATCGTTCTTATTCTCTCTATTTTTCATCGAAGCGCCCGCGCTTCTGAGTGATTCGCAAATCTTGTCGTATTCCTTCAGAGACGTTTCAATTTCTTGGCGTAGCCTCAAGCACAGTAACGCAACGCCGCCGGACTCACGAAATATTCTATTCGAATCCGCGTTATAATCTAATATCATTTCTAGCGAATGCGCAAATATAGCTACGAAAGGTATATGGTCGCTGCGTTCGTGCTCGAACAACTTCAAGAGCGGTTCGAGCGCGTTTGCATCGCGTAATACGTTGCAGCCTGTCGCAATCGTGCTAAGATTCGCGAGAAGTGCGAAAGCTGCTTCGGCAAGGGTAGATGCTTCTATGCTTTCGCTGTTTGAAATGTCAAAATACCGAAAACTTTCTTCTGTTCCCGTGTTTTTCTTAGTCGACTTCTTTCCTCTTCCTCTCTCTTCTGGAGAGTCCGTTGCCGTATCGAAATATTTCTTCGAAAGGTCTGGCGCGTTCACAAGTTTTTCCACTGAAATAGTGAATAAATTCTCCAAGATCGTTGCAGACTTGTGCGTGCGCAAAACTTCCACGGCTGCGGAAGATGTATCTCGTTCGTTTACAAGAGCCGAAATTGCCCATGCAGCTACTGACGCGTCGGTACTAAAATCACTCCCCGCGTCTTCTCCTCTTCCTCTTCCTAAAGACGGCAGCGGCGGCTCGCTATTACTGTTGTGTGTGTTTTTCTTAATGTTTGTTATTCTATCGTCGAGTTGTTGAACGAGTTCCGAAGCCTTTTCTTGCATCGTTGACGTCTGAAAAACCAGTCGCCTCATCTCCTGTGACGGAATCGGCGTTTTTGTGGGAGTGTAGTTGCAATCATACGAAACATCTTCCGTTGAATCGCCGAATTGCAGTAGAGTCGCCAGTGCGAGGTTTGCGACGTTTACTCGCGCGTCTTTTAGGTAGTGCGTGTTTGTTTGCGCATCTCTCGCTGCAAACGACGACCATCGAAGAGTCCAGAGCTTCTTAAACACTTCTTCTTGAAGTTTAGTCCGTTTATTGAACCCTTCTTCTTGGACGCGGAGTCGGCTATCTATGACCGCTTCAACGGCATTTTCGGGTTTGCTACTATCTACTTCACCTCCTTCCTCGATACTCTCGACGATTTCGTACATGCGCGAGACATTGGATTCGTCTAAGACGTCGAATACAGAAGATTGACCGTCCTGAATGCCGTCTTCGTTATCCACGCCGAATAGGAAATCAACTTTCAAATCTGGAAATGAGTTTTGCACCTCTGTTCTTTTCTCGTTCTTCTGCTTGTTCTCATTCTCATCGTAATCGTTCATTCTCGCCAAAATTAACAACCGCATCGTCAACCCATCGCACGGCACAAACCTATTCACTCTTGTGCCGGGCGTTTTCTTCGCAACCGAGTGAATCGTCAGCAGCGCTTCGTACGCGACTTCAAAATCTTCGTGATGTAAAAGCTTCGTCAATTGTTCCAACGAATTGTACACGTGCTTATTCCAGCACTCGTCTAAAATTGCGCGCGTACATCGCAAAATCCACAGCAACGTCTTCTTCCTTTTCATCGAATCCCTTTTTCGTCGTTCTCGTCTTTGTCGCGAGTCGTCGTCTACGCCCTCCTCGGCATTTTCACCGCTTCCGCCATCCCCGCCTCTCGCTCCTTCCCCGCACGCGATCAAAAACGAGCACACGTCTGTCTTGGAGATGTAATTCGGCGCCGCTTCGTGCGCTATCCTCGTTGCCGAAAAATGCGTTTTTGAATCCTTTTTCGCCGTCGTAGTCGTAAAACCACTCGTCGCGTTTGACAAATACGAGTCAAACGCGTTAAACACATCCACCCAGTGTAAAAACTCGCCTTTCCCCAAGTGCCAAACGAATTGCGGGCTCAAATCGTCCGCGATTGCGCTCGAGATATCGACGACGCGATCGTGAACATGACGTTCTTCTTCTTCTCCCCCCATGTCCTTCTCGTCCAAAGTCGTCAACGCGTTTTTGTCGTCGGTTGTTGTGTACGACAAGATTTTCGCAATCAACGCCGACATTCGCGGGGACTGTTCGTTGTGTTTCAAGAGAGAGAGAGAGAGAAAACGCCGTCAGAGAGAGAAGAAAAAAGAAGAACGAAACGAAGAAAACGACTTTAAAGAAAAGCGATGAGAGAGAACACGCGCACCGCGTCGAAAGTGCGCGCCGGTTTCGCCACTTTCCCCATGTTTCTTTTGACTCAAATCTCTCTTCTGCGTGAAATGTTCTCTCTGCGTGATGTGATGATATAACCGTATTCTGATGATGATTTGTGCTCTTCTCGCGGTGTTCTCGTCGCGATGTGCTCTCCTTTTCTCGCGGCTAAAGAAGAGAAAAAGAGAGAGAGAAAGAGCAGAGAGAGTCGTTTCTCCCCAACTTTGAGTTTTAAAAGGAACAAATCTCCAAACGCGAAAAGCGCGCAAAGAAACTTAAAGCGTGTGCGTGTGTAGTGGTCGTTTTTAAAGTGTTTTATGGCGCTTTTTGCTCTGTTTTGCAAAAAAAATCGTAAGTGCGATTTTTTTCAAAAAACTCTTCTGTTTTCATAAAAAACAAGCGCAAAAAAAAAATCAACTTTTATCACTCTCGAGCATCATGGCGGCGAGAAGAGCGATTGCTTCTGCGAAGATGATGACGACGACATCATCATCATCACCGTTATCATCGACGAGGACGAAGAGCATCGTTACCACCGTCGCATCGTCGGAAAAGTCTTTTTCTTCTTCTGCCTTCGCGCACACAACGCCGCCGCTCTCGCGCAACAATCGCGACAATCGTACTAACGGTTCGACGATGACTTCGTTTTCGGGAACGTGGACTTCTCGGCGTCGCGGTGCTCGCGACGCGTCCTCTTCCTCTTCCTCTCGGTGTTTTACTGCGACTGCGACGAGTGCTACGACTGGTTGTCGCCGTCGATCTGGGTTTCGAGAAGCGTCGAGCGTGATCGCGCGATCGTACGCGTCTTCTTCTGAAAAAAAACTCTTGGTCGCCGCGCCGATGGTGTACGTCGCAGGCGAAGAGATGACGAAATACGTGATGGACCTGGTCAAGGAAAAATGGATCGCGCCCGCGGTGGATACTTCAAAGTGGGAACATTTTGATTTGAGCGCGAAAAATAGGGACGAGACGAACGACCAGGTGTTGAAAGACGTCGTTACGGCTGGGTTTAAGTTGAAAGCGATATTTAAAGAGCCGACGATTACGCCGACGGCGGACCAAGTGAAGCGACTCGGGTTGAAGAAGACGTGGGGGTCGCCGAACGGCGCCATGCGAAGAGGGTGGAATGGGATTACTATTTCTAGGGATACGATTCATATCGATGGGATTGAGTTGGGGTATAAAGGTCCGGTGTTGTTTGAGAGACACGCGGTGGGCGGGGAGTACGCGGCTGGATGGAAGAATGTTGGGAGAGGGACGTTGAAGACGACGTTCATCCCGAAGGACGGGCCGGACGCCGGGAAGGAGATTGTGGTGGACGAGAGAGAGTGCAAAGACGAAATTTCCGCGGTGGTGACGTACGATAACGCGTACGATAACGTCCACAATTTAGCCAAGTTTTTCTTCGAGAGGTGTTTAGAAGCTGGCGTAAAACCGTACGTGGTCACGAAGAAAACCGTCTTCAAATGGCAAGAACCGTTTTGGAAAATCATGAAAGACGTTTACGACAGCGACTTCAAAGCGAAATTTATCGCGCAAAAGATCGTCGCCGAGAAAGACGCCGAGTTAGTGCATCTCCTCTCCGACGCCGCGACGATGAAATTGGTCCAATGGACCCAAGGGAACTTTGGCATGGCTGCGCACAACTACGACGGCGACGTCTTGACCGACGAGTTGGCGCAAATGCACAAATCACCCGGTTTCATCACCTCCAACCTCGTCGGTGTCGCTCCAGACGGCACGTACATCAAAGAATTCGAAGCTTCTCACGGCACGGTCACCGATATGGACGAAGCGCGCTTACGAGGCGAAGAAACGAGCTTAAATCCACTCGGCATGGTCGAAGGTCTCATCGGCGCCATGAACCACGCCAGTTTCACCCACGACACGAAAGAAAACCACAAAAAAATGGTCGATTTCACCACGAGCATTCGAAACATCATGCACAAACTCTTCCGCGAAGGTAAAGGGACGCGAGATTTATCCGGCCCGTCCGGCGCGACGACCGAACAATTCATCGATCGCGTCGCGAACGAGTTAAAAAAGAACCGCGCGTAAAAGAACGAACGAGCGAGCGAACACGCAAAGAGAGAAAAAAAATCGACCCGAGAAAAGAGTTCAGAGAGAGAAAGAGAGAGAGAGAGAGAGAGAAACCACGCGCGCGCACACACACACGTATTTATATAAAAGAAAACGTACTAATAAAAGAGTGAAAAAGTAGTTTCTGTTTTCTCTTCTTGTTTTGTCTTTTTCCATCATTTGTGACAATTTGAAGCGCCACAAAATCAGGGCTTTCCTCATCGCATCCTCATCTTTCAAGAGGTATACGAAACAAAACCAGACTTACGAAGAAAAAGAATCTCTCTATCGAGAGCAACAGCAGCATTAAGAGATAAAATGTCGTCCTCTTCGTTCGCGGCGTTGGCGTCGAAACCCGCGGCGGAGAAGGAAAAAGCATCGGTCCCGGAAACGCCTCCGTTGCATTCGGTACAGATCGACGGCTCGGTGATTCTGCAAATCGCGAAGCACGCGCGAGATTCGCAACCGTCGTTAGTGACGGGACAATTGCTCGGTTTGGACGTCGGGTCGACGTTAGAGGTGACGAGTTCGTTTCCGTTTCCGTCGCAATCGTCTTCGGAGAATAACAACACTAACGAAGACATTCAGGAGGAAGAAGGGGCGCATTATCAGTTGGAGATGATGCGAATGTTGCGAGAGGTGAACGTGGACAATAACACAGTCGGGTGGTACCAATCGACGACTATGGGGTCGTATTTTACCGAAGAGTTGATCGAAACGTTTATTGATTACGCGGAGAGTATTGAGAGGTGCGTTTGTATAATTTACGACCCTACGGTGAACGATTCGGATGGCCAGTTTGGATTGAAAGCTATTCGCTTGACGGATGCGTTTTTGAAGACGCACAAAGAAGTGAACGGAAAATTTGAAACGAGCAAGATTAAGGATCGAGGACTGAAATGGAGCGACGTAATCGAGGAGGTACCGATGGTGGTGAGTAATTCGGTGTTGGTCAGCGCGATGATGAAGCAGTTGGACGCGAACGCAGACGGAAAGATTGAACGAGACGAGAATAAATTAACCGAGGAAGATTTGAATCGATTACACTTGAACGCGAACACGTTCACGACGAAAAGTTTGGAGTTTTTGAGCGAGTCAATGGACGATTTAGGGAGCGAACAGCAAAAAGTGGCGTATTATCATCGAGCGAACCATCGGTTGCAGCAACAAAAGAACGTGTGGTTGCAAAAGAGGAAAGCGGAGAACGCGCAGAGAGAAAAGAGCGGGCTGGCGCCGCTGAGCGAAGAAAATCCAGACACGAGAACGCAGAACGAACCGAGCAGATTGGAAACGTATTTGATTTTTAACCAGGTTAATCAGTACTCGAAACAGTTGGACGAGCACAACGCTATGGCGGCGGCAAAATTGAAGTTAGTCTCGAGCGTTCGAGCCAACGAACAACAGTAGAGAGATGAAATAATTAGTCATAGAAGAGGGGGTCTTTTTAGCCGTGTGTATATTTTATTTCATATTATTTATGCATGCGTTTTTACTTTCTTCTTATTTCTTCTTCGCCGCCGTGACGTTGAATTGGAAATGAATGATATCGCCATCTTTAACGACGTAAGTTTTACCTTCTTGTCTGTACTTCCCGGCGGCTTTCACTTCCGCCATCGAATTCGTCGTTGAGATTGACTTGAAATCCTCAAACGAGCACACCTCTGCTTTGATGAAGCCCCTCTCAAAATCCGTGTGAATCACCCCAGCCGCTTGCGGCGCCAACGCGCCCTCTTGCACTGTCCAACATCTCACTTCTTTCTCGCCTGCGGTGAAGTAGTATATCAAATTTAGCTCTTTGTAGCCTTGAACTATCATCTTCGGCAAAATTGACTTCGCGCCTTCGTTTTCTTTTTCAAACGCTTCTAAATTTTCTTCGCCTATATCGAACGCTTCTTGCTCGTATTCGACTGACGCTGGAATCATCGTCCCTCCGCCGTGCTCCTTAATCCACGCGTGAATTTTTACCAACCATTTGTTTTTCTTCCGAATAAAGTCCTTCTTCGTCAGGTTGACAACATAGATCATCGGTTTCGTGGTGATCAAATTCCCGAGTTTCATTTTGATCATGTCAATTTCTGGAGTGCTAAACTCTCCCGACCGAATAGGTAAATCGTTCGATAACATCTGCTCGACTTTCGCCATGGTATCCTTAAAAAGCTGAGACAATTTCATCCCGTTTGATTTCTTCACGTCTCTCTCCTCGTCCGTAATGGCTCTCTTCAACGCCGCTAAATCCTTCGCGCACAACTCGTGGTTGATAGTTTCTAAATCACGTATTGGGTCGACGGAGTCGTCCACGTGTATCACCTCGTCGCTATCGAACGCTCGCACGACGTGGTAAATCCCATCCACAGCTTGTATGTGCGAAAGAAAGTCATTGCCTAATCCCGCGCCTTCGCTCGCGCCGCGAACAAGCCCCGCTATATCCGTCACGTGCAAAAACGCCGGGTACATCGACGGCGGTTTCCACAGGTTGCACAAGTATTCGTATCGCTCGTCCGGAACAGGACACCGACTCTCGTTCGGTTCGATGGTACAAAACGGGAAATTCTCCGCCGCGGCGAGCGCTGTCTTCGTCAAAAGGTTGAACAAACTGCTCTTCCCGACGTTCGGTAAACCAACGATGCCCATTTTCAGAGTATTCTTCACTCGGCCGAACCGAGCGGCCGTGAGTGGTAGGTGTTCCTCTTTCTTTTTCGGCGGCGGCATCCTCTTTGCGTTGCTCCGACTGCTGAAGGTGTTAAAGTGTTGTTGTTTATGTTGTTGTGATGATACACGCTGAACCAGAAATAAAAACGCTCTTTTCCCTTTCTCAAGATTGCGCATTAATCAATCAACTTTGCGTCGTCGTCGTCGTAACTCTCTCTCTCTCTCTCTGTCCCTCTCCGACGACGGTTCAGAGTGAAGAATGTTTTTCCCGTGAGGTGTTGTGACAAATTAAACTCTTGGGAAAGTCAAAGCAAATTTCTCTTTCTCTCTCTGCATAAAAGACGCGCTGGTTTTGCGCTCCTCCAAGACTGGTAGAGAATATATCAGAGAGCATCGAGCCCGTCACGTATTACGCGCGCATAAAAGGTGTGAGTCTTTTAAACTCATCGATAATGATACCAACAGGAGTACTCTTTAAAATGGGAAACACAATCTTGGACCACATCGACCGGCACGTGAAACTGCCGGTGCAACTGTTCGTGGAGGAACACTTTCGAGGAAAAAGTGCGATGGTACTGACGAAGGTTTTACCGTCGTTAAAATTGAGAAAGAATGACGCGAGTTTAGAAGTCGCGAGCATATTTTTCGCGTACGTGTTGTTCGCGATTACTTTTTGCCTGTGCGCGACGGTATCGAGCGTGTTGCTTTCGCCGAAAATTTTCAGAAAGTATTGGGCGCGCGTGTCTGATTCGGATAAGAAGATTTGGCACACGAACATGGACACGTACTTTCCGGCGTTTTTCGTGACCTTGTTCGCGTTGCCGGCGATATTGACGTTTGATGGTGGCGATGGGACGAAGTTTGTGCATCGCGCTTCGTTGGATACGGTTCGGGCGTGCGGTTTAAGTTTGGGGTACATGGCGTGGGATTTAGCGGTGATGTTGGAAGATCCGAAAGGGCAACAGGCCACGTACGGTGGCAAGAAGGCGTATTATTTATTCATCGTCCATCACGTGTTTTCTATTTGCATTTGGCCGTACGCCGTTCTCGCCGGGCGGTGCGTCTATTTCGTCAATTTCTTTCTCGTGAGCGAAGTGACGAATTCGAACATGAGCACTCGATGGTTTTTGTTGAAATGCAAGTTAGAAAAGAGCGCTTTTTACGTCTTGAACGGGTTAGCCTGGATTCCGTTGTTTCTTGGCGTCCGAGTGTTGGTGATTCCTTTGATGTTGAAGGCGTTCATTTTTGGCTCCTGGAACGCGTTGAGTGTCGGGGAGAAAATCGTCGCGTTTACCACGCTGCCGATTCCGAGCATGTTGAACGTCTACTGGGCGCGAATGATCGTGAGGAACGCGCTTAAGTATTTAGTCACCGGGAAGGATCCAGAAGATTCGAGTAGTAGCGATGCGGCTCCGATGGGAAACACGAAGAAGACGAACTAATTTTCACGTCGACGAAAAGATCGACATTCGAGGCGAAACCGAGGGAAAGATAAAGATGATGATGAAACAATAGATATATACAAATTGTAGCCAGCAGTAATTACAAAAAAAGAACTTTTACTAAATGATATTTTGTTTTTATACGAACTCTAATTACGCGAAGATCCCGTGGCCCATAACTTTCTCCGCGACCGTGGCGGCGACCAAACCAATGATGGCCATTCTGCCGTTCGTGATTTCAGCTTCCGGGGTAAAAATCCCGTACGGTTTGGACGACGGCTTCGACGTGTACTTCTCCGCGTTTTGCATCGACGGCATAAACGAAGCCGCGGTGATCAATAAACTCGCAAAAACGAGGGAAAACACGTGGTCGTGCAATTGCGCGCCGAACGTCTCGTGGTTGTAAGATTGCATTTCCGCCCCCATGGCGGCAACGAAAGCCACCATCCCGGCTCTGCAGTTGATCACCTCGGGCGCCCACCCGGCGAAGCCCATTATTTCCTTGAACGTTTCCGGTTTGTTTTCCGAGTACGTTTGTCCGTTGTTCATCGTCGGTGATTCCGCGCGTTGCATGGCGGAGTCGATGTCAACCATGTCGGATGATGATGATGACGTCGTCGGGGAATCCATCTCGTCCATCGACGCGGTGTTCTTCACGATCATCGAAGACGAGCGAACGGATTTCTTGGTCGATTTTTGCGACGATCGGAGAGAGGCAGAGGATGCCGTGGAAGCAAATTGAGCGGCAGAGAGAGAAAACATTTTGATTGGTGTTGTTGTTAGTGTTACGTGCGTGAGGAGTAGTGAGGTCGTTAAAGCCACGTGTGACGTAGTCGTTTTCGTGGCCCAGAACGCTCGCGAAAAAGACAGATTTTTTGCCTGCTCTTTACAAAAGAAGTATTTTTGAAGCATACCGCGTAGTACTACTACCAGAGAGTAGTATTATTACAAACCAACGATGTTTACATTCATTCTCTCTCTGTCTGTCTGTCTTTCTGTGTGTTTGTGTGTGTGGTATGCGCGCGCAATGTACATGTGAAACTCGGTTTGGTGTTGTTGTCGTTCCCGCCGCCGAGGCTACCGCCGAAAAGCTGATTTTTCATTCATTTTACGCCAACCCGTATATGTGAAAGTGTTCGAAAAGATGGCCAAAGTTCGATAATATCCACGCCATGGTCTTTAAGAAACACGTTTTGGTGAAATTGATGAGCCAGCCTAAATTGCCGATTCTCCAGGCTTGCAATAAACCCAACCCAACCGAGGCGACGGTGAAGATTAAACCGTATAAAGCGATGGATTCGTTCAGGCGTTGAAGTTTGACTTCGACGGCGGCTTGGATCAAGTTTGTCGTTCTGGAGAGCGCCGCGGAGAGGATTTCGGCTTGTTCTGAGGCAAAGAAGATGGTGGATAGCGCCGGGTCTAAGCGTTTTTTCACGAAGAGAGGAAGGAATCGAGCGCTATAGCTCAATCGTTTCAACTGCGCTTCGGTGAATTTAAGCTCGATGATTTGTTGGTACGCTTGAGCGGAGAGCGCGAGCATGCGCGTTTTCGCTACGACGTCGGCGACGGCGGATTCGAGGTCCGCGACTTGCGTTAACATTTCTTGTTGATTGCGGTAATCCGTGTTGGACGCTCTCGATTTTCTCAACACCGAGGAAACGGTATCGTATTGGATTTGCAATTGCGCCAACGCTTGTCGTTTTGCTTTGGCTTTCGGTAATCGAGAGAGAATCAGCAATCGATACTGCTCGATAATAGTCAAGCGTTGGATTTGACGCATGGCGCGATCGAAAGTTTCTTTCCCCGGTGGGACAGTGACTAAACACTGCGTGCCACCGTCCTCGTCGAGTTGATAGTTGACGTAAATCTTCGCGCCGTCTCCGAGACTGGCGCCGGCAAACGCGCCCACTTCCCAATCCAATTCGCTATCTCGAAACGTTTCTTTGGACGCGCCTTTCGTACTCGACGTCGTCGTCAACGGGTCTTCGAAATACGACGAGTCTCTGGACATGACTCTCGATGCTAACGCTTGCCTCGCGGCTTCTAATTGTCTCAACGCCGTTCTACTGTTCGCGTCGCTCGATAAGTCCACGTCCTCGAACAACGACCGGGACCGCTGTAAATCGTTGGAAACCACGCCGGCGTCCGCGACAATCTCGCTCGGATCGTGCGCACTATTTTTATCCGCCACTCCATTCAACGTCAACCACTCTCCATTCAACGTCTCTCTGTCTATCGTTTCCGCGAAGGTTTCTCGGTCTAACCTGACTACGAAATGTTGAATCAAAAATACTTTCCCGGGAATATCCGCCAACCAATTGGTCGGCAACAACCAACTCCAAGGTTTAATCGGCGCCGAAATTTCATCCTGCAATCGCCCGGGACCACTCAGCGTTAACGTTTCAAACTCAGAGTGTCTTTGCAAACGACAATTAAACCCAGCGCCTAAATCCAACACCACGTCCGACCACCCTCTCGCGACGCCGTCCAAAACGCTCGTCACTTTCCACGCCGGCGTCGTATAGTGCGACAACAAACTCTTAATCGTTTCCCGATACGCCTCCCCTTCCTCTTTGGTAAACTTCCCAGTCTCGTCGTACTCTCTCATCCACGCCAAGTGCAACACCTCCCCTCCTAAAGGCACGAACGGTCTCGACCTCGTCTCCGCCGACAGCGCTCTGCGTTGCCCCAACCCTCGATCGATCCGCTTCTCGTTCGCCCGCTCCACTTGCTCTTGCACGATTGGATCCACCATCACCTCTGCGCCTCCTCCTCCTCCGTTTACTCTCATTCCTTCGCCTTCTTCTACTGCTACTTTTTGTATCGGCGTCCCGATCGGTAAAACGTCGTCCAAGAGCACCCCGGATTTCAGCCTGAGGTGGTCTGCGATTTCCTGGCACTCCTCGTCTTCGCTTCCGCACTCTTCTTCTTCTTCTTCCGCGTCGTCGTCCACGGTTTCCGCGATTCCTTTCGTCGTGTTCCAAACTCTGTTTTTATTCTTCGCATTCTCGTCGCGACTCCTTTCGCCCTCGCCCGTCGTCTTCACTTTGGTCCTACTCCTCCTCTGCCGCTTGTGCGAAAGATAATCCGAACGAGACGACGACGACGACGAACTCGAGCACCTTCCAACGAACGACGACCGACCGATGACGCATCCTTTACTCGCGGCGTCACTCCTACTGCTTTTCTCTTCTCGGCGACGAGGAATGCCGGGCGCTCTGACCACCGAGGATGCCCCGACGACGACAGATACGCTCGAGTGCAACATTTTAAGTCTGTTAAAAGATATGGATATAATGGAGCACTTGAAAGCTCTCGAAAAACAAGTTACTTAAAGAGTAAGCCGTACAGACTGACGAGTACGAAAGAAGCACTCATCGAGCAAAATTTGAGTACGAGATGCGCACTTACGCAGTAGAACTTCTTACTCTAACACCCTAAATACCTAAATGAAGCAAAGCAAAAAAGATATCGTCTCAAAGGGAAAAGACGAGAGAAAAGAGCGCGAGAGAGAGGAGAGAGATGCTGGACGAGCGGAAGTCGTCCCCTCGACGAGATCGTCCTCGGGGAGGAGAGACGCCGATGAAGAAGACAGAGAACGAGAACGAGGAAGACTTTTTGGAAGAGAAAAGAAGAAACCCGCAGGACAAATCGCACTTAGCGTATCACGACGAACGATTTCGATGCAGAAAATGCGCGCGAAACGCGTCGTGTTTTGCGGTGCACAAAGCGACGCAGAGGATGATTACGATCGGGAAGAAGACGAGTTTAACGACGAGAACGAGGAATAAGAACAACAACAACAGCGACAAAGGGCGGTTGAGAGGACAACGGGCGAAGAGGAGGGATTTTGAAGAAGCTGGTTTTGGTGGTGCTTCGTCGTCGTCGTCGTCTTGGTCTCGCGAGGACGAAGAAGAAGAAGAAGAAGAAAAAGAAGGTTTAACGACGACAGAAAAGACAACTGCAAGAACGAAATTAGAAGAATACGCGTACGACGACCCGCGGTATGAATTGAAGAAACTGAAAGATTCCGGCCATCGACCGACGATGAAGACGTACACGTCTTTGATCTGCGCGCTCGGGAAACAGAATAAAGCGAAGGAGGCGGAAGAGATTTTCAATCAGGAAGCCAGAGTGGAGTTTGATTGCGACGCGGCTATATTTAACGCAATCGCGCACGGGTACTGCGAAAATGATCAACCGGACGAGGCGATGCAGTTCGTGGATTCGTGGGTGGAGGAGATTGGTTTGTGCGATCGACCGGATATGGAAGGGATGAAGGATAAAATAGCGAAACCGAATCGAGCGACGCATCCGGAGATTATCAACGCGTACGCGAGGAACGGGGAATATAGAAAGGTTTATCGAACGTTGCGAATTATGGAGGAGAAGCATTTAGTCGTGCCGTCGGAACGGACTTACAACGCGTTCATAAAAGGATGCATAGAAAACAACGATCCCGAAGAAGCGGAGACCGTGATTGAACGATGGAACAATGAAAAGTACGATTTAGAGAAGATGGCGAGTAAATTAGTCACGAAACCAGTCGCCGCGTCGTACGGAATGGTCATCGATTACTACTGCAACAACGACGACATCGGGAAAGGACGAAAACTGCTGGAGAAAATGCGATGGGCGAACGTGGCGCCGTCGTTACCAATTTTCAACATGCTGTTGAAAGGGTACTTGAAATCGGGCAATCCTCGAGCGGCGGAGGTTATTTTCAGAGAGTTACAAGGCGGAGGGTCGTGGGATATGGAGAAAATGCGCGTAAAACCGGACGTTCAAACGTACACGATGTTTCTCGAGTATTGGGCGAATTCGGGAGACACGGAAAACGCCGAACGATATCTCACCGCCATGCGCAAAGATAAAAACAAAATCAAAATCGATTCGTTCGTCATCGCCTCCGTCGCCAAAGCCTACGCGCGCGCGTGCGACCCGGTGATGGCCGAAGAGCGGTGTAAATCGTTAATGGAGGAGTATAAAATCAAACCGCACGTGGTGCCTTTAACCACCGTGGTGGCGGCGTATTGTACCGATGGCGACACCGGCGAAGCCGAACGCGTCGTTCGCGAAATGATGGAAGACTACGACGTCAATCCAAACGAGCGCACGTTCTCGCACGTCATCTGGGCCCACGGCCAACGCGAAGACGTCGCGAGTATACGAAGAGTCGCCTCATGGATGATTGATTTAGGTTTCCGCATCGATCGCGGCGATACCAAAAACTCCTTGTTTCGCGCTTTACAAGAGTGCGGCTTGGGAAGAAACGCCGTCGAGAATTTGATTCAAGACGTGGCGAACCAAGACGTGATCCGTAAAAGACGCACGGAAAACGGAAACCAACGATTATACGACCGAAGTAACGACGAGGAAGTAAACACAGCCGCTCCACAAACGCCGCCGCCGCCGCCGCAGCAGCAACAACTGCAGAGACGTTCCATCGCCGTCGGCCAACGGGGCCGACGAGGCGGCGTCGACGCCAATACCAACAACGGAACAACGCGGCGCGCACCGAGAGCGTTCGGCCACGCGCGTCGATGCCTCGCGGTGGCGTCGTCGTCCGGAGGAGCAGTAGCATCGTTTTGCTTCTGAACTCATGTATTTTAGAATAGAAAACACCTTCAGCGCTTTCGTACATAAAATCACAAATATCTCTTCTGTTCGTTTCTTTTTCTTCATTATTCGCGCGCAGATGTGTGATATAAATCATCACTCCTGAATTGCTTTTACTAATGAAAATGAGACGAAAGAACGAGCATCCGCAGCGCGCGATGCACGCGAAAACGGTGGTGACGAGTGACAGAGAGGAGAGAGAACGAGAAGAGGAGAGACGAAGAAGAAGACAGAGAGAACAACAGGCTTTGTTGATGGTGTGGTGTGATGTGGAGCGGGAAAGGGAAAGGGAGGAGGAAGAAGAGGAAGAAGAAGAAGAAGACGATGATGAAGACGAAGACGATGATGAAGAAGACGATGAAGAAATGACTGTTAGGAAAGGAGCGAAGAGAAAGAGAGGGCACGAGTGTGGCGTGTGCGAGAAGGTGTTTACATCACCATCACTTTTGGCTACACACATGCGTACGCACACGAAAGAGAAACCGTACGAATGTGATGTGTGCGAGAAGCGTTTTACTCAATCTGGTAGTTTAAAAACGCACATGCGTATTCACACGAACGAGATGTTTGAATGCGATGTGTGTCAGAAGCGTTTTACTCTAGCTGGTAATTTGAAAGTCCACATGCGTATTCACACGAACGAGAAACCGTATGAGTGCGATGTGTGCGAGAAGCGTTTTCGTACATCTGGTCATTTGAAAAGCCACAAGCGTATTCACACGAACGAGAAACCGTACGAGTGTGATGTGTGCGAGAAGCGTTTTCGTACATCTGGTCAATTGAAAATCCACGTGCGTATTCAACATTAGCTGCTCTTTTATAGTCCTCGTGTAATAATACCGGTACCTTTACGCGCGCCTCTGCTTAATGCGTTATCCGCGTCATCCGCGTTTCCTTTCAAACACCTACTATATCCACAAGTCTTCGCAAAGTCTTTCTCGTCTTTTTCAGCCACACGAAATTCGTCACTCCTCGAGACGCATTTTGCCCCTCTAAAAGACTCCCGAGATGATACATCAACGCCTTCCGTTCGCGTCACCGACCTTTGTCTTCTTCGTGCTCGTCTTCGTGTTCTCTTCGTCGTCGTTCAAAGCGAACGGGTTTTTATTCGAGGAGGAGGATTCTTCGTCTTCGTCTTCGTCTTCTCCGAAAGCCGGGGAAATGAATTCGTTTTCAAATCCGCACCGGCGAGCGCTCTTGAAGCGATCCAAATTCGCTTTGACGAGGACGGAAGACGAGGACGCAGATTCGAACGAGAGAAGCAATACTAATAATAATAACAATAATAACAACAATTACTTCGATTCGAACAAGTACGCGGCGGACGACGCGTTAGCGCGGATGTACGGAAACGTGAACAAAAACGCCCGGCCTAAATTCACGAGCACGAACCCGACGCAAGATAAAGCGAAAGTGGAACGAGCTTCGAAAATGCAAGCGGAAGAGGTGGCGAAAGGAGACAAAACCGCGATTGCGTTTAAAAACATGGAGAATGAAATCGAAGAAGAAGCGAAGGAGGCGGTAGAGGAAGCGACGAATGGGGATTTAGAGTTGCTCGGAACGACGTTGCGTTCGAGCGAGAACGAAGTCACCGCGGAGGAGAAACGGAGATGGTCGTTTATGGATTCAAGTCAACTGAGAGCGGAATTGGTGACGATGACGAAAGAGAGGAATAAATTAGCCGCGGCGTTGGGGAAATTAGCCACCAACTGTTCGCAAGAGATGAAAATGCTCTTCTACAAGGTTGAAAATTTAGAAGACACGCAAAAGTTTTACGAGAAGGAAAACGAACAGTTGACCGGGAAACACGAAAAGTGCAAAAACGACCACGATTTGTTGAAAGAACACGCGGCAAAGAAAGTCGTCAAACACATGGACTATTTGGGCGTGGACACAACCTTCGTCAAACCGCACCGAATGGACGTCAAAGAATTGCTCGAAGCCGCCGAGTTGGCCGATAAGCACCACGAAGACGAGCTCTTTAAAAAACGCATGGCGTTGGAAGAGAGAGAAGGGAAGCAGCACTCGTTAGAAGATTTAGCCAGAAGTGGGAAGAAACACGATAAAGAGTACAAGAAGAGGATGAAGGAACGCGTGGAAGGGTACCGGTTTAAGACCATTCACAGAGACGAAGAGGATTGATTGATTTTATTTAAACAACTTCTTACACTTTTTATATCACGCATCTTCAAAACGAGCCGCCACCTCCACAAAAAAATAACGCACTCTCTCTCTCTCTTTCTCTCTCTCTTTCTCTCTCTTTTCATCATCTGCGCGTCAAAATCGCGACGATTCAAAAGACGATTCAGACGACGACGGCAAAGTAGTGTCGTCTCCAACGAAAGCAGCGTTAAAAGCAAACGCGGATAAGGATAAGGAGGAGGAAAAGGAGGAGAGATGACGAGCAAAAACGGGAAGAGTAAAAAATCATCTTCCAATTCGTCGAAAGAAATCTCTCTGCTCTGCGCGGACGAGCTCGGATACCTGCGCTTCGCGTCGTCCTCGAACGCGTACGGCGCCATTCTCCATCGATTCGATTCTTCTTATTGCGTATCAAACACTTACGAGAATAAGAAGAATAAAGAAACTTTTGGGATTGAGAAACTGTGCTCGAGTTTTCACCGCCAGATGGGGTGTAACCTGTACGCCGTCGCGAGAAGGAACGGGAAGGTGGAAATCGTTCGGGCTGGGAACGGTGGATTTTTTCAGCCTTTATATGACAAAACGGTAGGAGGAGTAGCGGCAGTTTCGGTCCCGAAATGCGTTGGATTAGATTTTACGGAAGACGGGAAACAGCTCACCGTGGCCGCGGAGGACGGGACGGTGACCGTGTTGCGAGTGAAAGAGGATGGCGAGGGGACGTGGAAAAGCGGCGGCGCGGACGCGCGTTCGTTCGCGTTGTTGAAAGAGGACGTCGCGAGGAGAGAAGAAGAAGGGGTGGTGTTGTGCGCGCGAGCGAGTAAAGATGGGAAGCGGTTACTTTACGGAGGGAAAGGGCAAGGAAACGACGTGAAGATTGTGGATGTAGAGCAGGAAGGGAAGTTGGTGTGGAAAGCGAAACCTCCGCCGGTGAATAGGTTGAATTATCGAGCGCCGCCGTGGGTGAAATGCGCGCGGTTTAAAGATCGCGGGGAAGCAAACGGAGGCAACGAAAGTTGCGTTTTTGCCGTCGGGACGGGGGAGAAGAAAGTGAGGTTGTACGATACTAGGGCGAATAAACGCGCGACGATGGAAGTGGAATACGGCGAAGCGCCGGTGAATTCAGTCGCTTTTAGTTCCGTCGACGAACACCGGATGTTTGCCGCGGACAGTCGAGGTAAATGTTGCGCCATCGATTTGAGAACGAGTAAAGCGTGCGGCGCAATTCGGGGCAATTCGGGGAGCGTTCGCGAAATCGAAGCGCACCCGACTTTAGATTTAGTAGCCACGGTTGGGTTAGATAGATACGTTCGAGTGTATAACGGCTCCAGTAGGAAATGTCTAGGTGCGGCGTACGCGAAGCAAAATTTGACGTGCGTCGCCTGGGACACGTTCCAAGATAGAGATGGAAATAGAAAGAAGAAAAAAGGTAAAAGGGTAGATGCAGATAATAGCGACGATAGCGATAACGATGACGAGGATGACGAGGAAAACGACAACGATATTTTGCCGAAGAAACGGAAGAAGAAGAAGTCGAAATCGTCTGATTTTGACGATCTTGACGACGCCTCTTTGAGAAAAGCGAAGAAAAAGAAAAAGAAGAAGACGAATGAAGACGTGATTGTCAACTACGTAGACTTTGATAGCGATGACGAATGAAGGTATGCATACATATAGTTTTTTACACTCGCGCGTGGTGGAGCTCAATTTCATGACTGTCCCTGCCTCCTATTTCTCCTTTCCGTCTCCTCTCGTTTTCTTCAAACTTAGAACACGTGTACCCGTTCTTCAAGCCAACGAGTCTAGTTGTGATTGCGTTTATAACCGCTCCAATCTGTATAAACGCGGCGCCCACCCTGACGATCGTTTTCGCGGAATCGCCTGTCGTCGCCGCTTGAAGAATGCACAACGTAAACGCGGCGAAGATGCCGTTCATGCCGAAAAGCATTCGGATGGAAGCTTTTTCTTTCACGGAGGAGAACTGTTCACCAAGCTCACGATCGTTACCGCTATTATTGTTACTACTACTATTGTTATTATTACTATTATTGATCGCCTCTGGAGTTGTGAGTGCTCGTTTCTTCTTTTCTTCCTCTCGCCTCCGTTCAAACCCGTCGGAAATACACGCGCTCGCTCTCGCGTAGCACACGAGTAATCCTAAATTCACCGCGGACGTTAAAATTACGTAGAAAACGAACATGGCTATAACTTTAGACCCGAGATTTTTCGTTGGTCCACTCCCCCAATGCCCCGACAAGAGCGCCGCAACAAATCCGAAAATTGAACACAAAGAATAGAATCCAGGTCGATTGCCGAAATCTTCGCTCACCACTCTCGCGCGAGCGAACAAAGAGACGGTGGCGATAGAAATTTGCGCGATGAAAACAAAGTACCCGTTATCTACACCAGAATCTGCGTCAGTTTCATACCACGAATTCGAACCGTACGTTTGCACGAAGTTAAGCCCAGCTGAAGCGACGACCCAGTAAATGGACAAACACCTCGTCCCCAGTTCCGAGTACGCCAGTCTCATCGTCTCCACGGTCTCCCCTATCGCCGAAAATCTACCATCGCTACCTCTCCTCTCGCTAAAATTCCTCTCCCTCTGACTCTTCCGACCACTAACATCCGGCAACACGAAAAACGCCACCAAAACTGCCAAACCTACGCTCGTTAAACTCACCCAAAACAACTCGGCTATTCGATCCTCCGCTTTCGCCGGCCGGTTGCCGAACGACACCGCCAGTTGGCCGACGATTCCGGCGAACGCGTAACTCGTCGCAAACGTCGCGCTGATGTACCCGGTTTGGTCCCCGTTGTGCTTTTCGTTCTCCTTCTTTTCGTCGCAATGATACGTGTTGTTGTTGTTGTCAATAGTATCGCTTACGTCGTCATCTTCAAAATCCTCCTCCTCTAGCTCCGTATTCGTCGCGCTGCTAAAAATCTCCACCCCGTAACTAAACGCAAACGGAAAGCTCGCGATCGTCGCTCCAAAACACACTTGCATAAACCGCATAGCATGCAAGCTTTCCCCGTATATCAGCACCCATCTGACGACAAATTCAGACAAAACCCCCACTCTGAGCATAAATCTCGACCCGTATTTCGCCGCAATCGGTCCGCTCAGAAGTGTCCACGCGAAGAACGCGTACACGTACACCGGGAAAATCTCTTCGTTGATTTCTCGAATCGAGAAGCCTTTCGTGTGGACTAAATACGGAACTAAAAACGGTTCGGACGGTTTGAACCAGAAGAAGAAACAGAACGAACAAAGGATTACGAGGAGAGATTTGTTTTTCTTCTTCTTCTTCGGAGGAGGAGAAGAAGGCATTGTTGTTTTTGCGCGCGTCTGATGTGGGTTGAAAAATGAGGAGATGTAACGAACTTTTCACCGAAGAGATGCTCTCTTGGCGCATCATCAGCATCATCCCAAAACGCATCTCGGGGCTATCAGAGACACATATAATCGATGTAGTTCTGCTATCTATTCAAGGTTCTAATAAAAGCATCGAAAAGGACGACACCATTTTGCTAAAGTGTTGTATATACACATATAGTACATCATCGAACTCGTACGCGAAAAGCGCGCACGAGTAAACGCTACGAAGCGTCTCCACCTCCTCCTCTCGAGGACAACATCCCGTATTTCTGCGCTTTGCCGTCCCACCTATTTTCTCGTTCAGCTCTTCTTCTATTTTCCTTGTACTCTCGCCCTAACTCGTTTACTTTCTCCTTCCAATCGATTCGATTGTCTTTCCTCTTTCCGGTCATCTCTAACTCGCTCGAGCCTCTCAACGCCGGGTTGGTCGCGCCGTACCTCTCTACATCTCTCCGCTCTCTTTCCTCCGCCTTTTGTTTTCTGAGCATATCTCTTTGTTCTAAAGACGTGTGCCTTAAATCTTTCCTACCACCGAACAGTGAGAACGCTTTCGGTCCGGATATAACTCCTCTCGTCTTCTTTACATCCGGATGCGATTGCATCGCGAACACCATCCACGCGAGCATTACAAGCAGGAACAACTTCACGAGTTTCGTCTTCGTTCGGTCTTTGTTTAAAAAAACGTGAACGTCAGACTTCTTTTTCTCCAGCAGTTTTATCGTCCCCGGAGGAAGGGAGACGACGGTGCCGTCCGTTCGGCGGTACTCTCGCTGCAACGTCGTGAACGTCGCCATTTCCCTTTCGACTCGTGTGGTAAAAACAAAATGAAAATGTGGAGTTATACAGAGCGTCGTCAACAATTTATTACACTACTTTTACTACTGCTTTTGTTTGTCTTCTTTCAGTCAAAATGCGATTTTATTATTCTGGTACGCGTAACTCTCCGCGTTCGTATCGCCAATCCCATGGTAAAGGGCAGTTGTTATCGAGGAGGTATTGTACACATTCGGTTTGGTTATTCTTGTGCGCTTCTCGTACGGCGTCCTCGTCCCAAGGCGCTTTGGCGGTTTCGTGTAAGTACTTCAAACAGTCTAAGTGACCGTTCTTGGCCGCCCACCAACACGCAAATACGTGAAATTTATCGTACTTACGCTCAACAAGATATTCAAGTATGTGGAGATGACCATTTTCAGCCGCCCATGAGGCAGTTCTCAAATCCCAAGGCGCTTTGGCTTCTTCGCGTAAGTATTTGAGGCACTCGAGATGACCGTTTGAGGCAGCACATGCACACGCCCACTTAT
>ERZ651776.938-NODE-938-length-37741-cov-7.517630_pt1 | contig 37741 bp, 17 predicted proteins | sample MGYA00514761_ERZ651776 | MGnify/ENA metagenome assembly ERZ651776
ACGCCAATTTTCGCGTCGTCGTCTTCGATGCAAATGCGCTCGGTGCGAACCGTTGCGAACGCGACGTTGTCCAAATCTTTTGTCGGTTCCGTCCAGCGCTCTTTTTCGCGCGTGAATGCGTTTAACCAACGAGGTTTGTTGATGTCCACGGAAGCGCACGACTCGGAATCGCCGGCGCGGAAGCAAAATCCGCCAAAAAAATTGTGAGGAGATCGTCGCACGAAAAAAAAAGACACAAAATGGAAAAAAAAACGTGCTCACATTTTGAGAAAAAAGCAAAAAACCAAGCGCACGCGCGCGTACTTTTACTCAAGTTGGGTATCTTCAGACCACGTAGAAAAGAGACACGTAAGTCTTCAGATGCTTAAGAAGACAACGCGATAATTTTCAATCGGTCTGAACGTACCCAAGTGTTCCTCGTATTCAATTTTTGTCTTTGCGGATTTTGTCTTCGCAAACGACCAAAGGAAAGCACTGAGCGGTTTTTGAGGAGAAATTTCCCCCAAAAACGTTGAAAAAATTGGAAAAGTTTTTCTTCCGATTCGATTTTGCCGCCAAAACCGCTTCGTCGTCGATGTAGTCGTCGTCGATGTAGTCGTCGTCGATGGCGCTGAAGAAGAAGAAGAAAAAGACGGGAACGCGCGCATGACAACAACGGGGGAGAGTTTGGAAATAAAAAAGGCGGCTCGAGTTAAACGGGTTTGGGGAAAAAAAGACGCATTTTTTACTCCATTTTTTTAAGAGATGCGGGGAAGGAGATGACGACTACGACGACGACTTCTTCTCTTTCGGCGAGAGTACGTTGTTTCCTCAAAACGAAGGGAAAAAAACGACAAAAAGTTCTTTTTACGCTCTCAAGTACTCTCTCTCTCTCATTATCATCATCATCATCGTCTCTCTCTGATATAGAAGAGCATATATCGTTCGCGACGAGGACAAAGCGTAAGCTCTCTCTCGCGGAGGAGGCTCTGGTCTACCTGCGAACAAAGAAACAAACATTAAACAGAGAGAGAGAGAGAGAGAGAGAGAGAGAGATGACGAGGAATACTTCTTCTGATGAAATGGAAACGAAATCGACCAAGGAATTGTTCGCGCTCGCCCGGGAGAAGATGACGACGAGGACGTCGAGTGGTATTAATGGTGGTGGTGATAATGACGGTTCTTTTTTTTTGCGAGAAGCGATCGAGATGTTCGCGGAAGTTTTCCGGAGATGCGATTCGGCCGGGTGTTTTGATGATGATGCCAACAACGGTGGTGAGAACGAGGAAAACTTTGGCGGTGACAACAGAAGAGGAGGAGAGAACGTCTCCACGAACGATTTGAAATACGCGTTGTGCTTGTATTTTCAGGGGAAGTGTTGGCAGTCGATGCGGACGGAGTTTGTGCCTCTCATCGCCGGCGAAGCAGAAGGGGAGGAAAAGAAGACGACGATGGTGATGAACCGAGAACTGCGCGTGGAGCACGTGTTACGAGGGAAGGAGTGTTTGGAGCGGTTCTTGAGGTTTGCGTCGGCGGCGCGGTTCCTCCCGCGCGGGTTCGAGAAGGACGCGAGAGCGGCGGCGGGTTTGATAGAAGAAGAAGAAGATGATGATGATGATGATGATGACGACGGTGGTACTACTCGAGAGGCTATGATGACTCCGGAAGCGAAGAGAACGATGAAAGTGAAACGGTTTAAAAAGCAAAGCGAGTTGAGGAGGAAGTTGGAGGAGATGGAGAAGAGCGGAGTAGTAGACAGATGCGCTCGGGTGAAATCGAGGACTGCGGAAGAGGAGGAAGAGGAAGAAGGGGAAGAGGAAGCTGACGAGGAGAAGGTTCGAGAGTATTGGTTTGCGATGATTGAAAAAGCCGTGTTGGATTCGATTGAAATGATAGAGGGGAGCAAAGAGGAGGTGGCACTTTTGACCGGCGTGAGCGAAGACGAGGTGAGGAGAATCGTACAAGGAGGGGAGAAGAAGCAGCAAAGAGGAGGGGAGGAGGAGAGTTCGTCCTCGAGAATTCCAGGGGAGCTTTTAAAAGCCATCGCGTCTCTGGAGAGCAACAAGAACAACAACGGAACAAACGGTCGAAATGGAATGATGAACCGAAGCGCGCCGCCGGCTGGTACGTCTGCGCCGACGGTTGCGATCCCGTCGCTCCCGTCTTCCTTATTCGCGAATCGCAAGGAAAGCGTCGTTCGAGACGCGAGAAGCGCTTTGTTTCGGCCTTCGCACATTTTACCCACAATGTCTATCGAAGAAGCCGGAGAAATCGAGCTGAGAGAATTAATGGAGCGCACGGCACTGAGTAAGGAAAGAGAGAAGCGCAAGTCGGTGTTGGAAAGCGCCAAGACGGAGGACGAGTTGAGCGATGAAAAGTTGTACGAAAAGAGACGTTGGGATGATTGGAAAGACGATAATCCGTTTGGCGCGGGGAACTCACGTCGGACGCCAACTGGAAATAACAGATAAGAGCATGAGCGACAAAAACAGAAACACGACGACGATGACGAAAGAAGAGAAAGGCAAAGGAGTAGTAGTAGCAGCAGTAGCAGTAGTAGTAGCAGCAGTAGTAGTAGTACATGAGCTTTGGCCCGGCGAAAGTACGCGTACGTCACGCGCATCTTTTACCGCGCCGGCGTCACTTCTAAACAAAACTTTCCTAAAAACCCACCCCTAAAATCGTTCAAAACCTTCGCGCCAGCTCTCTCGAAATCCCCACCGCAAGTGCTCAGGGCAATCTTCTCGATGAACATGTCCCCGTTCATCTCCTCCACCTCTTTCGCGGACATCTTGTACCTCTTCATGAGAACGTTTCCGATGTTCCCTTTCTCTCTCCTCCAACTCGGCAACATTTTCATCTCCTCAAACAACCTCGCGGCGACCTCGCTCGCTTTGTACGACGCCTCGCCGATGTCGTTTGCCATCGCCAATCGATTCGCGGCGTCTTGATCACTCATTCTCGGCGGTAATACTCCGGGAGAATCCAACAAGTCAATCTCCTCGCTCACTCGCACCCATCTCAAATCTCTGGTCACCCCCGGTCGCGGCGCGGATGCGCACGCTTTCTTCCCAACCAATCGATTAATCAACGCCGATTTCCCTACATTTGGGTACCCAACCACCGCAGTTCTCACCGGTCTCGCCAATAAACCTTTCTGAATCCGCTTTTCGTTCACCTCCTTCGCTACGCTGAGCGCGATTTTCTTCACCTGCTCGACTCCGCGACCAGATTTCGCGTCGGTCACAATCACGTGTCTCTCTTTCATTTTGTGTTTAAAATAGGAAACCCACTTCGCTCTTTCTTGCTCGTCCACCATATCCGACCGATTCAAAACGGTTATGTGAAGTTTACCAGAAGAAGAGTTATTAGCGTTGTTATTACTGTTATCCCGACTGCTCCCGACCCAAGCGGCCACGTCCGGGTGGCTCGTCGCCAACGGTATCCTCAAATCCCGAACTTCCACCACGCAGTCTACGTTTTTCAACTGATCTCGGAGTAACCGTTCCGCTCGAGCGATGTGTCCCGGGTACCACTGCACCAGTCGAACGGATTTCGCGTTGAATCCTCCTCCTCTCTTGTCCTCGTCGTTCCCGAGGAACCTCTCGTCGTTCTCCCCCCACGGGTTGTGTGCACTTCTACTAAACGGCAATTCTTCGTTGTCTGGAACCGGAACTGGCATGCCTTTCCCGACCGCGGCGGTGGTGGTCTTCTGTCCTCTCGACGACGACGACGACATCATCGTCATCATCGCAAAGCGATGATTGTTGTTCGTCGCCGCCAAACGAACGAAATTGGTGCTTCTTTTCGACGATGTGAAACTGTTCGTAATGCTGCGAGATGCTCCTCCTTTCGCCGCAAAAGCCATGCCACGAATAATACTTTTACCGTAGCTACTGTTGATGATAGTTTTTGTGTTTTTCAGCCTCATCGTCGTCGTCGTTTGAATCGTCATCATCGTGAGGAAAAAAGTGGCGCATTTCGAGCAAAATTGGAATTCTTCATTACAATAAGGAGGTGTTGTGCGGCTTCTTTTTCTTCTTCTTTAACTTCTCCTCCTCCCTCTTTCGATGACGACGACGATCGTCGCCACGTTGTTCTCATCAAAATCGTCAAAATCGGCATCGTCGTGTTCCTCTTCTTTTCTGTTTAAGTCGACGAGGAGGATGATCGGAACGAAGGCGTTGGTACTGTTGTTGGTGATTTTGATGATGAAGATTACGTCGGCGACATCATCATCATCATCGGGGGAGGCGATGAGAAGAGTGGGTTTCGAAGAAGAAGGCGATGGTAAGACCTCGTCGTCGTCGTCTTTGTCTCGAAGGTCACTGAAAGACGTCCACCTCGGATTCTCGCATTCGGGCGAAACCAAACCGGTGGCGCAAACGAAACTGTCTACCGGGTTGACCATCGAACACATACAGAAAATCGCGAAGGATAACACAATCATCGTCACGTGGGCGAACCATCACTACTTGGATTTCGCGAGGAACTGGATCAACCACGTGCAAAATCGGTTGGGTTTGAGTAACTTTATCGTAGGCGCGATGGATGAAAAGATGTACGAAAGTTTGAAGGAAGAGTTTAGCGGTGGCGTGCACACGTGGTTGATGGGATCGCAAGGGATCTCGAAGGAAGCGGTGAAGAACGATTTTGGGTGGGGGACGAAGAATTTCCACCAGATGGGACGAGATAAGATTCGATTGATTAGAGATTTTACCAGGAGCGGGGTGAACGTTTTGGTTTCAGATATCGACGTGGTGTGGTTGAGGAATCCGTTGCCGTTTTTTAAGCGGTACCCAGTGGCGGATGTTTTAGTGTCTTCGGATCAGTTGAGGTCGGAGACGATGATTGAAAGTTTGAAACAGAAGAAGTTTATGGTAGATGGAGAAGGGTTGGAGTTTCACATTTGCCACGCGGCGAGTAATATTGGGATCATGTGGTTTTTAGCGAGTCGCGGGAATCAGGAGTTAACGACAGAGTGGGTGGATAGGATCGAAAAGGACGATAATCTGTGGGACCAAAGCGCGTTTAACGATTTGAAGAGTTTGAATGGAGGGTGCCAGACGCAAGTGGACGGGAGTGGAGTGCAAGAAGCGTACGGGGACGAGAACAAGAAGATGCGAGTGAAGATGGGGGCGCTGCCGGTAAGTTTATTTGCGAACGGACACACGTATTACGTGCAGAGGTTACACGAGAGAGAAAGGAAGAACGCGTACGCTGTACACGCGACGTTCCAATACGGCGGGACGCCGGGGAAGAGAAATCGAATGCGAGAGGCAAACGCTTGGATGGGAGAGGAGGAGGAATACTTTCGAGGGAAGTTTATGAGTTTTACGCCGAGAGTAGAGAGAGATTTCTTTCGTAGTAGTACCGAGAGCGGGGGTAACAATAATAGTAGTAGTGATAGTTTCGAGGCTAGTAGTGAAGGTAGAAATGACGACATCGACGACGACAAGGAAACCGTTCGCGGAGGATTCGATATATTCGTCGAGCGCGGCTGGCCTGAGAGAGATAGCACGTTTCCGAGCATTCCAACGAAAGAAGAGAAAGTGCTCACGGAAAATGAACGTTTGGTGAATTTTCAGCTGGCACAAGTTAATGAAGCGCTTGCGATCGCAAAACATCTCGATCGCATTTTGATCATACCGCCGATCCTTTGCGGCATCGATCGAGTGTGGTTCCCGCACTACGGTCGATTCCCTGGTTCGCATTTACAGCTTCCGTTTATTTGTCCGCAAGATCACGTCATCAACGTCGAGCAGTGGCGAAATAAAGGTAAATTTCGGGAACGTTCTTTTTTGGCGCACCCGCAAATGCCGAAAGGTGCCGTGTCGCCGGATTCTTCTGCTCGAGTCGTCGTAAATGGGAAAAGAACGAACGAGGCGTTCAAGAAATCGCGAACGATTCCTATGGAAATCATACCAACAACGCGACACAACGCGGACGACAAAACAAAAATCTCCTTACGGAGGTGCTTCGAACATCACGACGCGTACGACAGCGGCAACGATGGTAAAGTAGAAGCGTGCGACCCGAGTCAAAACGTAGCCATTCAAAACGCAAATACGGTTGTCTCGTTGGAGAATCCAGCGGAGAATTTAGAGGCTTTGGAGCAAATGCTCGGAGGCGAGGCGAACTCTAAGAAATTTTTGCACTTTGATACGATGCTCGGAACGACGATCGAATCGGTTGCCAAACCTGAAAGCAGCGTGATACCGGATTACTGGTGTTGCCACATGAAGGGAAGCGTTCGGTATAATCCAGACGGGGTGAAAGGAGAACTGTTCACGACGAAATCTTAAAAACAAAGATAGACGTTCATTTTATGTATTTGTAGTACAATTATGTATATGATCATTATGGTCATTATGTATACAATTCTAAAAGTTACATTGTTCTTGCTCTTGTCCTTGTTCTTGTTGTTGTATCTTCTTCGCTTCTTCCGCCTCTATTTTTCTCCTTTCCTTTATCTTCTTCCACTGCCTCGCGTAGCACTTTGCGCACAAGTATTTTCCAGCGCGCTCTTTATCATTGTACCATATCGAGCTCGTCGTTTTACTTTCGCACGTTCCGCAGTGCTTCCCACTCAACGCCACCAGCTCTTTGTAATAACAATTCACGCACAAATATCCGCCTTGGGTGGTTTTACTCTTCAACCAACTCCCGCTCGTTCGATCGGTGGAACACGCCACGCACACTTTTATGGTCAACATCGTCCGTTCGCGATAGTAACATCGATGGCACAAATACACTCCTTTTTTGACGTGCGAGCGATACCACCCCGCGGTGGTTTCCTTCGAAGCGCACGCGGCGCACGATTTCATTCCTAATTTGGCTATTTCTTTTCGCTTTTCTCTTTTCGCTTTGGCTCTTTCTTTGTTTAGGTCGTGCACGGCCTCCGATTTATCCGTTTTGTTGTTGTTGTTGTTGTTGTTGTTGTTGTTGTTGTTGTTGTCACTGTTCTCGTTGCCCTTCGTTTCTTCCTTTCTCTCCTCCTCATCCTCGTCTAAATCGTCTGAATCGTCGTCGGGTCTCAACGCCCTCACCTCTTCGTCGAAACACTTCTTACAAATGTCCGCGTCGAGGACGACTTTTGATTTCCGCCAACTGGCATCTCTCGGCGCGATTTTGCCGCACTCTTCGTTGATACATTTGAGGAGGAGAAGCATCTCGGAATCCTCCGAAAGCGGCAAAAAGAGCTCGACGATGCGAAGATAAGAATACTCACAATACTACCACTAAAACCGAGAGAGAGAGAGAGAGAGAGAAGGTAAAGTGTGTAGTCCGCGCTGTGCATGCGCGTTCCTGCCAAGTTTTCACTTCTTGACTGATCTGACTCGCGTCTTCTGCGCGTCTTCAACGCTTCGAAATTGTTCGAACTTGTCACCAAATAAAGTACGGAAACAGAAGTATTCTTTTCTAAAGGATTTTTTTTGTGTTGAGGAAAACGAAACGACGATGTGGCTTAATTGTTACGACACGTCCTCGCATTAATTGACTTTTATATAGGAAATGCATGACCTTTTTTCATTTATTCTTAAATTATAAATAAAACTTTTAAAGAAGAAACATGTTGGCCCCCGTTGTTCGGAAGAAGGCAACAAAATACAACCGGGAGGAGCGCATCATCACGTGTACACACTCTCTCTCTCTTTTCTTTTTCTTTCTTACGGAAGAAGAAGAAGAAGAGGAAGAAGAACAAACGCGGTGGTCGCGGCGAGGCGAAGACCGTCCCGGCGAAGGGCGCCGGCGGCGCTGTCGAGCGAGACGCCGCTACCGCAGCCCGTAGAGATCGCGTACGGTTTCGCGACACCTGCGCACGTCACTTCGATGCTGTTTGGATTCGGGTTGCAATCGGAATCGTCGCAGCTCCACACGCATTTGCTGTCGGTTGCGCACGATAAGGAGTCGTGCATGCCGCATGTGTACACATTTTTTTCCATGTCGGCTAAAAACGCGTTGTTAGGCAACGCGGCGTCGTACGCCGCGTCGGTTGGAACGCACGTCGGTTCACCATTCGAGGATAAAACTTCGCAGTTCGAAAGCTCCGCACAATTGGTTTCGCTTGTAGCTTTAGCGCACGTCATCACGTCGATGTGCGTTGCGAGTTTGCCGCCGAACGTGACTGCCAACGATTTAAACAATATATCTATACTCGCCGAGCAAGAAGTTCCGTCGTACATACACACGGAGCTCGCAGAACACGCGCTATCGCTCGTTAACGTCGAGCACGTTTTTTCCGCGCCAAGAACTTCGCAATAATCGGTAGTATCAACTTGCGTTTTCGTGTCCGTGTCGCAATACGAACTGTACAACGAAGTCTTCAAATCCGTTCGGGAGCCGCACGAGCTGAACGTCGCGTCCCAAGCGCAGGCATCAACACATGCTACTTCGCTCGTAATTTCACCGCATTGAGAACCTTGCGCGATGAGCTTTGCGAGGAACGAATCGCCAAACATGTTTGTCAGCGCGCTTTCCGTCATATCAACTTCGCACGAGCTGTCCGCCGCGGTCCACACGCACCCCCAGCCGTCGGCGGCCAGGGTGGTGCATGCCGCCTCGCCTTCCAGACCACCGAATCCGCACGTGAGCACGGGCACGAGCAGCATTAATGCTGCACCCAACTCAATACCCATCTCAGTGGGTTCAGCAACCGGATTCGTGCACTTTGGCGTCGTTTGCGCAACGTCCCACAGGCACGCCGGTTCTGCATTGCACTCGCCTTCATTCGTCTTTCCCTCGCACAGATCAATGTACCGTCTGGCGACGCACATGTTCGAGTGCGTCGCGATCGCAGCTTTCGTTTCGCGCTGTTTAGAAATCGTCGTCGTCGTCATCTTCTCCTTTCCTCCTCCTTCTTTTAACGACGATTGAACGCGTTCCACGAGCGCTTTCGCTTGCTTTTCCGCTTTCGCGTACTCCTTGGTCCCTTTCCATTTCTCCAAAAGACGCGACTCGTACGACGACGACGCCGCGACGGTGGTGGCCGAACTCGAGACGAAAATGAAGACGAAAGAAACGAAAAAGAGTAAAGGGAGACGGTGCGACGGTGTTCTCGTCGTTTTGTAGTTCGCGCGCGCGCGATCGCGCGTGTTTTCCGAAAGCGCAGACATGCTATAAAAGGGAATATAACGGTATAAGTTTGAGGTCGACGAGGGAAAAAGAGAGAAGATATTTTTAACTGGTAATTAATTAATGTACTATATATAAGGAGGAGAAGGAGACGACAGGTACATCAGGTTGTCGCGCGACATGGGAAGTGGTTCTGATGATTTTTGTATTCAGAACTGTTGTTGGGAGTCTGAGATGAGTCGCGTGCTGAAATAATACTCGTTTAAGGCCCCCGGGTTGTTAAATTAAACAGAGTGACTGGTACGAGTACTATTATTAGTACAACATACAAAACGAAATCTACTGGTAATACTAACTACAACGACTTCTATTATTATTATATTACATTATACAAAACTAAATCTATGCTGGTACTACTAAATGCGTGGTGCTCTTTCTATGCGCACAAAACTACTCGTTTGCGTTTGTCGTCATCCATTTTCATCGTCTCGCTCGCGCGTCGAGGGCGCAGCACCTTTGGCGGCGAAAGAAAAAGTTTGAAAAGTCGGGACGCGATAAAAGTGCTCTCTTCCGTCCGGTTTCTTCTCTGAAGCGACTGGATCCGTGGAGAGTTTCTTCAAATCCCAGGTAGAGTGCGACCTATCGCCGCGCTCCAACTCTTTCCTGTACCAATCGCCGCCGAACAAGGCGGGAAGGACGATCAAACCCATGCCGAACCATTGTAAAGGCACCAACTTTTCGTGATACACGAACGAGTTCAACACAATCGAGACGACTTGACGAACGGTCACTATAGATGCTAACGTCACCGCACCAAAAGCACGAATGGTGTACGTGATTGCAATTTGGGAGAACGCGGAACATAAGGATAAAATCGCAATGTCCTGGCAAATTTTTCGGTGCCGGCGAAGAAAAGTGAGGCTGTACATCAATTGCCCGGAACAAACCAACCAAACGCCGCTAAATATGGTACCAAAAACGCACATCCAAAACATCTGATCGAACAAGGACGTTTTCTGCACTCGAAACAGCCTTTGCTGAAACGAGCTCGTGAATCCGTCCGCGGCGAGGTAGACGAGCAATATGCCCACGCCGATGGTTATCGAGTCATAATTATCATCATACACCGCCTTGAACGCTTGCGGTAGCAACTGCGATGACGACGATGCCGTCGAGGAAGACGACTGAATAACAACCGATGAATTAAATACAAACACAAAGCAACCCGTGGTCACAATAATCGCTGACAAATACTGGCTCGACTGAAATCGTTTCCCGTGTAAAATGTACCCCCACAGCATGGTCGGTAAAATCTTCGCCGCTTTCGCCAAAGTACTAAGCGCAAAACTCAAATACTTCAGAACCTCGTACTGACACAAAGTGCTCACTAAATTCGAACTCGCCACGTACATGTAATTCTCCATACTCGAGTGCGGCCACCACCACTCCCGACTGAACAAACTCACCCTCTCCGGTTTCGTATACGCCAACGCGACCAAGCCGAGGAGGAGCGAACACGCTCGATTACTAAACACCAAAAAGATGGAGCTCGTAAAAATGTCTCCTCCTTCGCTCGCGTCGTCGCCGCCGTACGGAATGGTCATTATTCGTTGCTGCAGAATACCGTACACCCCCAAGGTACATATGGTCGCCAACGCGCACGCCAACAAGTGCAACGCCCCGAATCTCCGCCAATCCGTCTCCTTAAATCGCAGATCTTTGGCGCCCACGTACACCCGAGGCGATATCGGCGGTAACAACCCCAACCCCCTCTCTTTCTCGTCGTCGTCGGAAAAAGAACCACTTCCACTCTCTTTAGTAGTAGTAGTATTCGCTTTCTCTTCGTCCGCGTGATAATATCGCAGCGGTTTCAGCGATGCGTTTTGCAGAATCGTCTCCCGCGCTTCTTTTTCTTCCCTCGACGACACGTCAGAGTTGCGCATTTTCAGAGAGACGAGAGAGACGATTGAGACTCTCTCTCTCTTATTCGATGAGGAGGAGCGAGAGGACGTGCTTTTTCTTCTCCGCTCCGTGAGTGTTGATGTTCGTCGCGTTTGCGCGGAGGACCTTCATCGTAATAAATAAATAAATAAAAGAGCGCGTTTCGAATTTTTCTTTGCCGCGTCTCGCTTTGTTTGTTTGTTTTTTGGTCTGCTGCTTTGGATTTTTTCTCTATTACTGCTTTGATGTACAATTTTATACGCGTTGCGTTAAACGCGATGTCTCTCTCTCTCTGTTGCTGTATCTGTCCTCACCTCCTCTCTCTCTCTCTCTCTCTTTCCTTTCCCTCTTTGCTTGTTTTACGACGCGTTCTACTTTTTCGCCTCAAAAACTAAACCGACGCGCAGAGGCGAGGGTAACTTTGCGGAGTTGACGTGGATTGTTTTCTCGACGACGGTCTTCTTATTACGAGTACTCTCGTCGTCGTCCTTTTCCTCTTCGTCGTCGTTGGCTACAATCGTCACCGAAAACACGTCCGAGGCAAGTTTTGAGAGATTTTCTTCGTATTGCGACGCTAAAACGCCGCCCATCCAAACCGTCGCGCCGTCGCTAGAGACGCCGGTGATGCCTTTGGCGGTGTCCATCATGTCGTCTTTTTCTTTTTTATCTCCTTCTTTATTGTCCTTCTTCTTCACGTTGTCCTCCTCTTTTTCCTTCTCTCTTTTCCCGAACGTATTTTCGTGTTCGCTTTCAATCGCGTCCAAGACGTCCGCTAAAGTTGCCTCTTCTAAATCAAACACGCGCTGAACGAACAAACCTCGACCGCACTGCGAACATCCCTCGTCTTTGTACAATTTCATCAAGTTTTGGTACACTTTGTCCGATCCAGCGTACATGACGTAATTGTCCATGGATTTCAAACACCCGGTGGCGATTTTAAACGCCTCGAACGCGCAGTACGCGGAAACGATGGCGTTCGTGCTCGGAATCGCGGGAACGATATTTTTCACCACGCCCAACGTGTGATTGTACGTCACGCCGGGAATCCCAAACGATTCCGCGCGTTTCAACGCGCGCTTGTACACCCACGTCACGTGATCTGGATTATCGCCATCGAACGTTACTCCTCCTCCGCTGCCGCCTTTTACTCCTCCTTCTTTTTCGTCCGTATACTCCTCCGGAAACTGCACAATCTTCGCGTGTTCTATGCAGTGTGCCGCGCTCCTCGGCGTCTCCGCAATCGTACACAAAGGAAACGTCGTCTGCGGAGGAAACAACCAAGTCGTGCACTCAAAACACGGCGTCTTCCCGGGAATAATCACCCTCGCGTGCCCTTTAAACCCTTCCGTCCCTCCATCAATCAAAGGCGTCCACGTCCCTTCCCTCGCCTCGCCGGACTCTCTCTCAAACTCTAAAAACGAGCAGTACACTTTGTTTATGTACCTCCTCGCTTCGATCGAATCTAAACCCATCACGACCACGTGAAACTGCCTGTACCAATTATCCTCCATATCTTCTATTCTTTTATAATGCCCCGTAACTTTCGCGCCTCGTACTCTCCGATTCACCGCTCGCGCCGCTCTCGTCGCCTTTGGCTCACCCACGTCCTCCTCGGTGAACAAAAACTGTCGATTTAAGTTGCTCACGTCGATGGTGTCCATATCGATCACGTCGATGTGTTTAAACCCGGACAAGGTTAAATCTTTCAGCAGTTCGCACCCCAAACCTCCGGCGCCGACGACGAGGACTTTTATGTTCTCCCGGACCAAGGAGAGTAACGACGGGTCCGGGGAAAAACCATCTCCCTCTCCGTCAAAGTCATCAACATCGGTGAAGATTCCCGAGCCGGCTCGAGCGCAGAGCGGGTCGACGTCCGCCCATCGTTCGGTTGGATTTTTGCAGAAGAATCGATCGCCGTCGTTTTTGTCCTCGTTCACGTCGTCGAAGTTTCCTTCTGAATCGTCGTCGTCTTTTGCGCGATCCTCGTCCATCATCATCTCAAAAGCGTTCGTTTGTGGCGAATATTTGACTCGAAAAATTGCTCTAAACTACGCTCTAATTTTCTCTAATTACATCTGGCATCTATCTAATTATACACGCTGCTGTTACTATTCAAAAGCGACCAAAAAGCGCGCATCATCGTCTGTCACCGCGTTTCGGTCTGAGTTCGTCGTCGTGGGATCCTCCGACTTTCTCTCTTTCGCGCGAGAGAGCGAGAGCGCTTTGCCGCTTCGCGCATCTTTGTAAAAACGTGGAGTAGAAGTACATCTCTTCTACTCGGGGTTGTTTCTTTGTTCGCTCTTTTTGAGTCGAGCGGTGACGAAGCGACTTCCTTTATCGCCGACGCCGAGTCTGATCAAATCGTCCACGTAGGTGACGTCAATCCAACCGCGAGCGTTGAAACGTTCCAGAGGAACGCGAACTCTTTCTTTGCCAAAGACTTCAATCTTCGCGTGCGTGAAACAGACCGAGAATCTCGGACGCGTCGCCGACGGAGCGAGAGAAGCCGCCGCCGAGGAGCTCGCGCTATTATTACTACCATCGTCTCCCGTAGTTCTCACGCAACTTCCGAATATTCGTACCGAAATCGGAACGCGATTGAATACGAGCAAATCTGCCCGGTTTTCAACGCGCTCGTTCTCGAGGTCGATGATTTGAAAGTTTTTCGAATTAGAAGAAGAAGAAGAAGAGGACTTCGTCTTCTTTTTCCTCGCAGACGACGACGACCCGGTCACTTTCGTCACGAAACTTCCAATCTTTCCTTCTTTCTGCTTCCGTTCCTTCTCGCTCGCGTCCGTCGCGCCTCCCGTGAACAACAACGAAAACGTGCCACCCACTAAACCCAAATCTTTCTCAACATCTTCTTGCTCTCGCTCGAGCGCGTCCATCAGCGCGAATATTTTATCTTCAAGTTGTTCACTGCTTTCGTCGTCCGAATTCTGTTTCGAAGCGTTGTTGATTGTGCGGATCAACTGAATCGATGATACGTTGTTGTTGTTGTTGACATCGTCATTATCAGCGTTATCGACTTTTTCCATTTCCGCTGCGACGCGACGAAGATATAGAGAACGACGACGACGACGGCCGGCGGCGACGGGGAACGTAGACGCGCCCCTCTGCGACGACGACGACGACGATGCGGCGAGAAGACATCGGACGCATTGAGTTTGCATTTGATTCTTTGATGCGGGACCAGATAAAGATTTTTTGTAAGTTCTGAAGATATTTTGCTTCTTGTCTCTCTCTCTAAAAAATGTTCTTCTGACTCTCTCTCTCTCTCTCTCCCTCTCTCTCTCTCTCTCTCTCTCTATCTATCTATCTATCTATCACAACTCCTGACTCGTCGTCGTCTTCGTCGTTTACGATGCCTTCCGTTTCGATGCGAAACGCGCAGGATCGCGCCTCGGCGAAGGGCGAGCGGAACGCGTCCGCTCGGCGGCGGCGGCGAAGACGAAGAGAACTGTTTCCTCCTCCGTCCGTGCCGTTGTCGTCGCGGGTGAGAAAGACGCTCGAGTTTGGACAGTTTGCCCAGGCTAAGCCTAAACCAGGCTTGACGAAACGGTTGGAGGTAAAGAAGCGTTTTGGGAAGGCGCGTTTGCCGTAGCAATCGGCGTCTTCTTCTTCTTCGGTATTTTTTTCTTCTCCTTGCGTACGTTCTCCCTGGTGTTTGGATTGAAAGCCGCGGTGATCGTTCGCGTTTCGCGCGTCGTCGTTGGAAGCGCGCAAGACGTCCGCGGTGCTTTCCTTCTTTTTCGTCGCGACGTTGATATTATTTCTAAAAGCGATGCTGTTATCGTCTTCGTCGTCGAAAGAATCCACCACGTGATTGGTCACCACGACGGCCAAATCGTGTTTCCACGCAAACTCTTTCAACAAGTGCGTAATCCTGTATAAAAACTGCGCTCGAAGAATTACCCGTTGCGCGTTTCGCTGCTTTTCGCTTTTGGCTCTGTCGTCTTCCTCTAAATCCTCCCTAAACGGTGCGGTGAGCGAGTCAATGACGATCAATTTAACCGGTTTCCGACGAATCTCTCTTTCTTCTTCATCTTCTTCATCTTCTTCATCTTCACCGCCATTCTTCTCCTTCCTCTTCTTCTTTTTGCTCCTCCTGTTACTATTACTACCATCACCACCACTACTGCGACTCTCTGTGCTACATAAAACTGTAGAAACGGACCGCAAAACCTCCCAACAATTCTCCGCATTTCCCATCGCTTGGAACACGTAAATTGAATCCAACACTCTCCTCTCGTCTTCCTCGTCTTCTCGTTCTTCTTCTTTTCTTCTCCTCCTTTGCGCGTCCTCCTCCTCCCGAACACCGGGGTTGTTATTCTTGACGTTCCTTTTCTCCTTCTCCCACTGCCTTCTCCGCTGCATCTTACGCCGCTCCCTCCATATCTCTCGCAACCGTTCCACCGGGAACTGTCCTTCCGTCGTCACGTACACCGCGCTGAAACCGCCATCGTCATCATCATCATCATCCTCATCATCTCCAAAACGACGACGACCCGACACCGTCTCTAGCAACAGCTGCAAGCACAGCTGCGATTTCCCGCTCCCGTTCTCTCCGACGAACTCCGTCATCGATTTCGTCTTCACGCCGCCTCTCAGTATTTGGTCGAGATTTGAACACCCAGTCGAGAGCGTTTCGTTTTGCATCAGAGACGCTGGAAGTGGCTTCGGTGGAACCAGAAGAAGCGAGGACGACGTCATCGTTTCTTCAGCACCAGCACAAGTCGTCCTCTTCTTCTCGTCCTTTGTCTTCGCGTGGTCTTCTCGATGTTGCCATTCTTAGTAAACTCAGATGTGTTCTGCAAAAGGAATCTCCTCCCCGCAACATCGTCTCGTCGTCATCATCTCTGTTGTTGTTGCTGTTGTTGTTCTCAGGCGTCGAGTAAAATACCCTCCTCGTTGAGAAGAAAAAGAGAGCGCGCGTGCACGCGGAGCGCTCTTTGGACGTCGTCGTTTGCGCGTTTCAATCCGCAACAACAACGCAGGAACAGAGAGGGATGCGATGAAGAGTAAAGAACGATTTGAAACGCACGACGCAGAACTTCACAAAGATGACTCTTCTTTTATATCAAACAACGCGCGAGAGGAAGAGGAAGAGGAACGACCACACGTGGGAGAGCTTTCCTAAAGCTGAAACGCCTGCTTTCGACGAGGCACATCTGTAGTCGCCGCGGCGTGTACAATCTCGCACGTGGTGAAATGGAAGCACGAAGAAGACGAACGAAAGTGACCGTCGTGACCGGAATGCTCGACGCCGGGAAAACAACCTTCATACGAAACGCGTTGGTGTTCGAGAGCGGTCGAAAAAAGAGCGAAGGTTTGAACGAAAAAAGAAGCAAAAAAGAAAAGATTGCGATACTGGTGAACGAGTTCGGGAGTTTAGGCATCGACGGCGCGGTTTTAGAAGCAGCAGCGGCGAAGAAAGGAGGAGGAGATGATGATGAAGATTCCAGCATCTACGTGAAGGAAATCCCGGGCGGGTGCGTGTGCTGCGCGGCGAGCGGGTCGATGCCGTTCCTCGTCGCCATCAAACACGTGTTAGAAAAAGTGAAACCGGATAGATTAGTGATAGAGCCGAGCGGGTTGGCACACCCGAGCGGGTTGTACGATTTGTTTACGAAGAATGAACATTTGAAAGAACACGTCGATTTGAGAGGGATGGTGTGCGTCGTCGACGCGAGGGCGGTCGGGTGTTCTTCTTTGTCGGTTGGAAAAGAGGAGGAGGAGGAAGCGAAACGCGTGCGAGAGAGCGATATGTTTCGGGACCAAGTGTCAATGAGCGAAGTTTTGGTCGGATCGAAATTGGATTTGTGCTCGGGAGAAAAAGGAGGAAGAGGAGGAGACGAAGAAGAAGAAGAAGCGGAAAGCTTTGCGAGACGCAGGTTTCGAGAGTGGGCGGCGAGTTTGTATCCCGAGAAGCGCGTGGTTAAATTTGCGATGGATTTGTTCGACGAGAACGCCGAGACCTCGCCATTTGTGGCGATTGATCGAGAAGCGACGTCGTCGCACGATTCGCAAAATTCGTCGTTAAAATCGTCATCGCTAGAAAAAGAAGTTAAAGGCATCTCGCGGCCTTTTCAACTTCTCGCGTTGACGCCGCCGGTTGAACCCGGCGCGAAACCGCACCTCTCGACGCACGATACCGAGGATTACTCGAGTCGAGGATTTTTGTTCCACCCAGACGATATCTTTCGTCGCGATAAAGTGCTCGAGTTTTTTCAAAGCCGGTGCGCGCCTCAGACGAAAAACGAAGACGAACAGAATGAAGCTTTCCGCCTCGTTCGCGCGAAAGCTGTCGTTCGCGTCTCCGACAAAACCTGGGTCATCCCGTCCTTTGAAGAATGCGAATCCAAACCGAATGTCATTTTAGAAGAAGTAGCCTACCGAAAGGATAGCAGATTCGAAATCATAGCTTCGAAAACAAAAGCCGAATGGTCGAAAGAGGCTGAAAAAGAATTTTGGGCCGACGTGGAGACGCGGATCCTTCTCTGTCGTCGTTGTTGAAAGAGCTCTCGTCGCGCGTATTGTCACGCGTGAACTGCATGTATGCATACAATATTTTACAAACTGTCGTCTTCTATGTTTTCAGTATCATCTGCCCACTCTTCGTGCTCGATTTCTTCGTACGCTAAATCAGAAACCGCGGGGATTGCAAATTCTACAGAAGAGTTACGTCGTCTTCTCCTCCGACCAACGGTGTGTTCTGGTCCGTGGTTTTGTAACTCGGGAAATGCAGTGGTACGTGTTGCCTCTTCGACATCGTAACCGAATTCTCTATCTTCTCCTACTTCCACTTCTACTTCTTCCTCTTCTCCTCGTCCTATTTCGTCGCCGGACAGATGTTGTTGGAGTACAGTCGGTCTCGCGCGAACGACGGGAGGTACCGGTGGCGGAAGCACACTAAATGCACTGCTATTATTATTTTTGCTATCAGCGACCGTAACCACGACGTTTCCGTTTGCATCGAGCGGTATCACTAAATCGTCTTCGTCGTAGTCGAAATTCTTCTTTCTCCGGGGCTCAATTTCCACGCATATAACTTTCGTCCCGTCCGGTTGCACGCACGATTTCCAATGCTCGTACATCTCATCTTGCGTCCTAAACTTAATCTCACTCTCCGACCTCACCGACGCTTCCAAGTCTTCGCGTTCCTCTATTTCCCGTCTCCTACTTTGCCATTTCCTCTTCCACAAACGAAAAGTCAACGCGAAACACAACACAATCATAGTTATGATTAACATCACCGACGTCTCAAAAGGCGTCGAAGTCTTCTCGCTATCGTCTACCGCACACTCCCATTCTCTCGTTCCATCTTCGCTAAAACCTCGCCACGTGTTTAGTTCGCACGGACAATATCTCTTCACGACGCCTTCGCTTTCGTCTTCGGCTGTCGTTTCGTCATCCGTCCACTCGACGACGAAACCGGTAGCGGTAGAAGCGGAAGAATCATCATCATCATCATCATCGGCGTTGCTGCTGTTGCTAGTATCTTCGCCGTTCTCGTCCTCGCCCTCGTCGGGGTTTATCTTTTCCTCTTCCTCCTCTTGCACTTCCTGCTGCTCCTGAAGGTGAGACGCCCACCACGCGTCGCACGCCTCTGCGAACGTCGTGTCGCTCTCTAAAAGCGCACGGCGAGGCAAAGATGATGGAAAACCCATTAACAGAGATTTCAGAGAGACGATGATGATGATGATGATGATGCTCCTCCTAATCTCCTTTATCTCCTCGCGAGCGTGAACTCCGTATAAACTCCCTCTTCTTTCCGTGCTCAAATCTTTCCCCAAAGGTCGTTATCTTCTTCAAAGATCTTTGCGCCGTGTCAAAGTCCTCTCGAGGAGGAACCGAGCGCGCGGTGTGATCGCAAACAGAAGAAAACGAGAGAAGAAGTCGTCCGTTTTCCTCCTCTTTTTCTTCCTCTTCTTTAACTTCTTCTTCGTATTCGTATCGTGCGCTTTCTTTTTCTCGCGTCTTTTGGTCGAATTTTGTCTCGAAGCGTCAAGGCAAACCCCTAAATGGAAAAGTGTGCTGCGCGAGTTTTTGTATGTGCGATTATTGTATAGTATTACGAGCTTTTGGACGTGTGATGATGACTATGATGACTATGATGTGTGTAAAGTTCCATCCTCGTATCGCCAACTAGGTGGGAGAGGACAGTTATTGTCGAGGAGGTATTGTACACATTCGGGGCGGTTGTTCTCGTGCGAGCAGCGTACGGCGATCTCGTTCCAAGGCGCTTTGGCGGTTTCGCGCAAGTACTTCAAACAGTCTAAGTAGCCGAACCTTGCTGCATTCGCACAAGCCACTTCGCTATATTTATTATACTTACGCTCGACAAGATATTCGAGTATGTGGAGATGGCCATTTGCAGCCGCAAAAGAGGCAGTCCGAGAATCCCAGGTCGCTTTGACTTCTTCGCGTAAGTATTTGAGGCACTCGAGGTGACCTTGTGAGGCAGCAAATGCACACGCATACGTATCGACAGGACACTCATTTGCCACGCAATACTTGACCATTTCCAGATTGCCTTGTTCTGCGGCCACATTAATCGTATCTTCATCCCACTCACACTTTTTCTCCTCTCGTATCCACTTGAGCAACTCGAGTTTATTCGTTTCAGCAACTGAGTAGCAGAAATCTCTTTCGTCCAACTCCTCTTCTTCTTCTTCTTCTTCTTCTTCTTCTTCTTCTTCTTCTTCTTCTTCTTCTTCTTCTTCTTCAACGTTATTATACGTGCCCCACGGACAATGCTCCCACGCAACTCCCAAAGTCGATATCGACGACATCTCTTTAATCCAAAACATCCTTTCCAAATCTTCCGCGCGAGACGATCTCTTAATCATCTTTCTCGTTTCACTATTCACCCCGTACAAGAATTTCACATCAGTCGCATTCAACCTCGGAAGAATGTGTTGGAAACTCACATCGTCGTTATTCACGATTAAATCCCACAAAGAATCTCTCTCTCCCCTCGTCGTCTTTTCTGCCCTCGCGTTTTCACCCCTCCTCCTTCTGGAAGAGGAGGAGGATTTGACGAGCACCAGCGCATTTTCTCTCGTTTCGCGCGAAAAAAGAGTAAAGTCTTTCGCGCGCGTCGATTTCTGACAAAAGTTTTCCTTCGGCTGCTCGTTTCCCTCAAAACTCGCTCATTACGTTTTTGAAACGCAACACAACATGCGACGACGAGGCGCGAGAGAAGGAAACGACGACGACGACGACGACGACGACGAAAACGAGCAGCTCTTCTTTTCCGTGTTTGACCGAGAGAAAGTCATAGAGTTTCTTCTCCGAGGCCCGCACGGGAAGAAAGGAAAGGATTTATCGTTTTCGTCCTCCGAGGAGGAGGAGGAGGAGGAGGAGGAAGATGACGGCGGTTTTAGAAGAGGAGGAGAAGAAGACGAGGAGGAGTATTCCGAGAAGGAAAACGAGAAGACGTTTTTAAAGACGAAGAAGACAACGAGCAAAACAAACGAACGAAACGCTTCGATGACGACGATGAAAGCGAAAGAGCGGAAAAAAGCCGAGCGGTTTTACCAGGTGATGCTGAAAGAAGCGCAGAGACTCGTGTGCGAGGAGTTGAAAGAGGAAGACGAACGAAAGCGAGGAAGAAAATGCGTCGTGGAGCTGGATTTACGACGGTGCGAAGAGATTCCGCTTTGGGCAAGGAATCGAGCGCCAGAGACGTTTAGTTTACTCACGACGCGAATTGCGGTCGCGGAAACGTCCGGAGACGCGTCGACGACGAAGTTAATCGTGGAGTTACAAGACGGGCACAGAGTGGAAGCGGTGATTATTCGGCATTTGAAAGGGCGGCGAGCGGAAGGGAAGAAAGGTTTGGGGGCGACGTTGTGCATATCGAGCCAGGTTGGGTGTAAGATGGGGTGTACGTTTTGCGCGACGGGGACGATGGGAGAACTCGGGAATTTAACGACCGGGGAGATTGTGGAGCAAGTCGCGCACGCGAGAAGGATCGAGCCGAGGGTGAGGAATATCGTGTTTATGGGGATGGGTGAACCGCTGAACAATTACGACGCCGTCGTGGACGCCATTCGGTGCATGTCACAAAGCGAAAATCAGATGGGATTTAACATTCCGTGTCCGAAGATTTGCGTGAGTACTGTCGGGGTGATTCCAAACATTTATAGGTTTAGCGAAGATTGTCCGACGGTGTCGATGGCGCTGAGTTTACACGCGCCAACGCAGGAGATTCGGAAGAAAATTGTCCCCACGGCGACGGCGTATCCTTTGGACGAGCTGATGCGATGTTTGGACGATTATTTAGCGAAAAGTGAGAAGAATTCTATGCTGGTGGAATATTGCGTTTTGAAAGGTATAAATGATACTAAAGAGTGCGCGAGGTTGCTCGGGGAGTTGTTGGGTGGGAAGAAGGTTGTGTTGAATTTCATCCCGTATAATCCCACAGACGTCATCGCTGGACACGAAAGGCCGGAGATGGAGGACATACAGGCGATGAACACGATATTAAGGGAAGAGTACGGGATGACGACGACGGTGAGACAAGAGATGGGTTCGGATATTGCCGGTGCGTGTGGACAGTTGGCAATTTCCGTAAACGGGAAGAAACTTTCGTCGAAGAAGAAGACGAACGAGGACGAGGACGAATGCGATGGGGGCGAAGGAAGCATCCCGGGCATTCGAGACATTGAAGAGATGCTGGGACAAGATTTAGTGAGCGCTACTACAAAGAGTAATAAGACTAAAACAACGACGACGACGACAAAGACGATAACAAGAAAAATTGAGACGATAAAATCATCAGAGACGAGCAGCTTCACGCACTATTTCTTCAACGATTGGACCAGAGCAGAAATCGCCATGCTCGGAGTGGCATCGGTGTGCTCGCTCGCTTTACTATCCGCACGATTGGTTAGCAGTAATAAAAAGTAAAATTAATGCTCATGCACTTTATCGGTAAAGCGACGGAATAACTCATCTCTTTAAATCTCTATCCTCTTCTAATTCCCAGTCTAAACCGTGTTTCTTACCTTCTTCTCCGTCGTCGTTGTCGTCGAAATCGTCCTCATCAAAGTCGCCATCCAGATCCTCGCTCTCGGAAGTGAACTCGCCGCCTTCATCTCGAAGAATTCGTTCTGCGCTCAGGCTATCGCTATCGGAAAATAAAACCAAGTCTCCTTCGTCTTCGGAACTCTCTTCACTGATTTCATCCAAACGGGGTTGTTTTTTTACGGCATCTGAACCTTCCTTTCCTCTAGATAAAGCCTGTGAAACGATATACACCTTTCCGAACGTTCGAGAGTGATGTAAGATCTGGTCGCACACCCACCGATGAAAACTTTCATCATCACCATCTCGCGCGCTTTGTTTACCCAAGGGAACTATTCTGGTCAATTCATCTTCACGGAACAGAAATTTTTCTGGTCGCTTTTGCTTTATTTTCTTCTCGCGCGCCGCTTTTTTTGCCTTGTTTTTTATCGTTCGTTCTAAAAGACTTGGACGCTTCAGTTTGATACAAATCGCATCTCCCACGCTTCTATTTTCTAGAGCACTTCTAACATACGCCATTTCAATGTTGCACCATGATATATCCCAACAAATCCGATAGGAGCTCGGAGTACTAACCGGCGACCGCGTTGAATTTGAACTCGTCATCGCGAGCAATAATCGGTAATTCGTAGCGAAAAGGGTGAAATTCGCATTCGCCGGTAAAACTTTGCTCTTCTCGTCACGCATTAAAATTTGAGTAATGTCCATATTCTTTCCAACATTAATTTGCCACGCAAAGTGCTCGTTCGCAAACGCTCTTCTCGAGATGTTCTTCGAACTCGATATGACTCTCCATAATTTTTCACAACTCAATAGTTCTTTACTGAAAGGTCGCAATATTCCATCAGCTGAAGGAGCTCTCGCCGGTCTGACTCTTTTCGCGAATTGAGCGCCGTGAGATAAGCCAACGAGTTCTTTCGCCTCACGAACACTGCCCGATGCTCCAGCAGCCATGTGACTCATCATTCCAACAGCACCCGAAACTGGCTGCGCCACCGCTCCAACCAGACCTTTGCCAAAGCCTTTGACGAATCCTTTGGCGCCAGATTTCATCGCACCTTTGACTGGTTGCATAAAGACACCGGTGACGCCACTTAAAACGCCTCTGGCTAAAGTTTCAGTTCCATCCATCAGTCCAACGACCGCAGCGCCAGTTTTCACGGCTGATTTATTGGAGTCGTCGTCATCGCGACTGTCTTTCGAACCGATAGCAAACTTCTCGCGAAGTGCGGATGAGAGCATTGTAGGCTTCTTCCCTCCTGCTTGCGAAACACCAAAAAGATCTTCCAACGCGCGCCCGCCGGACAATTTTGACAGCCCCATCGATGCACGATTCAGTGCCAAAGCCACTGAATCTAACGCATCAAAGCCAGTCAACAATCGAATAATCTGTAATTTGACTTGTTTGACGTACGCCTTTGTCAAAGTATCCTGAAATGTTGATTTTTTCGCGCATTGGTTTTCGAGTCTCATAGGACGTAAGTCAAGCGTGGCTTCATCCAAGTTGACAACGGTGACGATACCGGGGAAAACTTTTCTAATACGTTTCGGGCGTTTTTGTTCCGACGCGCGAAATGATATGGCGATTCTTACTTTCGAGATTTTCATCATTTCTATGAATATCTGAGGATCCGCTTGATGGCTTTCTTTTCCTTTCGCAACTGGAGATACCGCGCTCTGTTTCGATCCATCAACGAAATGATCGGAAAATTCAAGCGCGCGCCATAACGAAGGTTCATACGCGGCAATATGCAATGGAGCATTCGAGAAATTTATCAATATTTCTTCGTATGCATTCGTTTTACCGTCCGCCTCGAGATACGATCGCATACCAAAATTCAACATTGGCGGTACTACAAGTTCTTTTGCATCGTGCATGACGCGAAGCAAAACTGGATACTGCGTCGTAGGACTCATATCATCAATTTGCAGCGAGTGTAATACAAATCTGATGGACGAGGCGGACGCACCAACAATTGATTGTTGGTGTTCTAAATCCATTCCTTTCAATGTCACGACAAAAATTTCTTCAACATTCGAATCAATCGTCGATAAAACAAATTCTGGTATAGAAAGAGTAACTCTTCTCGAGACAACGACATCGTTCTGAGCAGAAGGAACCGATTTCTCTCTTTTACTCGCCGCGCGATCGAGGGCGGCATCTTGTTGCATCTTCTTCTTCAACGCCATTTCTTTACTCGGCGGCGAACCGAGTATCTGCTCTTCTAAAACACAATTTCCTACTCTCAAAGAAAAATGCACTCGCGAAGAACCGTGCGTCAACTCAGTTTTCGCGACGTGGACGTGTAAAAAATCATCTAAATCCTCTAACGCTTCAGCTCTTTTATGTATGGGAAGTAACGTATCTCCAGTGTGCGTCGATTTAAGCACAAAAGGCATCACCCATTCTTCGTCACGTTCTCGCTTGGCGTACAGTACTCTCGGCAAATTTGTATCAGTCCATCTCAAAGGAACACCGCGCTTATTCTCGCGTTTAGAGTGCAAAATAATGACATCCTTTTTCTCATTAAACACATGTTCTTTATTTGGATCGACTTGGGTAAGATGAATGTTTTCACCGGTATCGTTGATGAGGCTAAATGCAGGTTCGAGAATGATAGCGAGACATTCTGTGAACATGCCTCGCGTGTGCTCCAACCCATCTCCAATGTTTGCAAGATAATGCTGTTCCTCTGAGCGGATACTGATTGGATAGCTCGTTTGACCATCTTTCGTTAAACACTCTACAACGACGATTCGTTCTGATATGAAATCTCGCTCCGCGATTGGTAACGGTTCAGATAAAGATTTCTTAGAGCATCCTATCTCTAAACGCTCATTCTTGGATATTAGTCTAGCTGCTGCCTGTTCTTGACGCTCGCTCGCACTTTCGGCACCGATGAATGTTATTCTGTCCTCAGGACGTCCCGTAGTCCCTCCTTTTAGCACGTACACTTCGCTCAAATCTGAACCGTTCGTTGGTAGCGTCTTCGAAAGATAAGCCGTCTGCGCCGATAGTCGGGCAGACGAGTCGTCGACATGGCTCTCATCGCTGATTCGCATTTCAGATGTATCATCTATTAGAGACATCGCTACATCAGACATCGAAGGATTACTCGAAGTTTCTCTATTCTTATTTTGCTTCCCACCATCAGATATCGCGGATGAGCGAAATACGATATCATCACCGGTTCGATTGATTAAAACTATGGGAGAACATAAAATAAGCACCCTCGTTGAAGCGACGTCAGTTTCGTCCCATTTTGAACATACAATTTTAACTGAAGATTTCATGGCAATCTTATTTCCAGAAGCTAACTTGCTGGAGTGGCTCACTTTCACCACCTCGAAGGCGTCCCGAGATTTAATACCGTTTTTAGCCGAAGATCCACCGCTTAAGGAGTCTGTAAACTCAGTTCCAAATGTGAAGGAACCACCGGAATTTAAAATCGGCGCATTATTATCATTCTTTGCCGCATCTATACAACTTGCCGGCGAAACGGGAACTCCGTAATTAAAATAATCAAATTTCTTATCGAGCGGTGTCGCGCAATCTATGAGCTGACTCGGTTCCCATCCACCAGTAATTGACTCTACGCGAGCTACGCACTTTGCTCCTGGATCCACGTAGTGTGTCTTTGCAATTTCACCCGGACCAAGAATTTTCGAATACTTCTTTTTAAAACAATACATTTCATTTTCGCGTAGTTGTTCGTATGAGTTGAGCGAAATTTCGGCTGACACCGGCAACGCGTTCTTCACACACCAAGGCGCAGATAATGTGACAATCCATTCGCTATTCAGCGCCGCCGCTCGTTGAAAATCGACACTTGTTTTATCTGAAGGTTTTCTGCTCGCTAATGTAGCATTTTCGAGCGGAAAGTGTTCACATCGAACGGATACGAACCAGTTCTTTCCTTTTAAACCATCAGCGTCTTCGCAAACGTGCACTGCAGATTCTTCCACTCCGTCTGCAAGCGCCAATCCCCCACGTTTATTCGCGCGTTTTATCATAGCGTCTTCTATCGCAGACGATTCACTATTCAACCGGTCATCGAAGTTTCTGTCGAAAAAGCCGGATTTTACCGGCTTAGCCCACGAAGAAAATAATTCGCTATTACTCTCCTTATCTGTACCTAGGACACGAAAATACACGTGCGAGGATGCATCGGGTCCAATAACAGCGCTTGGAAGCGATTTTTCGCATCCTGCCTCAATGATGGTCCGGTACGTGACGTGATGGTTCTCGACGTCTACGAAACTTTCTCTATTACTCGAAGACATGCGGTCAGTACTTTCTGAAGATGCGCCAAAGGGGACGACATATCTACGGGTTCGTGTCCATCTTCGCATCCTCACAAAGCTTAGAGCGCTTTTCGTCTCCTGCCCAGCGCGAAAAGGATATTTTAATTCTGGAAAGCTTCCCGCGTACGCAAAACCGTCCTCATCGCAATGAGGATGTGTTGTATCAACTTCCCATTCATCTTCCTCCCACGTCCAGTCAGTCGGCTTATTTGATTCTATAGCGGACAAAAAGTCTTCTTTCAAAGACATGGAATTAGAACCAGTGCGGGTGCACCACGCTTTGCGCTCCGTGAGTAAAAGATGCGTAGAACGCCATCCTCGGAAAGGAAGAAAGCGCTCGTTTTCGAAAGCTTCTTCAACGACACGTCGTACTCTCTCAGACTGCGTTTGATCGCTACTTCTGCTTTTCAGAGACTCGTATCCCAAACTTGTTCCATTCTCATTGTTTGCCTTCATTTCCAAAGATTCAGTTTTTTCCGGTGTCATCCTCGCCGGAACGACAAAAATTTCAATCGACCGATCCGTTTCGTTCCGGAATCGGGAAAGTTCCCGTATAGTTCGTTCAATCCTCTGCGTTATCGGATCAATTGTACGCGCTACAACAGCTTTAAGAACATTTTTTTCCTTCGATTTTACTGCATCATTGTAATCAAGGAACTCGCTCAAATCAATCGCATCTGACGATTCTGAAAGCGTCAGCTCTTCACATATGAGTCGCGTCCAAGGTCCCTTAGGATGCAAACTCAAATAATACGATGGCACAGAAGATGATGATTCCACAGAAATTTTCCTCGAGAGAGCATTTGTTGCCGAGCCACCTTTTGAATCGCCGATGTGAGTTTGCCTAGTCCTTGAAGATAGTAGTGATTTTTGCGCATTACTTTCCCCTCCGGAAGTTCTATCTGCACCGTATCCTTCGAAAGCAACTTGAATTTCAACATCATTCGGTAACTTTATGGTACTCGACCGAGATGGCTCGTCGTCCATATTAATTAAATCGGACAGAGTCACATCGCTCAAAAATGAAATTATCTTACCGTGGCCACCGTTCCCGCGAGCATCTATTATTGAAATGCGCACAGAGCAAGTATCGATCGCATCCGACGGAACTCTCGCGATGAACTTATCCGACCAGATGCATTCGACATGCGAATCTTCCTTCGACGACGATGAGGAGGAGGCTTTGATCAACGTAGAAGCGCGTGTTCTCATTAAATTCTCAGCAAAATTTATTCGAGCATACAATTCAGATTCTCCTACGTCCACCAAATTGCGATTATTTGCTCCAATTCTAATGCGACACTTTGCAAACGTTAGAACGAATGTTGACTGTAATTGAAGCGTTTTCATTCGCATTTGTGAAGATGACGAGATATTCGGATTTAAGTATCCATCAGTGGTTTCACTTCCGAACCTTGAATCCGGTGGCTCGAGACTTTTATCTAGAATAGGTAAAATTTTATTGCCGAAAGCCGTTAATGAGTCCAATGCGATACATTTCTGTGGCATTACTTCAACTACATCGTCTTTGGTGGAGCGTTGATATCGAACATATATCGATCTTCGAAGCTCATTCTTCAGTATTGGAGCGATTGAATCGGAGAAATTACGATCATCGTCTGAATTCGATATGTTCCGAAGAGTCTGCTGCCACCGTGATGACAATGGTGGCACTGCCTCAGAAGACGGACTTATTTCGGAAGACAAAAGTTTATGATCTTCTCGCTGATATTTAACAATCGCATCACCGAGTGAGCTCGAGAAATTTACACCGATCACATTCGCAATCGAAATCTTTAAGCTGTCCTCTAAACAAGTATTGTCCGTCATCATCAGCGCGCGATTGAAACGAGCACACACATCGAATGCTTCAATTATGGGTTCCCAAGATGCAACGCGAGGATTGAAGAACGCTACATCTATCTTTGTACTGGCAGAACCGTCTCTTGCCATACCATTCTCATTGCTGCCTTCAACTCCACGAACTACGACCGCAACGTCATTTATGCCAAGAGCAATAAAAGGGTCGCGCTTACCCGGTTCGCACAAGGTGAGCGCGATTCTCGGCAAAGAAACTTGGATCGAAGTTTCGTCGCTAGATTTGATGGGTATATCACCATCACTTGAATCGCTCACGATTACAGCTTCGTGCGAGACATTTTCGTAATTCTCTTCGATGAATTCCTCAGGAATTAAGGGAGTGCGAAGTTGTGCAGCAAATCTCGATCTCGCATACTCTTTCTTTTCCGAAAGGATAAAAGTCCCGCAGCTGTTCTCTAATCTCCAGAATTTAAGTTGATCATCACCACCGTCATACGCGCAATCTAATATCTCGCACTCTTTCAGTACTTCTCGTCTGATAACTTTGCACCCAATCGTCACAACGTCAGGCATGCTCTCAGTTTCTGTTGCGATGCATCCAAGACTTACGTATTCTTCACTGGGAGGTATTGGAGACCATATAAAACAATCGTTCGAGGGCGAACGCCACGCTAAATTGAATCCAAGTGGTAAAGAGGTGACATCAGCTGTGTCACTGATTGAGTGTACTGGAGTTGCGGGTGCATCTGCATCTATGGAAAAGCACACGTCACCGAGAAAAGAAAATCCTTTCGGTGGCACTGGGCGCCAGAATTTTAAGTTTGTATGCCGAGAGGCGCTTATTGGCAGATAGGAATTGCACGCTGCGACCAAAGTAGATAATGCCACTTTCTTTTTGACGACGTCACTAAGTTGCGATATACAATTTCTCGCCACACGAAGACTCATAGAATCAAAACTTGAACGCACATCAGAAGATACCAGCCGCACTTGATACCCGTGCGCATCCTTTATAAATTTTACATCGAAATCGGTTGGTTCCAAGAAGCTCGTTTTAGGCAAAAACTTTGTTTTAGTGGGATCATTGGTGCTGCGGCAGAGATTTACGGTGACGCCGTTCACAAAGGCGTTCAATTCTGATCTGGTGCTTGATCTCGCAATCTCACTTGGCATTGACTTATAGTCAACCGATGCGTACAGTTGTACGGACAATGCATTTCTACCGGCATTGGTATTTTTCGCTGTTTTCCCGCGGTTCATCGTGGTATCAGAGTCGAGAACCAAGAGCTCAACGTTTCTTGCTAGGATGGAACACGTTGTAACACACTCTGTAGCACTTGTTGTTTTCAACTCCTTCTTTGTTGGTACTTTCATAAAGTCTATGGGTTCGTTGTCCTTGCGTTTCGCAAAGGTTACATTATCATAGATTATATTCGAACGCGTACCAAGACTGATAAATCTTTCCACGTCGCCTTCAATAACAGCATTCCTAATCGTAAGCGTTCGAAAATTACCTACACAAATTAGTGATGACGAATGCTTCGTCACAGAATGCGGTAAAACTATTTTTCTCCCGTTCCCATCCAAGGTACACCACAGAGGTGTGTGTAATCCGTCACACAAAATTCGTTTTGCTGGAGAGAGGGTTATAATCTCAGCATCGTCAACTTCACCTTCTTTTCTTGGAGCCAGGGATATTAAATCCTTGTTCGAGAAACTGATATCGTTCTTCAAACGCCGCTCGAGTATTTGTCGTCTCAACTCGTCATCTCTAAGATTAAAAAAGTACAAAACCTCTCTCAGAAATTGAGGATCAACTTTTAGACGGCAAGACTGTAGATTTACTCCAAGATCAAATTTATCGGCTCTAGATAGTAAATCCAGCGTTAAAAGCGTCAACGACCTATCAGTGTGGTCGATTACTTCTGCGACAGCTGGTTCAGTTCCGTCCCGTACATCTCGGACACTCAGAACAGGCAAAGTCAAGTGAACACTGTACGCGTCTGCGTCATTTCGTAAAGTTTCGTAGGAAACCCAGAGGCGACTGAGTATTAGCCTCGCCAACGGCGATGCTCTCGCGTTGAGCCGTGGTGAATTGAACATGGACAAGCACACCTCCGGTAGATTCACCGTAATCACGCTACTGAGAGAAGGCGCAGTATCAATTTCGCCTTCTGCTGTACCGTTCTCTTTCGGAACTTCAATTTCCGCGTACTCAAAAAGTGGTTCCTGGACGAAACCCGTCTCGGAGAAATTTCCAGTCAAAACGGCAAGTAATATATTGTATTCGACGTCATCAAGTTCTACGGTGATCGCGCCATCCGCGCAGAGACGCATTTCTTTTGCGCACATTTTTTCCGTGGGATCCCAAGATGGAGATATCAAATCGAGACTGAAAACTTGAGCAGGATCATTGCTTTCGCCTTTTGCGCAAAATAACGCCGGGTAGGAGCCGCGCTCACCTTTCCCGTTCACCATAAACAACTCAAAGTCTTTTAACTGAATTGACATTGTATCCATCAACACAGCACCTCGAGTTAGATGACTATCGCCGTATTTCCATTGCAAACTGTTGCATACAGAAACATGTTTTGCATCAAGACTTAGTGCTTCCTGAGATGAAGTAGATTTTGGAACAACAATCTTGGCTTGGGATAGCGCTACATCGTACTTAAACGTAGAAGGTCGCGTTACCCCTCGCCGCACGATCTCTGCGTTTCTCTCATTTTCAGGAAGCTTATCGATTGGAATTGCATCGGCAAGTAATCCACCAACGCTCCTTAATAGCTGCGAAAAGAAATGCATCAGAAAAGTAACTTTTGACTTCTTCAAGTTGAGAAGCAGATGTTGCTCGTGACCTGGAAAATTCCTGTGCGAACGATTGAAGGTGCGATATTCGAAGTATGACTTCTCTTGTCCAGCACGATCAAGCTCTAGATTTTCTTCTTTTTTAACCGAGACAAAGTATCTGTGCGGATGCGACTCGGGTAACGTTTCATTCATTACGCTCAAGCTACCAAGGGTACCAAACACTTTCATAGGATTCAACCCTGTTTGTGTTAATATTGCGATATCTGCGTCATGGATTCCAATCGAAGCTACTGCTGGATTATTGCCGTTTTTTGCGATATCTTCGGGTTCAACAAATGTTCTCAATGATAATTCTTTGAATCTAACTGCCAGACGAAATTTTATGGGAACATCCTCCTCTTCCTTTTCATCATCATCATCGTTATCGCAATCGCTCGTATTGGTATTTTCTACTTCAGATTCTGACGGGGAAGTCTTATTAGAGGACATTACAAGCGATAGCTCATCGTAAAATCGAGAAACGGATGCTATCGTTGGTCGGCGAACGCCCAGAAAACAAATATCTGAAGTAACTTCGAGCTGGCCGTAGCAATTCGTAAAGGTCGGTGAATCTGTACTTGTCCAGCTATCGTATCGCATTTTAACACCCTTGCTTTCGCCCTTTGCCGGTAAATTTGAGAGCTGAATGAAATATCCTCCCGAAAGCACGTCGTAAATTTCTAATTTGCCCGCTTCGATGACGTAACTTTCGTCCATATTTGTCGACGTTTTTATTGTTTTTGCACTCGTGGCTACAATTTCAACAATCGCATGCTCCGATCTTGCGCACTCAAATTCGGATAACCTTTCGACTCCACCAAACAATACGCCATCCACAACGGTATTGTTGTCTTTGCACCCCATTTTTTGTCCCCATAAAGCAACCGAGGCTCGCGAAACATCAACAGATACACGCGACGAAATTATTCTACTTATTTTGCTTCCTTCGCTTCTTTTCGAACTTGTCGCTATCTCTGTCGAAGTACCATCATCTGTGCGAGAGTTAATTGCAACACGTTCTGTATCATGCGTTCTATCCTTTTCATCATATTGTTGACTCTTTTTAAAAGAGTTCACTATGTTATATATCATCGCTAGCCGACATGGTGAGAGTGTGAACGCTAGATCTGGGATGTCTGCTTTCGCAATCATTCCCGGATTTTGTTCATCAGACGACGCTGTATTACTGTTCAATTCATCGAATACTTCGAATCCACTCCCGGCAATCTGTAAATCGAGACCGATTTTTAGGGGTTTGAGGATGAAATAAGCTTCGAAATCATTTCGCGAACGATTCTCTTTTGCGCCCTGCAGTAAAATTTCATGTCTCTCTTGGACGTCGAATGTACCAGAGGCGATGTAAGCCGCGAGATTCTCTGCCTTCACCGTGAACGCGTTATACTTTGGATCACCGCGAACCCCACTGTTTGCGCTACCTTGATCGCATTCTGGATCGTTGGAAACTATAAATTTACCTAAATCCAAGACAATTTTTTTATCACAACTAATCGTCGTATTTCCCTCAGCCGACGACGGTACAAGCGCAATTTTAGGAGCATCGATAGAAATTTCAAACTTCATTCGATTCAATACACTAGACAAACCAGAAGCAGTACGCTTGGCGACATTACTAGTTGCATTCGCAATTTCTTCCGCAAAATCTCCGAGGACTTCTGAGGTAAGTTCGTCAGACGCTGGTTTTTCAAAGAATCCAGTGATTGAGTCGATGAAGCGCTTTTCAACGACTAAGAATGTCGGCGCGGCGATCACGACAGCTTTCGAATCGTAAAATTCCACATCGAATGGCGGATACTCTTCGTAAGACACGGAAAGTGCTCCATTTGAAGAAACTGTGGAGGATGCAATAGTGCCTTCGGCTTTCCTGTCAATGCCGGATTGTAATATTTTTGTTCCATTCGCATCAACCACCCAACCTAAAATATTAAGAAAACTCGTCGCATTTCCATTCTTGTAAACACCCCTAGAAGCTCTGAGATCTAGCGCGACTGAACTGACAATATCGCGATTGTCATTTTCCGTTATCGCGATGAACATTTTCGATACGTTAAGAGAAACTGATAGATCTTTTCCTTTCCAGGAACTTTCAGCAGATTTTTGTTGAGACTCGATCGTCTTCACGTCAAACACTTCTTCGAGTTTTGTGAAATCATCGTCGCTAAACAATGAGCCCACTTGTTCGTTTCTCTCTTCCTTTTCTTCATCGTCCTTGAGAGCGCTACTTCTACTGCTATCACCACTAGTACCACTACCACTACTAAAGTAACTACCAAACCACGCTGAAATCTTTCCCTTCTTTTTATGAGGAAGAACTTCCTTCGCGTAGTATCTCTTCGCGTCATGGACGGCTGCGAGAGCGATAGAATTTGAATTGGTATCATTCATGCGCTCTCTCTCGAGATGTGCGATGCATCGGAAGGTCATCGCTGCGTGATAAGATATTTTTGAGTCTATTTCGTATACTTCATCGAGAAGATCGTCATTGTCTGCGCCGCCCGGTTGATTATAAATCGTCAAAAACCGTCTTCTCTTTCGAGACAAGTCGACGATATCTTCCCATTTTAGGGCGCTAGCGAAAGCGCGCTGCCGCCGCTTTCGAATTTTCATTTGCGCGGCTAAAATAGCATACTTCCACCACAGTTGAGGATGTTTCCGTGGTGACTCCCCTTCAAAGAGATTCGGCCGCAAATGCTCCGTTTCACTTCTCAACTGATGGACTTTGAACGCTTCCAAAACTCGAGCTATATTGTGATATTGTGCACGTTTAAGACGTACGCCAGCAGTATCAACGTAACACTCCATGAGTTGACGAGGTGTTTCGCCATCGTCAAATCTCTCGTCTGCGCGTTTCGTATAGATGAACGAGCCAGAAATCGGTTGCAAAATTCGATTATATCTAAGAACGTCCTTCTCCTTTTCGTCGTCTTCGTCGTCTCGGAAAGCCGGCATGAACACATTTAACCATTGCTGCATATCCTTTGCATTCGGATCTGGATTTTCCGTAAAAAACACATTTGGCACGCGCTGCTTCCTATTATTATCATTGCTCGTAGTCGTATTTTTAGTGTTCTTCTCTTCCTCTTCGCTATCAAAGTAAATCGAGAATCCATCCAACGTTAACTTTTTCCGAAATTCTGCAAACGACGCCGATTTTACGAAATCCGGATTCCCATTTTTATCAACCGTGTGCGCGCTGACGTTACGAATCGTCAACCCGGCGGCGAACGCGTGGTTTGGAGTTGTCACTTCATCTTCGTACCGAATGTGTATATTCTCTATCGAAATTTGTAAGTTTGCGAGTATAATTTTCGCATACTTTTGCACGAATCCTCCGTCGTCTCCTCCGCCGTGCTCCCCTTCCCTAAATTCGCCGCCGCCTCCCTCCTCCTCGCGGTGCGTTGGATCGAACAAACGTTTCACGAGCCATAATCTCTCAGCGTTATCTAGTCTCTCAACTTTCTCATCGTTCCTCTTCTTCCCATCTTCATCTTCTTCTCCTTCTTTCTCAACCGCCGCTTCGTCCTCCTTTTTATGCTCTTCTCTCCTCTCCTTCGCCCGCTTCGCGACTTCCTCCGCGCTCAACCGTCTCGCCGACGCGAACACCTCCGATATCGTCACCACCACGGGTTCCTTTCCTAACTTTGCCCACGGGATTTTTACCCTCAAACTCCCGACGACGCCTCTCGTGAGATCAATCGGTAAGTTCAACCGCTCGAACGCTTCCGGTTTCAGTTGTAACCGACGTAAAATCACGTCGCCGGAAAGTACGCTGATTTTCAAAGCCGTTTTATCTATGCCTCGTATGTACTCTCCGGCGGCGCGCTGCAGCAAATCCGCCACTTGCGTTTCGAACATCTTTGATGAATGCTTCTTCGAGTGGTGTTTAAGCAATAACTACAGTAGCAGTAGTATCGGTAGTATCAGAGACTTCTTCTTCGAGCAAAGTGTGGCTTGTTTTCTTTGCTTAATTAATTCTGAGAAAAAAGTGCAAAAAACAGCTAGGGGTCTACTCTAAAACGTCTGTTAGGGGAAATCCTTATATTTTCTCTGCTTCTTCAGAAGTTGTCGCGGAGAGCAATAGTAGTGCACAGTTGCAGTAGTAGTAGTAGTAGTAGTAGTATCAGAGACTTCTGCGTAATTAAAGGGGTCTACTCCGTCTACTAGGGGAATTCTTTTCTTTCTCTGCTTCGGAAGAGATGTTTGTTGCGGAGAAGATGATGATGATGACGAGGACGAGAACAACAACAACTGTTTTCACAAACTCGAGGAGCAAAAGAAGCGAACGAATAATAATAAAGCGATTACGATTCAGACGACGAGCAAAAGTCGAAGAAGATAAAGAAGAAGTCTTTGACGAAATCCCTGTCCTTTCCGGCGAGCGTTTCTTACAGTTACACCGGGAGAAAAGCACTCCGGATGATGACGATGAAAATTGTTTACAACTCGCCATGTACTCGTCGCACGTTCGGGCCATCACGACAGATTCCGAGTCGTTTGTGATGAAAGTGGACGACCACGGGTTTCATCGCGGGCACGCGGTGTTCGACACGGTTTCTATCGACGCGGAGACGAGAACGTTTCAAGACTTGGATTACCATTTGGACCGATTGCAAACGAGCGCGGAGATGGCGTTTCTAACCTTCCCGAAAGGATTGGAGAGTTTGGATTCGCTGGCGCGAATAGTGAAAGAGACCGTGTCGGCGGCGTTTGAGGAGAAAGAGAGAAGACAACGCGGGAGGAGTATTTCCTCCTCTGATTGTTGTTCTTCAATGATGCAAGCTCGGTTTTATTTAACAGCCGGCGTCGGGGGATTTTCCCTATCCGCGAAGGAGTGCGCTGAAGGGAGCAATTTTTATTGCGTGGTTATCGAGCGGACGAAAACAGAAACGACGAAAGCGTTGCGCGCTCGAACGACACCGATTGCGGTGAAGAATAAACCATTTTCGACTATTAAATCGACGAATTATTTACAAAATTGTATGATAACCACGGACGCAGAGATGCACGGCTGCGATGTTGGAATATGGGTAGCAAACGATGGGAAAGTTTTAGAAGGACCGAGCGCGAACGTGGCGTTTGTCGATGACCGGGGAATCTTTATAGCGCCGAAAGTTGACGACGTTCTCGACGGCGTAACGATGAGAAGATGTTTTGAATTCATCGAGAAAGGGTTGTTGGCGGACGTCGGCGTCGTCGAATGCGAACGAAGAGATTGTAGCTTCCGAGAATTAGTTTTAGAGAGACGCGCGAAAGAGTGCATGATGATAGGTAGCGTCGTTCAATGCGTACCGATCGAGAAGTGGGACGACGTTGATATTGGTCGAGACGAAGGTGAAAACGGTCGAAATAAAGTCGCCGTTCGCCTGAAAGAACTCTTAGAAAAGGATGCGAGAGGTATTAGAGTATCGTAAATAGGAGCAAATCATCATATTTTACAACAGCATTCATTCAGGTAGATCTTAAGAGCCGCGGTAGGTTCCGTACCCAAACGGATTCAAAAGTAAAGGAACGTGATAATGCTCTTTCGTTCTTCCCGAAAACACCGTAAATCGTATAGGACACTCCGGATAGAAACTCTTCTGCCCAGTCGTCATTCGCACGTACTCTTGCACGTGAAAAACAAGCTCGTAATCTCCAGCAAACAACGTATCATCCCCTCCCATTAAATCTGTCACCCTCCCGTCCGCGTCGGTGTACCCTTCCTTCGAAATCCAAGACGCCGCCGAACTCCGGTTATTCAGAGTAACTTTAATACCTTCCGCCGGTTTCCCCAACGCCGTATCCAACACGTGCGTCGTGATTGGCGATTTTTTCTTCTCGCTATTCGCAGCGCTACTGCTAATTACCGTTTGTTCGTTCAATACCTTCACCCTCTTCTTCATCGAAGACGACGCTTTTCCGTTCCCGTCGCCGAAGCTCAAGTTTAGCTTCTTCAACCTCAGCTCCGTGATCTTCATCTGCTCTCTCGCCGCGACCATCATCTCCGCCCACGGACTGTTCTCCATCCTATCCTTCACGTTCGCCAACACAAACTCCGCCGACACTCCCGTCGCGCATATGATAAAAATCCGTCCAAATTTTTGTTCGTATTTCACATTCATCTCCCCCAACTCTCGCAACGTCTCTTCCGTCGCCGTCGCCATCGCGTTCGATTGTTCTCCCATGGCCCAATCCCCACTCGAGGATGGAAACTTCTCCTTCAACTTCACCGGATCGTCCCCGATTCTCGGATGCCCTCGAAACGCTTCTTCCCAATCTCTCGAAGGGTTCAAGTCGTACCATATTTCTCGCGCCGCGTGCACCAACGCCGGCATAGATTTTTGCATCATCTGTTTCGCTTTGACGTGAGAATTCGACGACGACGAATTCGACGACGCACAACAGCAGTCGGCGAGTCGAGACGCGAACTCGGTCGAGGAGCAACACTGAGAAAAAAGACGGCAAAGTTCTTCGCGCGACAAGGAGTGAAAGTCTACCACTGAAGAAGACATGATGATGATGATGATGTGTGTGTGTGTGTGTGTGTTCGTGTTTATGCGCGGATTACTTTGATGTTATTTGAGTTGAGGTTTTCCTTCTTAAAGTATGAGTTACTTACTACATACTGCGTATGTAATAGTTTTTTCGACGAAAGAGCTTTCGGAGAAGAAGAAGAAGAAGAAGAAGAAGAAGAAGAAGAAGAAGAAGAAGAAGAAGAAGAAGAAGAAGAAGAAGAAGA
>ERZ651776.941-NODE-941-length-37618-cov-5.395141_pt1 | contig 37618 bp, 36 predicted proteins | sample MGYA00514761_ERZ651776 | MGnify/ENA metagenome assembly ERZ651776
GACCAAGTGAAGTTCAAACCTAGTACATTAATAAAAGCGGTAGCAGGTGCTCCCTTACAGGTAGATCTTACAGCAAACTTTTTATTTCTGGAAAAGCTACACTTAGGAGCTGCTTACAGGTGGGATGCAGCCTTTAGTGGTCTTGCTGGTTTTCAAGTATCAGACAGCATGCTCATAGGACTTGCGTATGACCGAGAGACAACAGATTTAGGCAACACAACATTTAATGATGGAAGTTTTGAAGTTTTCCTTAGATTTGAACTCTTTAACGAATATGACAGGTTATTAACACCTAGATTCTTTTAATGAAATAGAATTTCGTATACTTATTATTTAAAATAAAATTAATGAAACTTCACATTTACATACTAACCACCTTATTCTTGCTAGCAGGAACAATTAGTTTTGCTCAAGAAGGGAAGATTTCTAGAGCAGACAAAAAATTTGATCAATACGCTTTTGTAGATGCTCGTAAGATATACTTGGACGTTGCAGAAAAGGGATATGAATCTGCAGATTTATTTCAAAAACTAGCAGACTCTTATTACTTTAATGCAGAGTATACAAGCGCAGAGGTATGGTATAAAAAATTGATAGATACCTATCAGGAAGGAATACGACCAGAGTATTATTTTAGATATGCACAAACATTAAGATCATTAAAAAACTATGAATTAGCAGATGTTATGATGACTCGATTTGATGAACTTAGTGGGACAGATATTAGAGCAACATTATTTACAGAATCTCCAGATTACTTACGTGAAATAGCAGAATATAAAAAGAGTAAATATACCCTTGAAGATATTAGAAGTATCAATTCAAGATATTCTGATTTTGCACCAACAGAATTTGAAGGAAGATTAATTTTTGCTTCAACTAGAGATACAGGAGGAGCCGTCAGACGGATTCATAAATGGAATAACCAACCCTTCCTTGATTTATACCAAACAAGAATAGGGGAAGAGTCCGGATCTTTTTCTAAGCCTTCAAAATTCAATAAAAAATTAAACTCTAAATTTCACGAAAGTACAACCACCTTTTCTAAAGATGGGAACACAGTATATTTTACACGTAATAACTTTACAGAAGGAGATTACAAGAAAGCTAAAAATGGGACTAATAAATTAAAAATTTATAAATCTACAAGAGAAGAAGGAAAAGGATGGACAGAAGCTGTAGAAATGCCTTTTAACAGTAATGAATACTCTACCGCACACCCTACCTTAAATGCAGATAACACAAAATTATATTTTGCTTCAGATATGGAAGGAACATTGGGTCTTTCTGATATTTGGGTAGTCACTATTAATGAAGATGGAACCTATGGAGAACCTGTAAATATGGGGCGCCCTATTAATACAGAAGGAAGAGAGACATTTCCTTTTATGAGTAAAAATGGGAATCTATATTTTGCCTCAGATGGACATCCAGGATTAGGAGGTCTTGACGTATATGTGACAAGTCCTCAAGCTAAAGATAGTGAGCAAAGAATTATCAATATAGGAAAACCTATTAATAGCTCTTATGACGACTTTACATTTATTATAAATGACGATACCAAACTAGGTTATTTTGCTTCCAATCGTAAAACAGGAATGGGAAGTGATGATATCTATCGTTTCTTACAAGAAGAGATTCCTTGTGATATCCTAGTAAACGGAAAAGTTTTAGACAAAGAGTCAGGAGCTCCAATTCAAGGCGCCACAGTTCAGTTGATGGATAGTGACAATCAGGTAATAAGTTCAATCTTAAGTGCAACCAATGGAGATTACAGCTTTGATACAGCAACTTGTGAAGAGCAATATATTGTAAGAGCGATCAAAGAAACCTATAATGGTGATGAAGTCGTATTTACAACACCTGACGAGTCAAAAACGATTACAAATAATCTACAATTAGAACTTGCTCAAAAGCCTATTAATGTTGGAGATGACCTTACAGTACTGCTTGAATTGAACCCAATCTATTTTGATTTTGATAGATTCAATATTCGTCCAGATGCAGCACTAGAACTTGAAAAAGTAATTTCTGTGATGAAGCAATATCCTAATATGGTTGTAGACGCAAGATCACATACAGACAGTCGTGGGGTAGATAGCTATAACCTAAGTCTGTCAGATAAAAGAGCAAAATCTACCGTAGCATATATCATAAGTCAAGGTATTGATAGAAACAGGATTTCAGGCGCTGGATATGGTGAGACACAACTCGTAAATGACTGTGGTAATAATTCAAAATGTACTGAAGAACAACATCAGTTAAACAGAAGATCTGAATTTATAGTGATTAAAAACTAATTCCTAGTTTCATACAACATAGCAAAAGCCTTTCAGAAATGAAGGGCTTTTTTTAGTGAAAAGCTGTTTTGTAAAGTCAAAAAGACACACACAAAATAGGTAGTTGAACTAATCTTGCTACAAGCGGGATCTATAGTTTAATACCTCGATCCTTGTGTCGATTTTTAGTGTCCAGAGCTTGCTTTGAAAAACAAAAACCTTTCTGTTGAGTACCACATTGTGTTGCTTTGAGGATTATTCTTTATACGCTTTCGCGAAAGCGTACACAACATGGGTAAAATTTCATTGAATTCTTTAAGACCAAACAAACAAAACGTCTCCGTACAAAAAAAGTTTATAAACGAATAAGACAAGGAATATGATCGTTACCACAAACTTCATAAAGGTAGAGGCGATAAATCCTAGAAAAGAGCCTACAGCTGCTTTAAATGCCGTTTTAGAGTCACTCTGATTAAACACAAGCTCTCCAATAAGCGCACCCACAAAAGGACCAATAAGAATCCCAAAAGGGATCAGTGAGAAAATACCAACAAATAGTCCGATCATGGTACCTATCGCACCCGCTCTGCTTCCGCCAAAACGTTTAGTTCCTATAGAAGGAATAATATAATCAAGTATAAAAATAAGAATGGCAAAAAATAAGGTAATTCCTAAAAAAGTATAATCCATAGGAACGGCTTCTGTAAGATGTAAGACCAAAAGCCCTAACCAACTCACAGGAGGACCCGGCAATACAGGAAGAAAACTCCCAAGAATACCTAAAAGTATAAGTAACAAACTAAAAAATACAAGAAGTAAATCCATCCTAAGGTGTGTAATGACAGACGGTATGACGAAAAAAAGAATGCTTTGTTACAATTTTATAACTAAGAAATTAGTTTAAACTAAATTTTTAGTTATATTTGTGATCGTATTACTTTAAAAACCTTTTAGTAAAGAATCACGTAATGATTCATAATTGATATGCAAGAAATGAAACAACTTACAAAAGCCGAAGAAGATATTATGCAGATTCTCTGGAATCTGGAAGAAGCAAATGTTGCAGCTGTTATAGAAGAATTACCAGAACCAAAACCTGCCTATAATACAGTATCTACAATTGTTAGAATTCTTGAGAATAAAGAGTTTGTAGACTATCGCAAAGAGGGAAGAGGGCACATTTATTTTCCTTTGGTTCAAAAGGCAGATTATAGCAATCAAACTCTTAATAAGTTGATGAATGGCTATTTTCAAGGCTCATTTAAAAGTATGGTGTCTTTTTTTATGAAGAAAAATGATATCAATATGTCAGAAATGGAAGCGATTATGAAGGAGATTAATAAAGAGGAAAACCTATGATACATTACATCCTCCAGATCATCGCGTTTCAACTACTATTCTTAGTAGTATACGATCTGTTTCTAAAGAAAGAAACCTTCTTTGTGTGGAATAGATGTTACCTTTTAATCACACCTATTCTTAGTTTTATTCTTCCTTTTATTAAGATTGATGCCATTCGAGAAACGATACCAACATCCTATACCATCACACTTCCAGAAATATTGTTACAAACAGGAATTGGTGATCCAGTTATAGAAGGAGGAATGCTTCAGGAAGTAATCCTTATAGGTTCAAAACAAATACCTCTATCTACATGGATCTTAAGTATATGGGGTATTGGAGTGATGATAAGCTGTAGCTATTTTATGTATAAATTTATAAAAATACAAGGACTTAAAAAGAAAGGGATTCTGAGTCATATAGAAGGATTCCAAATGATTATTTTACCAAATACGGATGTTGCTTTTTCGTTTTTCAATACCATTTTTTTAGGAGCAGATCTCTCCGATTCTCAAAGAAAAAATATAATTCTCCATGAAATAATTCATATCAAAGAGCGCCACTCATTAGATATGCTATTTTTTGAAGTACTTCGTATAGTATGTTGGTTTAATCCGTTGGTATATATCTATCAAAATAAAATGATGCTCCTCCAAGAGTATACAGCAGATGCCAAAGCAGTCTCTCAAAACGACAAAAAAACTTACTATCAAAGCTTGCTATCACACGTTTTTAAAACAGAAAATATTTCATTCATCAATACATTTTTCAATCATTCATTAATCAAAAAACGAATTATTATGTTACAAAAAACAAAATCCAGAAAAATTGCACAAATCAAATATGCGTTTATTCTCCCGCTTATTTTATCTATGCTCGTCTATGTGTCTTGCTCTGACGATAATGTCTCTGTAGAAAAAGAAGTTTCATTACAAACCCAAATTGCAGAGCTTCAAGCAGCCATACAAGAAAAAGAAGGGCTTTCTGATGCCGAAAGAGATCAGCTATCATCTTTGATGCAAGAAGTATATGAAAAGAAGTTTACGGCAGATGGAAGAGATAAAGTAATAGAAGAAAGAGAATATATAGACTTTGACGATATCGGAGTTCCTTATGCATTGATAGACCAAGTACCCGTATACCCTGGATGTGAGAATACGCTAACCAATGCAGAACGAAAAGCCTGTATGGCAGAAAAAGTAAGTAAATATGTGAATAGAAATTTTGATGTAAATCTTGCAAAAAAGCTGAATCTGAAAGGAGTTAATCGGATTTTTATGAAATTTAAAATAAACAAAGAGGGTGATATTATAGACATCATGGCAAGAGCACCGCACCCAGAATTAGAAAGGGAAGCCATCCGAATAATTAAGGGATTACCCAATATGCAGCCAGGGCAGCAAGATGGCGTTCCAACAGCCGTTTTATACAGCCTTCCTATTACATTTAAAGTTTAGTAACTACTTTATGAAAAAACATCTCTTTCTATTTCTCTTAAGTACAGTCATCCTTAAAGCCGAAGCTCAGTCTTCGGCTTTGACTGTTGCAGACAGTTTATATGCGGTGGGTAGTTACACAAATGCTATCCAAGAATATCAAAGGGTATCAGAACAAAATGAAAAAGCACAATTACAAATAGCGAGATCGTACAAAGGGTTAGGGAATATAAAAGCAGCCCTTGAAGCCTATAAAAATTCTTTATCACTGGACTCAGAACAACCTATTGCCGCTACAGAGTATGGACGACTTTTAATCACTAGAGGTAAGTATGTCACTGCCGACACTATATTTAAAGGATTAACGCAAAAATATCCAGATAATCCAGAATATTTCTATCAACGAGGAAGAGCCGTAAAACAACTCGAAAAGAAAGACGATTCACTATGGAAGACTAAAGCAACGATTAAGAGTGAAGAAATTTTTTCTAGAGCAGTACAACTAGACTCAACACATCAGAAAGCATTGTATCAATTAGGATTACATTATTTAGGGCAACGTGATTATCCTGTGGTGGATAAAATCTGTTTCAAAGCATTAGATATGGATCCAGATAATGTTGAAATGGTAAACATTCTAGCGCAAAATTATTACTTGAGAGGGTGGTATACTGAAGCGGTAACTTGGTTTGAAAAACTGATCGAATTAGGACAATCTTCTCCTTTTATTCACAATAATTTGGGTGTTAGTTATCAAAAAACAAATAAATATCAAAAGGCAATTGACCAATATTTAATTCTATTAAACATGGATGATGAAGATTATGGAGTTCATCATATCCTAGCCGAATTATATGGATTGACAAGAAATATAGAAAAAGCTGAATACCACGCAAAACAAGCCTTATACTATAAAGATTTACCGCTAGACGATATTTACTACACCTTAGGAAGAGCATATCAAATTAATGAAAAATATGAAAAAGCGATTGGACAATATAGACGTGTCCTTAAAGTAGACCCTGAGAATATAAGAGTATACCATAATATTGCTATCTGTGCTGATAATTATTATGAAGATAAAAAAGAGGTTGTCAAGTTATACGAAAACCTCCTTGAAAAATTTGGAGACTCAAAAGATCCAAGAGCTGATTTTTATATAACGATGTCAGAAAGACGTCTTAAAATCTTAAAAGAAGAACTTTTTTTAAAAGAAGGAGAAGATTGAATCCCCTTTAGGACAACACCATATAATATTGTAAATTTCATCCAAGAAATTAAATGGTATGAACTTTCGTCTTATGTCTTTAGCTTGCTGTATGCTACTAGCTTCTTGCTCGGGATGGGAGACCAAAAAAATTACCACAGAAGAAATCCTACATCAAGAGTGGAACACCATAGATATCAAAGAGGTAGACACCTATCCTAGTTTTGATCACTGCGATAGTCTCTCTGAAAAAATAGCGTTAAAACGCTGTTTTGAAGACTTTGTAACAAGCACATTATATACAGAACTTAGTAATCTTACTATTATCGTACAAGAGTCAGTACTTGATACCGTATGGGTAGATTTTGTCGTGAATGAAACAGGAAACTTTTGTTTAGATAGTATTCATTTGACACCTACAGTACGCAAAGAAATTCCTGAGTTATCTCTATGGATTCATGATGCTACACAAGCCCTTCCAAAATCTCACCCTGCTATAAAACGAGATATTCCTGTAAAAACACGATTTAAAGTCCCCGTGATTTTAAAAGTAAATTAAAACTACAACACAAACCGATATCCAATAGTCAGATCAACAGGAAACGCTCCATTATCATCTATGATAAAAGAATACGCATCGTTGTAATTAAGCGATAGATAGCCCTTTCCTAATTTAATATCAGCGCCTAGTCCAAAAATAAGAGGACCTTGCAAGTTGGATCCAGAATCTTCATCAATGAAGATGAAATCATCACCGATCACTTCGGTTGTTCTCTTAGAAGACGTAAAGGTCACCAACTTTGTGTTGAGGTATATTTGGAATACAGGTGTTTTTATAAATTTAAAACGATGATTAATAGAAACCTGTGATGCACTATAGTCAAAGTCATCACTAGATAAAGTTTGTTTAAATTGGAAAACAATCGCATGGCTAGGAAGTGCCGTTGGGTCATATAATTCAAAGTCAAATCCAAATTGACCATTAGATGTATTGTCTGGATTGTCTACAAAGACGCTATTGGTGATTCCTGCAAAAATGCCCAAGCGAAATTCCATATTGGTAAGAAAACTATTTTCTTGATAAGAAGGATCTACTTTTTTATTATAGTCATTAAAAAATCGACGTAAACTCGCTAGCGTTAATTTCACTTTGTCCGCGTTCATATCCACATCCGAAGTGAGATCTTGGAGTTGTTTTTTATACTCATCCTGATACCTATTTCCTTCTTTGGTATTGGTCAATTCTATAATCGTATTTCCTTTTTTAGCAAAATAGCGGTATTCCTGACTAAATGTATTCCAGAGCAAGGTAATAGGACCGGCTACATCTGTTTTAAGCTCGTACGATTGATTGTTTACCGTGTAGGTATCTGTTTGTGCGGTGATTGTTGAAAGACTTAGTAGGAGTACACAACAAAAGAGTATATAGTGTTTCATGAAAAAAGATTTGGAATTTTAAAGGTAACAAAAAAAGTTATCTCTTAAAATACCTGCCTTTCCACGTAAATCCTCCTTTTAATGAAACCAAAGCAATATATGAGCTTATAAAAGGATACCATAAAGCACAGAGTGGATACCAAAAAAAGAGCTTTAATTTTTTAAAAAATTGCGCAGATGGATATAGTAAAAAACTGTCTGCAACTATTTTTATAAAAAGTAGGATATAAAAAGGGAATGCTTCTTTGTCCGCTTTCGCGAAAGCAAAAACAACCCCAACAACAAACGTCAAATTAGACATTAAAATAAGAAGCCCAACACCCTTAGTAAACGCTTTGGTATAGCCCGTTGACTTTGCTGCCCAACGGGTGCGTTGTGCTATATAGGAAGCCCAATCCTCTTGAAATGTTGTAGTAATTATAGCCTGTTTTGACTTTAGATAATGGACTTGCTTAGGATATACTGTTGTAAATTTTTCTAACATAAAGTGATCATCGCCACTTGCTATATGATTGTTTCCTTGAAAACCGCCCAAGGTCAAAAAAGCCGCTTTCTCATAAGCCAGATGTGCGCCGTTGCACAAAAAAGGACGCCCTATTCCAAAACCACCTATGGTAGCTCCCGCAAGACTTAACGTATCCATTTGTTCAAAAGCATTTAAAAATGAGACCGTTTTAGGAGGCAAGCTCACAGGACCCGCAACCAATTTTGAGTTATTTTCTTGTATAAAAGTGTTTAGAGTACTTAACCATAACGTAGGAACTATACAATCTGCATCTGTCGTGACAATCCAAGAATGTGTGGCGATCTCAATAGCCGTTTGGATCGCGTCTTTTTTTGGAGAATCAGAAACTCGGATATTGTCTGTGATCGTGATGTTTGTTAGTTGATGGCTTTCAATAAAGGATTCAATACACGCTACAGAATTATCTTCTGAGGCATCATTAATCAATAAAACTTCATACAAAGATTCAGGATACGTTAATGCGGCAAGACTTTCAAGCAATTGAGGAAGGTTTGCCTCTTCATTCCGAAAAGGAATAATCACAGAAAATCCTTGTGTTGGAATTTGTGTTTGTGACGTAAAATAAGGTACTCTTTTAACCCCATAAGACAACGCTCCTATAAGAAGAACGTAAGAGATCATAATACCATACAAGATGATCAATACAATCATAAAGCGCTGGTTTTTTTACGAGTTAGTGTTGTGTCTATCATTATAAAATAACTACCAGGAAGGATAGGAAGTACTACATTAAAAAACCACATCAAAAATGTAATAGCAACCATGATAATTTCGGGAACAGCGATCCATGAGAATATATAGACAGCAACGCCCGTTTTAATCACCACATCAAAAAGTTGCAGCATCGGTATGAGAGAACTTACCAAATACATAGTTGCAATAAGTCCCATTCCTAAAGGATAGGAAACATCTACTTGAAATACCAAAAGCAAAAAGTAAAACTGATGCGCAAATAATAAATACCTTATGAGAGAAAAAATCCATGCGTTTTGTTTTATAGGAGAAGCAATGGTCTTCATAAATTGGCGGATTCGTTGCCAGGAATATCCCTTAACACTCCACCGAATCTTATCTAAGATTTGAGGAGTTATATAAAGCAACGGAATGCCTAAAACGCACGCTAGAATATAATACCAACCAAAAGAAGGAAATAACAAGAACACACAGACCCCAATCCCTATACTACCAAAAATAGTCGTTGCTAGCATTTGATACCCGTTTCCTAATAACGTCAAGAAGAGAATTTGCTTACGTTGATGTGCTGGAAAAAACAATGCCTTCGCACCATATTCGCCAATTTTCGCAGGGGTGATCAGCGATGTAATATGCGCTTTTAAAACTTGTTTTAGGCTCTCTTTTGTAGAGATGACTTGACAATGACTCGCTAAGGTTTTCCATTTCAAAATCTCAAAAAACCAATTAAGAATAGATAATAATAGTAATATTGCTATATTGCTATATGTAAATATAGAGACAAAATCATCTTTAAAGTTTTCAAGAATAGGAATCGTATCTTGAGTTAAACGTTTGCCTACAAAAAAAAGCGTCGCAACCAAAATCAAAATTTTGATAGGATAGCTTAAGAATTGTGTAGCTTTGTGGGAGACGCCTTGCATAACAAACAAAGTAACAAATAAAACCAGAACTTCTCATTTGAAAGAAGAAAGAATCATATTAGGGATTGACCCAGGAACGACTATTATGGGCTTTGGGCTTATTAAAATAGTAGATAAGAAAATGGAATTTATGCAACTCAATGAATTGTTGCTCTCTAAATATAAAGATCCCTACATCAAATTAAAACTCATCTTTGAACGTACCATCGAGCTCATCGACACCTATCATCCTGATGAGATTGCCATCGAGGCACCTTTCTTTGGAAAAAACGTACAAAGTATGCTCAAATTGGGAAGAGCACAAGGCGTGGCAATGGCGGCAGGATTAAGTCGCGAAGTCCCCATCACAGAATACCTTCCTAAAAAAATTAAAATGGCCATTACCGGTAACGGAAATGCCAGTAAAGAGCAAGTAGCCAAAATGTTGCAATCCCTCTTAAAACTCAAAGAACTTCCCAAAAACTTAGATAGCACCGACGGACTCGCCGCTGCCGTATGTCATTTTTATAATTCAGGAAAAATAGAAACAGGAAAAAGTTATACAGGATGGGAAGCATTTGTCAAACAAAATGAAAAACGTGTGAAGAAGTAATTGTGTTAATATGTTTTTTGACATAATGAATAGTTGAACGATTTATTTTATTTTTTCCATTAACCCATTAACCCATTAACCCATTAACCCATTAACCCGTGTCCAGCATCTACATCCACATCCCATTTTGCAAACAGGCATGTCACTATTGCGACTTTCACTTCTCTACGTCTATGGGCAAGAAAGAAGCGATGATTCAGGCATTGATGAGAGAGTTGGAACTACGTAAAGAGGAGTTTAAAGATGTACTCGTAGATTGTATTTATTTTGGAGGAGGAACGCCTTCGGTACTAGAAACAGAGGAGATTAACCTTTTGATTCAAACGGTATATACGCATTACCAAGTGAGTGCCGACCCAGAAATTACGCTAGAAGCAAACCCAGATGATCTTTCAGAAGCAAAGATTGAGGCATTACATAAGTCGGCGATTAATCGGTTGAGTATTGGGGTGCAATCTTTTTTTGAAGAAGATTTAAAATTGATGAATCGGGCACATAATGCAGCCGAGGCGGTACGGTCTATTACGCTTTCGCGAAAGCGGTTTCAGAATAGTTCCATAGATCTTATTTATGGGATTCCAGAGATGAGTAACGCTCGATGGATCGAAAACATCGAACAAGCACTTGCCTTAGACGTACCTCACATATCAGCATACGCACTGACGGTCGAACCCAAAACAGCCCTTGAAAAATTCATCAAAAAAGGAATCATTCCGCCTGTAGAAGATGAGGTGGCGCAAGCACATCATGCAATTTTGGTAGAACGTCTGGAAGCTGAAGGATATCAGAACTATGAGTTCAGTAATTTTGGGAAACCAGGATCTTTCTCACGTAATAATACCGCCTATTGGGAAGGAAAAAGCTACATAGGAATTGGTCCAGGAGCGCATAGTTATGATGGAAAACGTCGCGCTTGGAATGTGAGCAACAATCCAAAATATATCAAAGCCATCTCGCAAAATGAATTGCCTCAGGACGTAGAGCAATTAACCCCTACCGATCAATATAATGAGTATGTCATGACGCGTTTACGTACCCAACATGGTATCTCGCTTAAAGAAGTGCTTGCACTTTTTGGAGAGAAAATGCACGAGTATTTTCTTCAACAATCGCAACCGCATATTCATAATCATTTCTTATTTCAAGAAGAAGATAGAGTGTATGTCACCAAAAAAGGAAAGTTCTTAAGCGACGGCATCGCCGCGGACCTGTTCATGCTGAATTTAAGCTCGTAAATTTCTAATAAAATAGAACTACACATAAAAACTCCTTCGCTTATCAGGTAAATGACAGAAGGGATGGGCTAAATTATACCTAAAAGCAACTACAATACTGTGTAACATTTTTTATCTTTAAAGACACATAACATATATAATATCAGCCAACACTTTTAAGAATTTCTGAAACAAGTTCAGCATACATGAAAGCAACCATCACTCATAAAAAACAGACCTTTTCTGTAGACTTATTGCAACCTATAGACATTTCTATTCCTTTAAGTGATTCAGAAAGCCCATTGGCTTGGTATCTAGATAAGCCTACCATCATTCCTGTACAGTCCGAAGATTGGATAGGCAAAGTAAGCGAGGGCGGTGATGTGAACTTTAATACCATTACGTTCAATCCTCATGCACACGGTACCCATACCGAGTGCGTAGGTCATATTACAGAAAAGGTGTATAGTATTAATGAGCATCTTACCACCTTCTTTTTTATAGCAGAACTCATTACAGCGGTATCGGAGGCTAATGGAGACGACTATATAATTTCGAAAAAACAATTAAAGCATGCACTTCACGGTAAAATACCAGAAGCCTTAGTGATCAGAACGATTCCGAATACACAGGAGAAAAAAAGAAAAAATTGGTCGCACACCAATTGGCCTTATATAGAAGAAAGTGCGATGGTATTTTTACGGCAGTTAGGAATAAAGCATCTACTTATTGATTTACCTAGTGTCGATCGTGAAAAAGACGAAGGCGAACTAAAAGCCCACAGAGCTTTTTGGAATGTAGACGGCGTCATTCGTATGGATGCAACGATTACTGAAATGATTTACGTCCCCCATAAAATCGAAGACGGCACCTACTTACTCAACTTACAAATCGCCTCTTTTGAAAATGATGCGACGCCTAGCAAGCCTGTATTGTATAAAATGGAGTAATTAACATTTTAGTATTATGAAAACAACCCTTAAACTAGAAGAACTCGCACAATTTGGATTAGGAATCTATTTGTTTAGCCTACTTCCATTTACATGGTGGTGGTTTTTAGTATTACTACTCACGCCAGATATTGGGATGATAGGCTATGCATTTGGAAATAAAGTAGGCGCTTTCTCATATAATTTTTTTCATCATAAAGGTCTCGCCATAGGACTATACTTACTAGGCATCTATTTTCAACATGAGATTTTAATGCTTATAGGAGTCATTTTATTTGCACACGCAGCTTTTGACAGAATATTAGGCTATGGTTTAAAATATGAAAAAGGATTTAAGTTCACGCATCTAGGAAATTTGTAAATATTGAGTAAAAGTCTATCAGCGAAGCGATCTATTATCTATAATCTGTCAGCAAAGCGGTCTTTATAGTATCTTTACACTATGGAATTTTTATTTTTAGGCCTTGCCATAGGCGCAGTTATCGCCTATTTTTTATACGCACGCTTTGCCAGAAGGGGAAATAAGGCAAATGCACATTCGCAATCTACGATACTTATGGAGCGTATTCGTTCTGTATGTAAGTTTATTACGGTAGAGGGAGATTTTGCAGAGATTTATCATTATGAAAGCCTTCGCGATAAGTGGATTCAAAAGCTATTAGGTACCAAAAAAGCATTGGTGCTTATCGATGCCAAAGCGCATATAGGTTTTGATTTGACCAAGATTAAAATGGAAGCAGATATCGAAACCAAGACCATTAAACTCTATGATTTTCCGCAGCCAGAATTACTCTCTATAGAAACCGACTTTAAATTTTATAATACCCAAGAGGGCTGGGCAAATCCATTTAACAGTACAGATTTGACAGAGATTAATAAAGAAGCAAAACGACATATTGTGGATAAAATTCCGAATAGCGGACTCTTTAAAGAAGCGTCCAGACAAGCCTTGGATACGATTGTTTTGATTCAGAAATTAGTAGAAACCATCGGTTGGCAATTAGATTATGATGCTTTAAAAATAACTGCGCCAGAAGAATCTCCAAAACTCAATGCCTAGTGATACACCTCATCCTCGGAAATACAGGAGCTGGCAAGACCACATACGCGCTTTCACTAAAAGAAAAAGAGCAAGGTGTTCTCTTTTCGATAGATCATTGGAATAAAATCCTGTTTCTGGATGACAAAACACCAGACGATGGCGTCGATTGGTTTTTGGAACGGATTGAGCGTTCAGATACGATGATTCAATCATTGGTCGTGCAACTGGCGACGGTAGGAACACCCGCGATTCTGGATTTGGGATTTGCTAAAAAAGATCGGAGGGCTCGTTTTTACGCTTTCGCGAAAGCGTATAACATCCCCTTCCAATTGCATTTTTTAGATCTTCCATTAGAAGTACGTAAACAACGTGTGATAAAACGCAATCAAGAGAAAGGAACCACATTTCAATTTGAAGTATCCGAAACCGATATGGAATTTATGGAAACCTGGTTTGAAAAACCCACCCCAAACGAATTAGAACATGCACTCATTATTACAACCTAATAGACACGTCTTTACCTGCCTTTTTATCGGTCTGTGCTTTAGCATGTCGGCGATACCTCAAGACTATGAAAAAGTAGACGCTACTGTATCTTTTTATCCAAAAAGCTTTGAGACGCCTCAGGCCTTAGCTAAGAAAATAAAAAAAGATTTTACCAATCCTAAAGAGCAATTACGCGCAGGATACTCTTGGCTGATCAATAATGTAGCGTATGATCCGGAGGAATATTATACGTATCAGTTTCAATACCGTGTATTGGATGAGCGTAATGAAAAAATGGCTGAAACCAGAGAAGCTATTATTAATAGAACCTTACAGCTAGGGATAGCGGTTTGTGAAGGCTATGCCTTAACATTAGAACGCCTGTGCGAGTTATTAGACATACAAGCGTATGTAGTCCGCGGAGACACTAAAACAAAACCTTCAGATATAGGGCGTTATTTTGTTAAAAATCACATGTGGATGGTGGCTATCATTGGCGATAATGCGCTGTTATTAGATCCTACTTGGGGAGCGGGTCGCTATCAAGATACGTTTATTAAATCCCCATCTTATTATTATTTTGATACTCCAGCACCGCTGTTTTTAAAGAATCATTATCCAGAAGTTTTTGAGGATGCCTATGTGAATTTTACCTTGTCAAAAGAAGATTTTATTCAGCAACCTTTAGTGATACGAAAACGACTTACGGTGGCCGATATAAGTCCCAAGGAAGGAATCATCAAAGCGAAAGAGTTATCTAAAGGAATTGTATTTTCGTTACGAGGAATAAAAGCAGAAAGTGTAAGTTATACCCTAGACGATGCTCAAAAAACAAAGGTAGATTTTACAATAGAAAATGATGTCTTAGCGTGTATGATTGCAACAAAAACAAAAGGAGAGTCACTCATTATTTATGTAGATGATAAGCCTGTTGTTGGCTATAGGATTAAAAAGTAAGAAAAGTAAATAAGAACTCATGCACATAGAAGATGTACGGAACTATTGTATTGCAAAAAAAGGAGTGACCGAAGAGTTTCCTTTTGATGAGACCACACTTGTTTTTAAAGTGATGGGAAAGATGTTTGCATTAAGTGGTCTCGAACGTATTCCAGCTGCTGTCAATTTAAAATGTGATCCCGAACGTTCTGTCGAATTAAGAGAAGAGTATGATGGAAGTATTACAGGTGCTTTTCACATGAGTAAACTCCATTGGAACACAATTATCTTAGAAGAAGTACCTCCAAAATTAATCATAGAACTCATTGATCACTCATACAATCTTGTCGTGAGTAAGATGACAAAGAAACTTCGCAACGAACTAGAAAACCTATAACCGCTTTCCTTCCCTTGAATAGAAGCGTTACTAATAAATGTCTACAGACTTCATGAACAACCCATCCCAATTTTATAAAGATCAAAAAATAACGCATCAAGAAGCGCTCTCAAAAATCAAAGGGCAACTCAATGTATCAAGTACCATACGATTACTATTGTTTTTAGGAATCTTAGGAAGTATCTATGTTACGTTTGGAAACTGGAGACTAATGGCAGGCGTATTACTTGTTAAGGTTACACTATTTGTCTTTTTGGTGGTGCGTCATGGCAAATTTATCTATCAACGTGATTTGATAAAAGCGTTGATTGCTATCAATGAAACAGAATTAAAGGTGTTAGATCGTGATTTTCACGATTTGCCTACAGGCGAAGAATACCACGATCCAAATCATTTTTACAGTCAGGATATTGATCTTTTTGGAAGAGGTTCTTTTTTTCAATACCTCAACAGAACGGCTTTGGAAAGTGGAGCAGATGTTCTTGCTGGTATTGTAAAAGCCAATGAGATCACGGATATTCCTGCAAAACAAAAAGCCATCCAAGAACTCAGTACCCTTCCAGAATGGAGACAGCAATTTTCGGCAATTGCATCTTTGGTAAAAACAGAAGTTCCTGCAACGACAGTAACCACTTGGTTACAAGCGTACACACCGTTTGTTCCTAAAAATGCAAAAATAGGTTCAAGGATCTTTTCTGGTATTTCTTTAGCAGGATTAGTACTTTACTTCTTAGGCTTTATTCACGGGAGTTTTGTGATAGGATGGTTTCTTTTAGGGCTTGCTATTATAGGAAAGTTTGTAAAGAAAATCAATGTACTTGCAGCATATACAGGAAAAATCCAAAGCACCTTTGATCAGTATCATAAATTATTAGCCAAGATAGAAGAACAAACCTTTGAAAGCGATGTACTCAAAGAAAAGAGCGCCAGGATTATTAATACCTCTCAAAAAGCATCGGGTGTATTACGGAGCTTCTCTAGACATCTAGATGCCTTTGATCAGCGTAATAATATCTTGATTGGGATTATCGCCAATGGTTTTTTTATAAGAGACCTTTTGGTGGTTTCTCAAATAGAAACGTGGATTGCAAAACACAAAAATGATGTGGCGATTTGGTTTGAGATCATCACTTTTTTTGATGCGTATAACAGTTTAGGAAATTATGATTTTAATCATCCGCACCATCACTATCCAGAAATTACGGATAGCAACGTGACCCTTGAAGCCACACAAACCGCACATCCATTACTAGACTCTGCAAAAGCAATCCGTAACGATGTAACCATAGACACAGAACAATTCTTTATCATCACAGGCGCAAATATGGCAGGAAAGAGTACGTTTTTACGTACCGTTGCTTTGCAGATTGTAATGGGGAATATAGGATTGCCCGTATGCGCACAAAAAACTAGCTATACGCCTATAAAGCTCATCACCAGTATGCGAACGACAGATAGCTTAACAGACGATGAGAGTTATTTCTTTAGCGAATTAAAACGCCTTAAGTTCATTGTAGAAGAAATTAAAAATGATCGCTATTTTATTATCCTTGACGAAATCTTAAAAGGAACCAATAGCACCGACAAAGCCATCGGTTCACGGAAATTTGTCGATAAGTTAGTAGGCTCAAAATCTACAGGGATTATCGCCACCCATGATCTAAGTTTGTGTGAAGCTGCTCAAGATTTACCCCAAGTTAAAAATTACTATTTTGATGCCCGTATTGAAGATGACGAACTCTATTTTGACTACACCTTTAAAGAAGGCATTTGCCAAAATATGAATGCGAGTTTCTTATTGAAGAAAATGGAGATTGTGGATTGAAACCATAGGATGTTTTAGAAGTTTGTGATGAGGTTTGAAGAAGCCCAATATACCTTTTCCCTACTTTTTTGGGTGATCATATTCTCTAGTTGTTAGATTAGTAAAATTAGTGCGGTTTTACTTGTTTTTGTCATAGTTCTTTGTCGGCAGTAGTCGAATTTCTTGGTTAGTCTTGTTTAAGGTAAAGTTAAAGAAAGATAAGTTATTCAAAATTATTGTATATTTACAATAGAATAGAGGTAAAAATACAATTATGGCTTTAAGGACAAAATCTGTAAACCCGGCAAAAAAAGAAACTAGTGTGAGGGTTAGAGTGGCAAAAAAAGGAAAAACATCTGTTAAGCATACTAAGTTTTCTCCATCATGGGTTGTTGTTCATTCTAAAGACACTCCAGGGTTTAAACTTGAACTAATTGACCGAATTAGAGAAGGTGTGAAAAAATCTGATTGGAAACAATTGATTCAATATACTGATTCCACCGAAAAAGAATTTGAACATATTCTTCCAGCATCCATAAGTAGTATGCAAAAGAAAACGGTTTATGGTAAAGAAACTTCAGAGCGTATTTACGAGTTAGCAAAACTCTTTGGTTTAGGATATGATGTTTTTGATACAAAGGATGATTTTAAAAGATGGTTAAGAACACCATCTAAGGCTCTTGGTAATAAAATGCCATTTGAGTTATTGGACAGTAGTTTGGGATTTGAATTGGTTGAAAATGAGATTATTAGAATTAAGTACAATGTGTATAGTTAATGGTTGTCTATAGAGTTGCGAATGTTAAGTATAAAGACTCTACCTTATCAGGTATTGGTGCTGAAAAGGTTGGTGGTAGGTGGAATTCTGTAGGAACAAGAGCTATTTACTGTTCTGAAAATATTTCATTAGCATTATTAGAATACTACGTTCATTCTGATGATATTTCTACTCTGCCAAAAAAAATATTGATAGCAAAAATTCAATTTCCTGATGATTTAATTATTGAAGAACCAGAGGAAATACCAGATACTTGGAAAGAATATCCATACACTTCAGAAACTACACAGGTATTTACTGAATTCGCTAAAGACAGAAATAAGTTTGCACTCAAGGTTCCTTCTACCATTATAGGACTTGAATCAAATATTATTTTAAATCCTCTATTTAAGGACTTTGGTAAAGTGGAAGTAGTGGAATTTTTTGAACTCCCAATAGATCAAAGACTTAAAAAGGAAATTCGATAATGATTCTAAATATTAGTCTTTAAAATTACTACTACCAATTAATGTAAAATTCATTGTAGTATTTTACATAATGTGCCTGTTGTATAAGTATTAGCTTATTTATTAACTTATTGTATGCAAGGGTTCAAGATTTGTCAGGAGAAATTTTCAATAGTTTTTAGTTAAGTAATTGCGTTCACTTGACCAATCTTATAAGCTGTTAAAGGAGTACACTTATCCGCCATGGCTTATAATTTAAAGAAACACCTCAAATTCACTCACAAAAAGGTAAAAAATAAGGTAAGAAAGCGGCTTTTATCTGGATTTTATAAAATCACTTTTTATAAGCGATTTTGCTTTGATATAAACGTCTTTAAAAGTACACCTCAATACCAGATGGTATAAAAAAAGCTTCGGGAGAGAGACTTAGAATGAGTCGTTTTTACTAGAATTTTGGATTTGTGCAACGGTTACCACTTTTAGGCAAAGTATTTTCTCACGTTAGATGAAATGTTTTTCAGATTTTGTCTCACATATTTATAATTTTTCCTTTCAAGAAATTTAAGAGTATCATAATTTAATTTAATTCTTGCTTGTTCGTTGCTATAATTGAAATTTTTCCCTCTATTTATTTTATCTTTTCGTTCTTTCTCGATTCGTAAATGCTCTTTAATTATTTTCTCTGTATCAACATCGATTACGCTACACCTGTGAGAATCATCATTTCTAATTTCCCTTAACATAGTAATATGTTTGTCGTAAGATATCTTTTTATCAAAGAAAAATTCCTTTTCATAAATAAAGACAAGAACATTAATATTTAAATCACTGATTTTTTTAAAACTCTGTTTAGCTTTTTCTATAGATTTATATCTTCTCTTAAAATTGGGATTATTCTTAATAAGTTCATTTAATAAATCATCGAAAACTTCAAATTTTTTATAGTAATAGAAATTTAGTAGATTTTCTATTTGATGAAACGCAGTAGTACAAAAAGAAATAAATTTATCATCGTCTGACAGCTCTTGATTCAAAAATGTTTTTTCCATCTTCAAGTTATCATCAATCAATTTATTCTTAACATTTTCGATGTCTACAAAGCCATACTCAATTAAATTATTAAGATTATTATATTTTTCTAACAGTCTTTTTACTAATTGGTTATCTTCTCCTTTAATTAATTTTAAGAATGATAAATGACCTAATAGGACTTCTCTAAAATCGAAACCTCTTTTATTTAAGGGCTGATGAATTCTAAAACGTAATATTGCAAAATTCAAACCTCCTTTCTCCCAATTATTGAGCATAGCACGTACTTTTTGTAAATATTCTCTTTTGACATTTAATTTGGAATTTACAACGAGACCAGTAACTTCCTGTCTCTGCATAAATGATTTAACTCTTGTCTTTTTCTTGTTCAGTTCAAAGTTTTCTGAATTTATTAATTCCTCAATTTCTCCAATAAATGTTGGTTTAAAAATGTTCCAATTTGAAGAAAAACTTAAGTCATCAGCATATCTTGTATATTTTATCTTGTTGTCAATGCAAAATTTAGAAACTTTCCTGTCTAATCTTTGAGTTACTACATTTGATAATATTGGACTTGTAGGTGCTCCTTGAGGAAGAGAGTTTCTATGACTGCAAAGGTTTGCTATTAGAAATCCAATTGTTTCTCTATCATCTCTGAGATTGAAAGGGGACAATTCGAGAACAACTTTTATCCTCCTAAAATTTATAGATGGAAAAAAGTCTTTTATATCAATATTTAATAAGTAATTTTTATTTACGTGAGGTACCGCGTTTCTTTTAATATCCTTTCCAAATAAAAACCCATTTGTTGAATAGTGCGAATGTTTCTCGAATATAATTTGTAATAGAAGATTGATTAAAGTTTGAGCTCTTTTAATTGCTTTGTCTGGAGATTTTATTGTCCTTGTCTTTCCATTTTTTTTAGGAATTTCAAATTCAATGTATCTATTATCCTTAGTCTTAGATAAATAATATAAATACTGAATATTTAGCGGCTTTTGCCTTTCTTTAAAAACTCTAAATTCAATATAGTTTAGCAGAGATACGAAATCTGTCAAATTTTTCATTTGGTAGAATCGTTTTTTCGTATTCTCAATAAATAATTTATCTAAAAAGACACCAGACATATTCTCTTGTGTATGAACTTTGAAAAGTTACATTTCATAAAAATTTAAGTTTCAAAAACAAATAGGCGAGGGCGATTTATAGTGTATATATAAGATATATTATTATAAAGATATAAATGTTTAAAAGATAAAAGTTAATAATAGCTTTCATCTAATTCCTCACTTTTGAATTTACATTTCGATATCGCAATGCATAATCAATATTTCTCTGGTGTCTTTATTTTTGTTTTTTTAATATTTTGCCTAACTACTTTATATCAACACCCAAAATACTACAAAAAACATAACCTTCACGTTTTTAGCCATTTTAATTAAATAATCGAAGCGTTTATAACCGTTAAAAACGATTAGTCATAGTTGTGAGACCTTAGGAAATCGTAATCGTAGCGCATTGTCATCCTGAGTTTATAACTTGAAAAAGTATCTCAAATTCGCTCATAAAAAGGTAAAAAGTGGGGTAGGAAAGAGGCTTTTATCTGGATTTTATAAAATCACTTCGTATAAGGGTTTTTGCTTTGATCTAAACGTTTTCAAAAGTACACCTCCATACGAGATGGTATAAAAAAGTCTCGAGTGAGAGGCTCAGAATGAGTCGTTTTTATCAAAATTATGGACTTGTGCAACGGTTACCATTGTTGTGCGTAGGCTTTATTCAAAAGTATATTTTTTCGCATAATTGAATTGCTTCCGGACAGTTGACAATTATTGATTCTTTTATATTCGGTTTTGAAAACCAAATTAGTCGATATTCCCTTTGGTGCTTATACTTCTCAAGTTTTAAAAATAATTCCATTCCTAATGTTATTTGATTGAATAACTCTCTCGAATTTGGGTCATTTTTAAAATCTAAATTCTGAAATATTTTATTCTCAATCTCATTGTCCAAAAAATGAACTCTTGATTTTGCGTAAGTACAATGTCCCTCAAGTCCACTATTTACAAATGGTATTTTTTTAGATAATTCCAACCCAAAAAGTGTTGGATTGTTAATTTTGATAGCACATTTTCCGTTAAAGTCAGATTTGACTTCGTCAGTCAATTCCGTTGTTGTTGACATAACGTATGCGTTAAGTCCAGATTCATAAATTACTGCACTAACATTTCCTTTTTCATCAGTTCCACCAACAATTCCGTTTCCCTCATCTTTATCTCCTTGCATTTCATCTTCATAGTTTTTGAACTTGTCAAAACAACTTAACATTATTTCTCCAGTTTCAAAGAAGTTTTCCATCCATTTTACATCGTCAAAAATTCTATAAATAGGTTCTCTTTTTACATTCCAGTCAACTGGATTCGATAATGAATGAGGTGAATAATATATCATTTATTTCTGTCGGTTTTTTCAGCTTACGTACAACTACTTTATATCAACACCCAAAATACTACAAAAAACATAACCTTCACATTTTTAGCCATTTTAATTAAATAATCAAAGCGTTTATAACCGTTAAAAACGATTAGTAATGATGTGAGACGTTAGGAAATAGTCATCGTAGCACATTGTAATCCTGAGCTTGTAATCTAAAGAAGTATCTCAAATTCACTTGTGAAAAGGTAAAAAGTGGGTTAGTAATGAGGTTTTTGTCTGGATTTTATAAAAATCACTTTTTATAAGCGTTTTTGCTTTGATATAACCCGAGTGTAAAATAATGTTTTTGATGACCTTTAGGAATACTAACGATGAGTATATATAAACCATTAATTATTTTATTATGATACTAGATCAAAAAATTAAACTAAAAAGGGAACGTATTAAAACTGAATTTAATTATTCAGGACATACAGAACAATGTGGTGAATTTATAGGTCACCCTAGTGAACCATGCAAAAGATGTGGTTTTTCTTATCATAGCCACACGGGATGATTTTTTCGTGTTTTTAACAACATGAGGTAAGACCCTCTCATTTTTTGGTTTTACCTCATTACTAGTATTCACAAAATAATGCAAACAAGGTGTAGGAAACCAACTTGAAATTGTTTCCATTCGATTAAATATTAATAATTCTATTTTTTAAAATCTTCGTAAAGGGACGTGATTTACATAAGTTAAAGAGTAAGGTTGTATACAAACTAGGTAAGTGACTACGTGCTTTTGTTTTCACTAAAGTGTAGTAAAAAGAAGTGAAATGCTCTTTTTTAAACTTCCCTCCTAGAAAAGAGGGACTGAGGGAGGTGTTGTCTTAGGCAGTTCCCAAAGTACATTTCTAAAAATAGAGTAGTACTCTAAAATAGAACAATACTCTATTTTCGTGAGCACTATTGATTTTACACCTCCCTAGCCCTTACTTCGATGGGATCAGTACATATCTTTTCAAACTCTTTGATAGTGTTATGCTTAAAAGAATTGTAAAAATTTTGTCGGACAATAGAGATTAACAATTTGAAACCATTTAGTTTTTCCTAAACACCTAAACACCTAAACACCTAAACACCTAAACACCTAAACTTTTAAACTCAGATCAACTCTTCCGACAATTCATTACTTTTAAGCAACAATCTTAAAAACCAACAACTATGAAACTAGGAGCATTTTCAGCAAGTTTGAGTGTCAAAGACATTCACGTATCCAAAGCATTTTATGAAAACTTAGGCTTTGAGGTATTCGCAGGCGATATGGAGCGTAACTATCTCATCATGAAAAACGGCAACGCCCTCATCGGACTCTTCCAAGGAATGTTTGATGAAAATATTTTGACATTCAATCCAGGATGGGATGAAAATGCAAACCCATTAGACGATTTTGATGATGTGAGAACTATCCAAAAACACCTCAAAGAAAAAGGTATTCTCTTAGAACGAGAAGCCGATGAAACCACAACAGGTCCTGCAAGCGTAGTACTCCTAGACCCCGATGGAAACGCCATCCTTATCGATCAGCATGTGTAGTTCTTCATGACGAAATAACTGTGTTTTAATGGCATTCGAAAGATTGTCGTAAAATTTGAAGGGAAGATTCCGTAGAATTTCGCACTGTTTGAGCGCAGCGAGTTTGTGAAATTTAGGAATCAAGCAATAAATTTAGACAAGATTTCGCCAGCCTAGCCTTTTTTGTTTCTTTTTTTGGCAATGAAAAAAAGAAAAGAGAGGAATTTTTGAGCAAACTAATATGCCTTAGTTTAATTGTTATCATAGTTTAAAATCAATCTAGTACTTTTAGATCCTGACGGCAATGCGATCCTCATTGATCAGCATGTGTAGTTCTTCATGACGAAATAACTGTGTTTTAATGGCATTCGAAAGATTGTCGTAAAATTTGCAGTGAAGATTCCGTAGAATTTCGCACTGTTTGAGCGCAGCGAGTTTGTGAAATTCAGGAATTAAGCAATACATTTAGACAAGATTTCGCTAGCCTAGACTTTTTTGTTTCTTTTTTTGGCAATGAAAAAAAGAAAAAGAAGATATTTGGATTGATAATATATAATCAAACATTAACCCCTTGGATAGTTTAACACAAATCGTATTAGGAGCTGCAGTAGGCGAAGCCGTATTAGGTAAAAAAGTAGGAAACAGAGCGATGCTTTGGGGAGCGGTTGCAGGAACGATTCCTGATTTAGATGTCGTTGCACGTTTTCTGACAGATACGATTACCGCCACAGAAATGCACAGAGGATTCAGTCACTCTATCGTCTTTTCGGTGTTGATGGCACCACTTTTGGGTTGGCTCGTTCATCAGATAAAGAAACGACCGGATGTCGGTTGGCAAGGATGGAGCAAACTCTTTTTCTGGGGACTTTTTACCCACCCGCTACTCGATACATTTACCACTTGGGGCACCCAATTATTCTGGCCTTTTGATATCCGGCTCGCCTTCAATAATATCTTTGTGATTGACCCATTATATACCGTTCCCTTTTTAGTGTGTTTGATAATCGCGGCTTTTAAAAAAAGGGGTACGCTTTCGCGAAAGCGTATAAATAATCTTGGTATCTATCTAAGTACAGGATATCTAGTCATTACCCTATTTTTAAAGTGGGGCGCACATACTAAAATCACAGAGGCACTAAAAGAACAAAACATAGCCTATTCAAAAGTATCCACCCGTCCAGCACCACTGAATACCATTTTGTGGAATGCTAATGTAGATGCAGGCGAGAACTATCTGATTGGTGATTACTCCTTTTTTGACTCACAACCTGTCACATTTACTGCCTATCCCAAAAAACGAGTAACTTCACAAGAACTCGCCGCGACCGATGCCGTACAACGACTCATTGACATCTCCCAAGGCTGGTATATTCTAGAACAAGAAAATGGACAATGGATTTATAATGACTTGCGTTTTGGCTTAATTTCGATTGACCCCGAAAACCCTCAGTTTGTTTTTAGATACATTCTTGAAAAAGAAAACGGAACCGTTACCGCCACGGAAGACCGTCCTAAAATGGAAAATACAAATGCTGTTTTTGGAACCTTGTGGGAACGGATCAAGGGGAATTAGTATAAAAGAGAAGGCCATCCTTTCGAACAGCCCCTCCCAATCAAAAAAAAATCTTGATTCTATCAACATACAATTGACACTATTGGTTTCTTGGTGATCCTATTTGTGTTCCGATCACACTCGCATCGGGTTGTGTAATTACTGGGCAGTTAATAATCGCTCCAGTAGCTGTTAATGAGTTAGATAAGGAATTTGCCAACGGACTTGCATTTGCATTGCCTCTAAAAGGAATTAAGACACCTTGATCTAAAAGATCATTAATTTGCTCAAAACTCGTAAGGATAGGACGTTCTGATTCGGGTACCGTAAATTCTGTGATATGTGCATCCCACATCGGTGCATAACGAGTATCACTCGGATCTATCGGGAAGGTATTTGTAGGATCTTGTACCTGACGGTCACTTAAAGAGGCCGTATTTAAACCCTGTACACCTAATCCGTCGCCATTATCAAAAGTTCTTCCATTGGCAGTTGGGCTAAAGGGTAACATAGAACCTCCTGGGAATAGTCCAAAAGCAGGTAAGTTGTTTAATCGTGGCGCAAATACACCTAACTCAATCGCTGCAGGAGCTGGATCAGAAGTATCTGTTACGATATGAAAGTAGTATGGCTGACCAGCGTGCCATCCATCTAAAAGTTGCATCACAACGGATGCCTGATTAATCGCTAAATTTGGATTATTCAAATCATCTTCTTGTGCTTGACCATTCCCATCTGGATGTGGTATTCTATCGTGAATTCCTGTACTATTGGCAACCAATTGTGCGTTGATGACAATATTAGTGTCAGGCAATACCACATACGAAGACCAGTTGGCATCTGCCACAGCACCAGGAATGACTTGTGCTGGAGGAAATCCAACAAGTGCCCCATCAGGAGAGGCTCCCCCAGCAGTCAAATCTCTTGTTGGTGAAAAGTCTACAGAGCCTTCAAAAATAAGTCTCCCGTCCTCAGTCCATTCTGAGTTTTGCTCTCCTCCAGATCCTATCGCTTCTGCCATTCTAGGGGCATAAATAACTCCTAACTCTGTGGCTAGATCACTATCTGATGCTTCGGTAATCACATAATATCCCTCTCTACGGTCTCCATTGGGTAAGGTCTCCCATCCTTGAAACATAGGGAATCTAGCGGTTGGTCCTGCTGGAACAACATTCCTATCTATGCGGAAATCAATGCCTAAAACACTTGGTATAAATACGTTTTGTGCATCTGTAAAGGAAAGTGCGGGGTTGTCTGTATCATAAGGAGTTCCGCCGTCTACTTCGATACTATTTAATAATAAACTTGCAGCTGTTGGCGCGTCTGGTTGTGGGTTTTCTCCTTCAGGAGTTGTGTTATTATCGTCAGAGTTGCAACTTCCTAAAAGTAGAGCCCCAGCGGCTATGAAAGTATATATAATCTTTTTCATGATTTTGTATTTAATGTTTTTTTGTGTTTAGTTTTTTTCTGTATTAGATATTTTTGAAATAAGGAGCGCTTTATTTTTTAATACACCCATTTAGACTTTAACAAGCACTGTAACTTTCTAGGTATTTTGAAGAATTGTAAGAAAAAGGAAGTTTGTTCTAGTTTTTATAACTGCTTTTTTAAGAGTTAAAAAAAGCGGTGTTTACACGATACTAGGGCGTTTTTGTAGATTTTTATTTTTTTAAAAAAGAACATTCACAAAAAGTCATATTAAGGTAATACTGGTGGTTTTTTTGATAAACGAAAGGGTGATTTTATGCAAGAATTGAGATGTATATACGCTGAGGCTTGCTTCAAAGTAACTAGTTTTCCTTAAAATCTTTTATGACCTTGTCCTGATGAAATTTTACAATAATGAAGCCTTATACACAGACGGATTTAACTTCTTGTAGTGTTTGAACTTTCGGTTAAAATGAGATAAGGTTTGAAACCCTGAAAGCAGCGCAATATCTGCAATAGATAACTCAGGTCGCTCTTTTAATAAAGTACACACATGAGCAATACGAATCTCCGTGAGAAACTGAAAATAGGTTTTATTCGTTCGTTTTTTAAAATACTTACAAAATCCGTTGGTGGTCATCGCAGCGACTTCGGCAATGTCTGTGAGTTGGATCGGCTCCGAAAAATGCTGCAAAGAATATTCAAAAATCCGATGGAGTTTCTTTCCGTCGGCTTCAGATATGTTTTTATGGTATACAAAAGAAGCGATCGGAGTAGACTCACTCACCGTAAGTACTTGGATAAGCTGTAAAAAATATGCCAGTCGTAAGATTCCGTCGTGTTGCGATATGGCTTCGAAGGTAGCCGTGATTTCTGGCGTTGTTATGGTTTTAAATCCCGCTTTCGCGAAAGCGTAAAAATCCAATACCCCTTTGCCTTCTTCTAAATCCAAAAAGGAATTCCCAAAGGATTGCGGATTAAAAAAAACGGTATGCATTAACGCATCGGTCGACTCATTACGAAACACATGTGGTTGCTGTCCGCCAATCACAAATACATCTCCTTCTTGAAAATGATGAATCGTATCTGCAATCAGCAACGTGCCTTTTCCTTCTATAATACGACTGATTTGTAGTTCTTGATGTTGATGTAATTGCCCATAAAATGGCCCCTCATCTATTTGAAAAATGATGGCTGTATTGCGGGATTTAGGAATTTTAAAAGGAAGGACTTTCATCGTATAAAGATACTTTATTGTTGTAAAAATAGTAAATCAGTTTACTAAATGGATAAAATACGCATAGTTTTGGATAATTACTATAACGCTACTATCTGTGATCTATAGTATTTTTACGTTGAAAGTGAGAAGTGTTTACATGAACACATAGACTCAATAAAATAACTATATACCTTTATATATGTCAATACAATGGAAAGGAGTGATGCCAGCCGTCACCACAAAATTTACAGCACAGGATACCTTAGACTTAGATATGTTTGCTGTCAACATAAAAGCGCAATTAGAGGCAGGCGTACACGGAATCGTTTTAGGAGGAACGCTAGGAGAAGCGAGTACGTTAAGTGATGCTGAAAAAAGTACCTTAACCAAAGAAACTGTAGAGCTCGTAAACGGGAAAGTACCCGTACTTATTAATATCGCCGAGCAAACCACCAAAGGAGCCATTGCAGCAGCACATACCGCAGAAAAGGACGGCGCTTCGGCGTTAATGATGTTGCCTCCTATGCGATATAAAGCAGGAGATCAGGAAGTCGTTACCTATTTTAAAGCAGTAGCAGAAAGTACCTCACTTCCTATTATGGTCTATAATAATCCTGTGGATTATAAAATAGAAGTCACACTACCAATGTTTGATCAATTATTGAAATGCGACAATATAGAAGCAGTAAAAGAATCAACACGTGATATTTCTAATGTGACACGGATTAAAAATGCCTTTGGCGATCGCTTAAAAATTATGACGGGTGTGGATACCTTAGCATTAGAATCTTTATTAATGGGCGCCGATGGATGGATTGCTGGTTTGGTCGACGCCTTTCCCGCAGAAACGGTGGCTATTTATGAATTACAGAAAGCAGGACGCATTCAAGAAGCTCTCGAAATTTACCGTTGGTTTTTACCCTTGCTAGAGTTAGATATAAACCCGAAATTAGTACAAAATATAAAACTCGCCGAAGTGCATACAGGAATTGGTACAGAACACGTGAGAGCACCAAGATTACCATTAGCAGGAGAAGAAAGAGCACACGTATCAGAAGTTATTAAAAAAGGATTAGCGTCGAGACCTACGTTGCCTGATTACAAGAATTTATAAACCATGTTAGACCTACGACCTTCCTGCGAGCATTGCGACAAAGCACTTCCCTACGATGCGACAGATGCGATGATCTGTACATTTGAATGTACGTTTTGTCAGGAGTGTGTAGAAAACGTATTACAGCAGGTATGTCCTAATTGTGGCGGTGGTTTTGAAAAACGATCCATCCGACCTAAGGAGCTGTTAGAAAAATATCCAGTATCTACAAAACGAGTGTATAAACCTGTAAATGTGGAGAAACATCAGGAAAGAATTAATAAGAAGTAGGTAAGGATGATTTTAAAAATTATTCAAATAGGTTTATGTCTTTTAATGTTAAGTTGTGCGAGTACACTAAAACCTAAAGAAAATGACTTAGAGAGGTATGAGCTAAATGGAAAAGTAAAATCATATACAAAGATTATTTCTTATTATAGATACTACAGTAATGATACGGTCATAAAGAACATTAAAACAAATAAATATGAAGAATTAGTTTTTAATGAGAAAAAACAACTTATTCAGAAAAATTCATTTTATCGTACAGGCGAACTTTATAAAAAAATAGTTTATGTATATGATAAGAATTACAATAATGTAAAGAGAATTATAATAAAGATCCCATCAGATACCATTTCAAAAAGTATTGAGAAGTTTGATTTAAAGGGAAATAATATAGAGTCGTTTATTTATGATGGTAATGATTCATTAATAAGTCATTCTCAAAGTGTATTTCATAAAGACAATAACCAAACCAGACTTCTCATTCTAAAAAGTAAAGAAAGTTCTAACCCATTACTTAAAGTAGCGTACAAGTATGATGATAAGGGAAATGAGATAGAGACTATCAGACATTATAAGAATAAAACGCAAACGCATTGGTATACAAAATACGACAGTAAAGGGAATGAGATTGAATGGATAGTTAATGATAATCAAGGTAATCAAGAGAGAAGAGATGTAACTATTTATGATGAAAATTCAAATCCGATAGAAGAAAAAACATTTGACAGTGAAAATAGAATTGATACTCATTATATTTCAAAATATGATGACTCTGGAAATGAGATAGAGTCTAGAGAATACTTTAAAGATTCGACTTACACAAAAAATGAATACATATATGATGATCTAGGAAATGAAGTTGAATTAAGGAAGTATGATACAAAAGGGAATCTTAATACAATTTGGAAGACCAAGTATCAATATGATAATTATAAAAATTTAATTAAAAAGAGTTTGTACAAAAATGATCGATTGGAAACAGTAAGATCATTTGAAATTAAATACTTTGAAAAATGATCACAGGAAAAAACTATATAGGAAATACCCAAAGTGCCAAAGGAACAAAAACGTACAAAACGTTTAATCCGAAAGCAAATACAGAAAATGCCACTTCTTTTGTAGAAGCCACATCAGAAGAAATTGATGAGGCAGTCACATTGGCTTCTCAGGCGTTTGATGCGTATCAGAAAGTATCTGGAGCAAAAAGAGCCAACTTCTTAAACACCATAGCAGACGAGATAGAAGCCTTAGGCGATACACTTGTCAATATGTATGTGTCAGAGACAGGATTACCAGAAGGAAGAGCCAAAGGAGAACGCGGACGTACCCTAGGACAACTCCGTATGTTTGCTAAACTTATACAAACCGAAGATTGGCGCAATCCGACGATTTCAGGAGAAAACAACGAATTACGTCAGTATTTAATTCCGTTGGGGCCTGTGGTGGTTTTTGGGGCGAGTAATTTTCCATTGGCATATTCAACAGCGGGAGGAGACACGGCAAGTGCATTGGCATCGGGTTGTCCAGTGATTGTAAAATCACACCCCATGCATGCGGGAACAGGGGAGTTGGTGGCTGGCGCCATTCAACGCGCCGCAGAAAAAACAGGAATGCCACAAGGTGTTTTCTCAAATTTGAATAGTGCAGGCATTGAAGTAGGCGTACAACTTGTTAAACACCCAAAAGTAAAAGCGGTTGGTTTTACAGGAAGTATCAAAGGAGGTCGTGCCTTATATGATCTCGCGGCAGAGCGGGACGAACCTATTCCTGTGTTTGCAGAAATGGGTAGTATAAACCCTGTTGTAATTACTTCAAAAGCACTAGAAGCTCGTGCTTCAGAAATTGCACAAACCTACGCAGATTCTATTACACTAGGTGTTGGACAATTTTGTACAAATCCAGGATTAATTTTAGGCGTTGCAAGTCAAGCATTAACGGACTTCGTTCATGATCTAGGAGAAAAAACAGCCGTGATCGATGCAAATTGTATGTTGCACCCTTCCATTCATCAAGCGTATGAAAAAAATGGCGAAGCCATTATCAACCAATCAGAAACGACTTTGGTCGCAACACATCAAGGAACGATTCAAGAAAATTATGCGCACGCAAAAATTACGACTGTATCTGGAGACTCCTTTTTAAAGAACTCAAAACTACATCAAGAAGTATTTGGTCCTTTTTCGTTAGTCGTACAATGTAAGGATGAAGCACAGTTGTTAGAAATTATTAGTAAATTAGAAGGTCAATTAACGGGTACCATTATTGCCCAAGAAGAAGATTTCAAAGACCTTTCACCCCTTATTGAAAGACTGCAAAACCGCGTAGGACGCATTGTATTTAACGGTGTTCCTACAGGGGTTGCGGTAGTCGATGCGATGACTCACGGAGGGCCGTATCCAGCATCAACAGACAGTCGATTTACAGCTGTAGGGAATCAATCGATTAAAAGATGGGTGCGCCCTTTTAGCTTCCAAGATTTTCCGGAAGAGTTGCTTCCTGAGTTTTTAAAGAAATAAAATGATGCTACTTGAAAAGTACCTAAACTAGCTAATTGTCACCCTGAGCCTTTCGACAAGCTCAAGACGGGCTCTGTCGAAGGGGTTTTGTACTCAAAAGATTAAAAACTTTGACAGGCTCAGTTTGACAAATTAAAAATGTTTTTAACATCCACGTTAAACTAATATCACTATGAATAAAATACTAAGTGTATTATTGATCATCAGTTGTAGCGCCATGCTATGTGCTCAAACTCCTTCTGAAAACCTTGCACAAATCATCGAAGACGTTCAGGATCACAAAGGATATGACCGTAAGGATTACCCGATGGGCTTATTTACAAAGGCATATTTTGAGGAGGAGTCCGCTTTCGCGAAAGCGCAATTAGAAAAACTTGCTAGCATTTCTGAAACCGATCTTTCTGAAACCGAAGCGATCTCACTAGCCCTGTTGCGTTTTAGCTTACAAGAAACAATAGACTATACTGCTTACGAGCGCTATTTAAATCCGTTGTTATCTGACTCAGGATTTCACAGTAGCTGGAATTATATGGTGCGCCCGATTACTAGTTATGAACAAGCAAAATCATATTTGAATCGATTGAATGCACTTCCAGATGCGGTAGATCAATATCTGCCTTTGTTGCGAGAAGGGTTGGAGAAAGGCGTGTCACAACCTAGAGTGATTTTCAACGGGTATGAAAGCACCTATGACTCTCAAATTGTCGCTAATTATGAAGATAGTTTTTATTATGAACCTTTTAAAAACTTACCGAGTTCGCTGACAAAAGCTGAAAAAGATTCGGTACTTACCGCTGCAAAAGCTGCCATAGAGAATCGTGTGATTCCCTCGTTTAAACGTGTCAAAACGTTTTTTGAAGAAGAGTATTTTCCAAAAACCCGAACAACGATCGGTGTTTCTCAAACCCCCAACGGTAGTGATTATTACCAAAACAGAATTAACTATTACACGACCTTAGATTTGACCGCAGATCAGATTCATACTATCGGTCTTGACGAAGTTGCGCGGATCAAAGCTGAAATGCGAAAGATCATTGCTGAGGTTAATTTCAAAGGTTCCTTTGCCGACTTTTTACAATTTCTCCGCACCGACGAGCAGTTTTATGCGAAGACGCCCAAAGAACTCTTAATGATTGCTCGGGATATGGCAAAACGTGCGGATGCGCAATTACCACGATTTTTTAAAACGCTTCCGCGAAAACCTTATGGAGTCGCTCCCGTACCCGATGCGATTGCCCCGAAGTACACAGGCGGTCGTTATGTTGGGACCAATAAAAACAGTACAGATCCTGGCTATTATTGGGTAAACACCTATGATTTGCCTAGCCGTACTTTATATACTTTGCCGTCTTTAACCGTACACGAAGCGGTTCCTGGGCATCATTTACAAGGAAGCCTTAATAACGAATTGGGAGATAGCATTCCGCAATTCAGAAAAAATATGTACCTCTCTGCTTTTGGAGAAGGCTGGGGATTATACTGTGAGTTTCTCGCCGAAGAAATGGGAATGTACACGACGCCGTATGAGCATTTCGGAAAACTCACGTATGAGATGTGGCGTGCCTGCCGATTGGTGGTCGATACAGGGATTCATGCCAAAGGATGGACACGCGATCAAGTCGTCGCCTATATGTCTGAAAATACGGCCCTTTCCATCCATGAGATCAATACAGAAACCGATCGGTATATCTCATGGCCTGGACAGGCATTATCTTATAAAATAGGCGAAATTAAAATTCGCGAACTCCGAAAAGAGGCAGAAACCGCTTTGGGTGCCGACTTTGATATTCGTGAGTTTCATGAAGTGATTTTAGGACAAGGAACGGTGACATTGGAGATTTTGGAACAACGAGTGAAGGATTGGATTGAGAAAGAAAGTAAAATAGAAAATAGAAAATAGAGCATAGAGAAGAGAACATAGACTAAAAAATAGAGTACTACTCTAAATTAGAGTGCTACTCTATTTTTGAATACCAAATACCGAATACTGATTTTACAAGAATGGGAATATAATTATACCATTATTTCATTTACCCATTATACGATTAACCCATTATATCATTAATACATTGACACACACATTTACCTGTATAGACGCACATACCTGTGGAAACCCTGTTCGGTTAGTAAAAGAAGGAGGACCAGAGCTTATAGGAAATTCTATGAGTGAGAAGCGTCAGCATTTTCTAAAAGAATATGATTGGATCCGCAAAGGTTTGATGTTCGAACCACGAGGTCATGACATGATGAGTGGAAGTATATTGTATCCTCCGCATGATCCAGCAAATGATGTAGGCGTATTATTTATAGAAACCTCAGGATGTTTGCCTATGTGTGGTCATGGTACCATAGGAACCATTACGATTGCCATAGAAGAAGGGTTTATTACTCCTAAAATACCTGGCAAAGTCCGCATGGAAGCTCCTGCTGGATTGGTGGAGATTGACTACCAACAAACAGGCAACAAAGTAGACTGGGTAAAACTGACCAACGTGCCTTCGTACCTCACTGCTCAAGATCTTACGATTGACTGTCCAGAATTAGGAGAAATTACGTTTGATGTGGCGTATGGAGGGAATTATTATGCAATCGTAGATCCGCAACAACACTTTTCGGGGGTGCATGATTTTACAGCAGGACAGATTATACAGTACAGCCAAGTCGTTAGAGAACGCATTAATGCCAAATACCCCGATCAATTTATCCATCCAGAGAATAAGACGATACGTGATGTCACACATTTATTATGGACAGGCGATCCTATAGATCCAACATCGTCAGGAAGAAATGCGGTGTTTTATGGAGATAAAGCCATCGATCGGAGTCCGTGTGGTACAGGCACATCAGCACGACTGGCGCAATTATACGCCAAAGGAAAATTACAACTAGGAGAGCCATTTATTCACGAGAGTTTTATAGGATCGACGTTTATAGGTCGTGTAGAAAAAGAAGTAACGATAGGAACACATAAAGCAATTATTCCAAGCATTCAAGGATGGGCGCGTAGGTATGGACATAATACCATTACCATAGATGAAGATGATCCGTATGCGTTTGGGTTTTCGGTTATTTAATGAGTTAGTAAAATAATGTAGTAATGAGATAATGGTTTAATGAATAAATGAGTTAATGATCTAATATGGATAAGTCTGAATTTATAAAACAATTTAAAAGTAGAACAAAAGCATTGGCTGTGAAGATTGTGCTGTTTTATGATGAAATGCCAAAGACAGATGCTTCTAGAGTTATGGGGAGACAATTAATTCGATCTGTTACGTCTACTGCTGCAAATTATAGAGCTGCTTGTATTGCGAGATCTTCAAAAGAATTTTATGCAAAAATGTCAATTGTAGTTGAAGAAGCAGATGAAACGTTGTTTTGGCTTGAAATGATAAAAGACACTGGAATGGCGACTGAAGAGAAATTAAAACCATTTATTAAAGAAGCTACTGAAATCGCAAAAGTAATGTCGGTAGCACGTAAAAATGTAGACAGATCGTAAAGTATTCATTATATCATTCACTCATTAAATCAATAAGACATTGAAATAATAACCCATTAACCCATTATCACATTGAAAAAAGAAATCATCATCATAGGCGGCGGGATCATAGGATTATCTTGTGCTTATTTCCTTCATAAATCGGGACATCAAGTCACGGTCATTGATCAGTCTAAAATGGACGGGGGTGCTTCCTACGTGAATGCAGGATATTTGTCGCCTAGTCATATGATTCCGTTGTCAGCACCTGGCGTGATGAAGCAAGGGATCAAATGGATGCTAGATAAGAAGAGTCCGTTGTATATTAAACCTCGATTAAATGCTGATCTAATCAAATGGAGTTGGGCGTTTAATAAATCCTGTACTTCAAAACATGTAGCTCGTGTGATTCCTGTGATGCGAGAAATTGCGGTGATGGGACGTGATTTATATGATCAGATTAAACAAGAAGAAGGCTTTGATTTTCAACTGGATAAAAAAGGATTATTCATGCTTTGTCAGACGGAGCAGACGCTGCATCACGAACAAGAATTAGTGGAGATTGCTCAAAAAGAAGGTTTGGTCGCTCGATCCATGTCGGCTACAGAAGTGCAGCAGATGATGCCAGACACCACGCTAGATATTATGGGTGCTACCTATTTTGAGTGTGATCATCATACCACGCCTGGCGCGTTTATGAACGAACTCAAAACGTATTTGGTAAACGCAGGGGTTGTGATCCGGAAGGAAGAAAAAGTATTGGATGTAGGCGTTGAAAATAATAAGATCACTTTCGTGAAAACGGATAAAGAGCAACTCAAAGCAGATGAGTATATTCTTGCTGCGGGATCGTGGACATCTATGCTTTCGCGAAAGCTAAACATTCACCTTTTACTCCAAGCAGGGAAAGGATATCGCGTAGAGACGACAACGCCGACAGGAATTATATACCCGTCTATTCTCGCCGAAGCTAAAATTGCCATTACTCCCATGAGCGGATTTACACGTTTTGCGGGGACGATGGAAATTGCAGGGATCAATCACCAGATTAATACAGATCGAGTAGACGCTATTGCCGAAGGGGTACAACGATATTTTCCAGAGGTTAGAGTGACCGCAGAAGAAAAAGCACAAGCAGCAAGTGGTCTTCGTCCTGTGTCTCCAGATGGAATGCCTTATATCGGGAAAAGTGCGAAGTGTAAAAACCTAACAATCGCTACAGGGCATGCTATGATGGGATGGAGTTTAGGCCCTTCTACAGGAAAGCTTATACAAGAAGTAATAGATGGGATAAAACCTAGTATGGATATGGCACTGTTTCATCCAGACCGAAGGTTTTAAAGTTTGAGATCTCCTAGAGCGCAGTCGATAGGTTTGATATTTATTAGTTAGCAAAAAGCTATGACAAACATCGAAAACATAAGAACATTTAAAGATTTGAGCGAAAAACATTCGACTTGGATAATTAAATATTGTTCCGAAAATTTCGATAAACCAATATTTATGATTTGGTACAGAGACAATAGCGAAACTGAACATATCTTGTCTTATAAAAACGGAGGAATTTTCACTTCCAAAACTTTGGTTGAATTAAGGAAAAAAATACAATCTGAAAAAAATGAGCTATTTAATTCTGAAAATATAAATCAATGGTTAGAAAATACTAAAGAAATGGAAATGGTTGAATCTTCCACTTATGACTTGATTTCTGTAATTAACAATTTGAAGGAAAATATTTTAGACATAAAAACAACTGAAGGTTTTGCGGATTTTATAAGTTTATTTGATGATTATATAAATCAAGACGAAAAGAATAATTATCTACAGAAATATATTGACAACGAATTAATAAAAAAAACCTGGAAATATTATTATAAATTTATTTTTTGGCCAAGATTTAATGACAAAGAAAAGTTTGAATTATGGAATCGACCAAAATTAGAAATTGACAAAATAAAGTTATTGACAAAATTTAAAGATGTAGTTCTGAAATTTGAAAATAATATGAACAGAAAGCCATTCGCTAATCGAGTAGCCCGACGCGATGAAAACTCACCGCGTTGAGGCTCTCACACCACCGTACGTACGGGTCTCGTATACGGCGGTTAGCAATCCATCTTTTCAATCGCTCTTTACACCAATCAAAACTATTTCTTACTTTATCAAGTGGCTACAAATTTTCTTGGGAATCGGTCACCCAATAACGAAAATTAATGCTCCATTTGGCATTTCAGAAAGGATTACTTTCGGTCCTTCCTCACTTGTGAGACCTATGCAGATCTACTGCAACTCGTTTCTCTTGAGTACTATGACCTCTGCTGACTTCTCCATGTAACTACACGTAGTTTAGGAGACCTCCCCAGGTAAGAACATCTTCTTTCACTCAATTCCTGCTGTATCTACTATTTTGGTTATCACTTAAAAAAAAAGTGTTTAGGACGTTGCAGTGATGTGTCTACTTATCCAACCTCATAGCCTCGTATACAGTTCCTGTTCGTCAGTACCGAGTTTTGTAGTCTCGCTTCCTTCAGT
>ERZ651776.944-NODE-944-length-37493-cov-5.047493_pt1 | contig 37493 bp, 33 predicted proteins | sample MGYA00514761_ERZ651776 | MGnify/ENA metagenome assembly ERZ651776
TCGTCAGCACCAAATTCAAGACCATCTAGTCTGTCTTCTGGATCTGACATTGCTGTGAGCATTAGAGCGGGTATTAAGTTAGTTTGTCTTGTTTCTTTTAAAAAATCTAATCCACTTTGACCAGGCATCATTATGTCAATAACCAATAGATCGAAGATTAAACTTTCCATTATTTTTTTTGCTTGAGTTGTATCTTCTGCATCAGATACTCTAAAGCCATTGTTTTCTAAAAATTGCTTAAGCAATGATCTTAATTTTTGATCATCATCAATGACTAAGATATGAAAATTTTGAGTTTGTAAATTTTGATTATTCATTTTTATAGATTAGCTTTAATATAAATTTTTATAAATAGAAAATATTTTTTAAAATTTAATTGTAAAAGAAAATTCCGTAATAACTTAATTAATTGTAAAACTTATTTCTTAATATTTGATTATTTAAAAATAATGTGGATTATAAATAATATCTTATTAAGGAGGAAATTTTTTGGTTAATTTGTCGTTTGATAATCGTGAAGGTTATATTTGGTATAATGGTAATATTGTTGATTGGAGAACTGCTAACGTTCACGTTTTAAATCATGGGTTGCATTATGCTAGTTGTGTTTTTGAAGGAGAAAGAGCATATAACGGTAAAATATTCGAAACTGAACAGCACACAACTAGGTTATTTAAATCAGCTGAATCTCTTGATATGATCATACCTTTTACGGAAAATGACATAATAGAAGCTAAGAATGTATTATTGAAAAAAAATTCATTAATTGATGCTTATGTAAGGCCAGTGGTTTGGAGGGGAAGTGAAATGATGGCTGTTTCAGCTCAAACTACTAAAATAAATGTTGCTATTGCTGTTTGGGAATGGCCAAGTTATTTTGATCCTGACCAAAAAATGCAAGGTATTAAGCTTGATATAGCTAAATGGAAACGTCCAAGCCCAGAATGTGGCCCTGTTCATGCTAAAGCTGCAGGATTATATATGATTTGTACCCTATCTAAACATGAGGCAGAAGCCAAAGGATACAGCGATGCCTTAATGTTAGATTACAGAGGACAAATTGCTGAAGCTACAGGAGCAAACATTTTTTTTAAAATGCCAGATGGTAAACTTCATACCCCTTTGGCAGATTGTTTTTTGGATGGTATTACAAGAAGGACTGTAATTGGTCTGGCAAAAGCAAGTGGTATAGAGATTGTTGAAAGAAAAATAATGCCTGAGGAAATGGCTGACGCTGAAGAATGTTTTTTGACTGGGACCGCTGCCGAAGTTACGCCTGTTCAATCAATTGGCGATTATAAATTTACACCTGGTGAAATTTGCCTTAAATTAACAGATGCCTATAATAAACTGGTTAATGAAAAATAAATGTAACATTAAACCTTCCATTTTTTAACAGCATCGTTGTCTAGTGAATTGAATTCAACCCATTTCTTTTTGTTTCCATCGTCCTCAATTTTCCAAAATGGCGCTTGTGTTTTCAACCAGTCCATTACAAAGTTACAGGCATCAAATGAGTCTTGTCTATGTTTGGAAGCAACACCTACAAAGACTATTTGATCTGAGGGTAATAATTTTCCAATTCTGTGTATAACTGTCACTGCAGAAATACTCCATCTTTCACAACTTTCATTAACTATATTTTCTATTTCTAATTCAGTCATTCCAGGGTAATGCTCTAAAGTTAATGATTTTATAGACTCATTTTTTTTTTCATCAAATCCTCTTACAATACCAACAAAATTTACAATTGCTCCAGGTTCATCATTTTGTAGCTTTTTATTTTCTTTGGTTACATCAAAATCATCACTCTGAATTCTAACATCAATTATAGCAGTATGTTTTTTTTTCATTTATCCACCTGTAACAGGAGGGAAAAAAGCAACCTCATCATTATTGTTTATTTTGGTTTCAAATGGAGAATAGTTTTTGTTTACAGCTATTTTAATAAGGCCTCTTTTGGCAAAAGCGTGTTTGTATTGATTGTTTAAACCATTTAGATGATCTATCAATTCATTTATAGTTGTTACGTTACTTGGTAAATCAAAGTTTTCTTCAGATTTTCCAACATGTTCTCTTATCCAAGAAAAATATTTAATAATCATTTAAACTCCATATTTTTTTTATTTTGAAAAAATAAATTTATTTTTAAAATATACTGAATTCCGGTAACAGCAGTTATTATGGCAGCAAACCACAAAATAGTATAAGAAATTAAACCTAATAATTTTATTTCATATAGAAATATATCTGATCTCCAAACTAAAAAAAAGCCACAGGCTATCAATTGAGCAGCTGTTTTCCATTTTGATAATAATGACACTTCTAATGATATTTTATAGGAAGATATACTTTCTCGTAAACCTGAAATTAAAACTTCTCTTAAAATTATAACCAGGGCTGCAATAAACGAGTAATAATAATCAAAAACGTTCTCCGACGCTAATGCAAGTAAGACACCTATTACTAAAAGTTTGTCGGCAATTGGATCTATTATTTTACCAAAATTAGATAGTACATTATATTTTCTTGCATAAAAGCCGTCGAAGTAGTCGCTTAATCCAGCTAATAAAAGTAATGGTACAGAAATGATAGCTCCATTATTACCACCATATATAATGATTAAGGGAAGCAAAACTGCAGAAATACATCTAAAAATTGTTAACCCATTAGGAACAGCTTTTTTAAGTATGTTTTTTTGCATAAAGAATGCCCTAATAATAATTTTTAAACATATTTTACCTTAAAGATAAATTTTGGTATAGTTAAGCATTTATTCATTAATTAATTAAAAAAATTGAATATGTTGTTTGCTATTGATTTATTGATACCATCTACCTTTAATAAGTCTTCTAAACTAGCACTTCCAACAGCTTTTGCTGAACCAAACTCTTCTAAAAGAGATTTTTTCCGATTTGCTCCTATACCAACTATTTCATCAAGTGGACTTTTTAATAAAGCTTTTTTACTTTTTAGCCTATGACCGGCTATAGCATATCTATGGACTTCATCTCTCAAGTTTTGAAGAAAAAACAATGTTGGATCATCTTTATTAAATTTAAAATTATTCATATTTTTTGTATAAAAATTTTCTCTTCCTGCGTCTCTATCAAGCCCCTTTGAAATAGCTAAAACCTCAACGCCTTCTACTTTTATTTTTTTAAGAACTGATAAAACAGTATTAAGATGACCTTTACCCCCGTCAATTATTAATAAATCTGGGAAATGTATAATATTTTTACCTTTAAACCTTCTTTTTATAACTTCTTCCATCATCAAATAATCGTTATTATTATTATGTACTTCAGTTTTATTATTAGAATTTTTATTGTATTCTAAATTAATATTATATCTTCTATACAAAGATTTGGAGAATCCATCTTCGTTAAAGGCAACCATTGCGCCTATAGGTGATTTACCCTGATGATGTGAGTTATCGTAAATTTCAATTTTATTTAGATCATTTTCAAATCTAAAGATTGTTTTAATTTTGATAAGATTATTTTTATTTGATGTTTTTTCAAATATTTTTCTATTAAGATTTTCAGCTGCATTTTTTAAAGCAGAGTTTATAATTTCTAATTTTTTACCTCTTTGGGGTAAATCTATTTTAACCTTAATACCATGTTTTTTACTTAATAATTCTTCAATCAATGTTTTATCTTTTGGATTTTGGTTGACTAAAATATTTGTTGCAGGGACATTCTTATCATAAAATTGACAAATAAAGGCTTGCATAATTTCATTGTCATTTACATCAATTGCATTTTTCCCGATGTTGGGGAAATAAGCTTTAGAGCCATAACTTGATCCGTTTCTAATAATATTCATCTGTATAACAACTTTATTTTCTATTTTTTTTAAAACAAGAAAGTCAGCATCATTTATATTAGGAATATTGATATTTTGATTTGCCGTTACTTCTGTCAATGCTTTAACCCTATTTCTATAAATAGCTGCTGCCTCAAAATTTTGATGATTAGACGCTTCATACATTTTATTAATTAAGTTTTCCTTAATTTCTTTTGATTTTCCTAAAAGAAAATTTTTAGCTTGATATAAACTTTGCTCGTAAGATTCTTTAGAAATTAAATTAACACATGGCGCACTGCATCTTTTTATTTGAAATTGTAAACACGGTCTTGTTCTTGACTTAAACATATTGTCATTGCAGGTTCTTAATAAAAATGCTTTTTGAAGTGTCTCTATTGTTTTGTAAATAGTTCTTTTAGATACAAATGGGCCAAAATATTCTCCTTTAATACTTCTTGTTCCACGATGGGCAGATAGTTGAGGAAATGGATGAGATAAATTAAAAAATATAGAGCTAAAACTTTTATCATCTTTAAGCAATATATTATATGTAGGCTCAAATTTTTTAATTAGGTTTGACTCTAATAATAAAGCTTCCATCTCAGACGATGTGATAATAATTTCCATTCGTTTTGTGTTAGATACCATAAAGGTTAATCTAGAATTCAATCTTTTAGGTTTAGTATAAAAAGTCACTCTGTTTTTGAGGTTTTTTGCTTTTCCAATGTAAAGATATTCTTCATTCTCACCAATCATTTGGTAAATGCCTGGTTTACTTGGAATCGTAATTAATTCACTTTTTATTACTTCTATTCCGTCATTAAGTGATATTTTTTTGTTTTTAATCATTATTTCTATTTTTATAAAATCAAAAAATAATTATAAAGTTATTATTTTTTTTTCTTAAATTTACTTTTATAATTTTCGTTTGGCGCTACCATTAAACCTAACTCTCTCTGTTGTAGTTTTTTAATTTCATCTCTAATTTTTGCTGCTTCTTCAAACTCTAAGTTACTTGCAGCATTTTCCATTTCTGATTGAAGTTCGTCTATAGATTGTTTAATAGTCTTTCCAATTTTCTGGGAACTCTTACTTTTTTCATCTTCATTGTTGTCGTTTAATTCTGCTAATATATCAGATATTTTACTAATTACAGATTTAGGAATTATGTTATGTTTTTTGTTATAACTAATTTGTTTTTCTCTTCTTCTATTTGTCTCGTCAATTGCGTATTGCATTGACCCGGTAATAGTATCTGCATACAATATTACTTGGCCTTCAACATGTCTTGCTGCTCTTCCAATAGTTTGTATTAACGATGTTTTTGATCTAAGAAACCCCTCTTTATCAGCATCAAGAATTGCTACAAGAGCGCATTCAGGTATGTCTAGACCTTCTCTTAAGAGATTTATCCCAATTAATGCATCAAACAAACCTAGGCGTAAATCTCTTATTATTTCTATGCGCTCAAGTGTATCTACATCAGAATGAATATATCTTACTTTCAACCCTGCCTCAAACATATACTCACTCAATGCCTCAGCCATTTTTTTTGTAAGGGTGGTTATTAAAACTCTATTCCCTTTTTTTGATTGTAATTTTGTTTCATGAATAAGATCGTCAACTTGAGTTTTTGTTGGCTTAATAATTATTTCAGGATCTATTAACCCAGTAGGCCTAACTGATTGTTCTACAAAAACCCCACTTGTTTTATTTAATTCCCATTCACCAGGAGTTGCAGAAACATGTATAGTTTGTGGCCTAAAAGCCTCCCACTCTTCAAATTTTAGTGGACGATTGTCCATACACGATGGGAGCCTAAAACCATACTCAGATAATGTTGATTTTCTTCTAAAGTCACCCTTGTACATTGCGCCTATTTGACTAACTGTTACATGACTTTCATCTGTAAATACTAGAGCATCATTAGGTAAATATTCAAAAAGTGTTGGTGGTGGTTCTCCAGGATTTCTTCCTGATAAATATCTACTGTAATTTTCTATTCCTGGACAAGTGCCGGCGGCTTGCATCATTTCAATGTCAAAATTAGTTCGTTGCTCTAATCTTTGTGCTTCAACAAGCTTGTTATTTTGGTATAAAATATTCAAATGCTTTTTAAGCTCTTCCTTAATAGACTTAATTGCCTGGTTTATAGTTGGTTTAGGAGTAACATAATGAGAGTTGGCATAAATTTTTATTGACTTTAATTTCGATAACTTTTCTCCAGTTAAAGCATCTACTTCAAATATATTCTCAATTTCATCTCCAAATAAAGTAATTTTCCAAGCGACAGTTTCTAAGTGAGCAGGAAAAATTTCTACTATGTCACCTCTAACTCTAAATGTACCTCTTACAAAAGACATATCATTTCTTGTATATTGTAACTCAGTAAATTGTCTTAACAATTTTTGACGAGAGATTTCTTGTCGCTCTTGTAATTCGATTGTCATTTGTGAGTATGTTTCAACAGAACCTATTCCATAAATGCATGAAACAGATGCAACTATAATTACATCTTTTCTTTCTAATAAAGCTCTAGTTGCTGAGTGTCGCATTCTATCAATTTGATCATTTATACTAGATTCTTTTTCTATATATGTATCTGATCGCGGAACATATGCTTCAGGTTGGTAGTAGTCATAGTAAGAAACAAAATATTCAACAGCATTGTTAGGAAAAAAATCCTTCATTTCTCCATATAACTGTGCTGCAAGCGTCTTATTAGGCGCCATAAGTAAAGATGGTCTGTTTAATGAATTTATAACATGAGCCATAGTAAAGGTTTTTCCAGAACCTGTAACGCCAAGTAATACTTGATCCTTGTCATTATTTTGAATTCCTGAGATTAATTCTTTAATGGCATAGGGTTGGTCACCGGTAGGAGTGAAACTAGATTCTAATGAAAATATAGATTTAGAAGTATTTGATAATTTATAGTTTAATTTTCCTAATTCATTCATTTTTTATCTATATATGCCTAATAAAGTGTTAAAATACTAATCTATATCAAAAAATAATCTATTAACTAATAAAAAAGATTTTTAACTAGCCTAATTTGTAGTAAATCTTAATTAGATTTTAAATTTAAGTTTGGAGTTATGTTATGCCTTTTATTTCTGACAATTTAAATAGAATAAAACCTTCTGCAACAATGGTTATAACAGCTAAAGCAGCACAATTAAAAAGAGAAGGAAAAGATGTTATAGGATTGTCAGCAGGAGAACCAGATTTTGATACACCGGATCATGTAAAAGAAGCAGCTATTGAGGCTATAAAAAAAGGTTACACTAAATATACTAATGTAGAGGGGATCCCTGAACTTAGGCAAGCTATAGTGGATAAGTTCAAAAAAGATAATAATTTAGATTATACAATAAATGATGTTATTGTTGGAACTGGTGGAAAGCAAATTTTGTATAATGCTCTAATCAGCTCAATAAATATTAATGATGAAGTTATTATTCCAGCACCATATTGGGTTTCATACCCAGACATGACATTATTAGCTGGTGGAACCCCAGTCATTGTAAGTTGTTCTGCTGACACAGGTTTTAAGCTTACAGCTGAAGCGCTAGAAAAAGTTATAACAAATAAAAGTAAGTGGCTAATTTTAAATAGCCCATCTAATCCAACAGGTGCTTGCTATTCTAAGGATGAACTTAATGCTATTGCTCAAGTAGTAAGAAAACATAAAAACTTGTATGTGATGACAGACGATATTTATGAATACATCGTATATGATAATTTTAAATTTCATACCTTTGCACAGGTAGCGCCTGATTTAAAAGATCGAACCTTAACTGTAAACGGTGTATCTAAAAGTCATTGTATGACGGGTTGGAGAATTGGTTATGCGGTAGGCCCATCAATATTAATTAAAGCTATGATAAAAATACAAGGTCAATCAACTTCTAATGCGTCTTCTATTTCACAATATGCAGCCTTAGCAGGAATAGGTGGTAGTAATGATTTTTTAAAACCTTGTTTACAGGCTTTTGACGAGAGAAGAATATATGTCTTTAATAGACTTAATAATATTCCAGGAATAAGTTGTATACTTCCAGAAGGGGCATTTTATGCATATCCTAATGTCTCTGGATTAATTGGAAAAAAAACATCTAAAGGGATAACTTTAAGTAATGATACAGAAATAGTTGAATGGCTCTTAGAAACAGGAGAAGTTGCAGCTGTACCAGGCGTTGCCTTTGGTTTGGAGCCTTTCTTTAGAGTGTCATACGCAACAAGTTTGGAACTTTTAAAAGATGCGATGGATAGAATTGAAAGATCAGTTTCTAGTCTAGCATGATCTTTGTTGAGGTAGTATATGTCTAATATAATAAAAAAAAATATATGGAATTTAAAAGATTTTCAGACTACGCCAGAACATATTTTTAAATCAAGAAGACAAGTTCTAAAAAATTTGGCTGGAGGTTCAATTGCCCTTGCTGGTCTTACTTCATTTCCTAGTTCTGTCTTTGGAAACGCTAACTCTTTTTATCCACCTGTAAGTAATACTCTCTATAAGGTAAATAGAGAAATAACCGAAGAAAAACTAGCTACAACTTACACAAATTTTTATGAATTTGGTTCTAGTAAAAATATTTGGAGAAGAGCTGCATTGCTCAAAACTAAGCCATGGATGTTGACAATCGATGGGTTAGTAAAAAAACCAGTAACTATTGATATAAGTGATTTATTAAAAAAAGTTGGTGGAATAGAGGAGCGCGTCTATAGATTTAGATGTGTTGAGGCATGGTCAATGACTGTTCCTTGGTCTGGTTTTGCTTTAAAAAATATTTTGTCTTTTGTTGAACCTAAGACTAGTGCAAAATTTTTGAGGTTTGAAACTTTTTTTGACCCTGATGTAGCGCCAGGTCAAAAACAAAATTGGTATCCTTGGCCTTATGTGGAAGGTATAACTATTGATGAAGCGAAAAATGATTTAAGTTTTCTTGCTACAGGTATTTATGGTAAAGAATTGCCAAATCAAAATGGTGCTCCCTTGCGATTAGTTCTTCCTTGGAAATATGGGTTTAAATCAATAAAATCTATAGTAAAAATAAGCTTTGTAGATAAAAAACCTCAGGGTATGTGGGAAAGAATTGCTCCTTTAGAATATGGTTTTTGGGCCAATGTAAATCCAAATGTTCCTCATCCAAGATGGTCTCAGTCTACAGAGCAGCCATTAGGTGTTGATAATAGAGTTCCAACTATGATTTATAACGGCTATGGTTCAGAAGTTGCAAGCATGTATAAAGCGCTTCAGCCAACTTTAAAGAACAGTCTTTTTAGATAATGTTAGGTTAAGTTTTTTATGAAAAACCAACCTAAACCAGTTAATACTCACTTTAACTTAGGTAAAGATTTTTTTGATGTTGCCACTCAAGCTCAATTTCCTGATCATATTTTAAGGTTTAGAAATAACAGATCAGCTCAAATTATTGGTTTGGACAATCTTTCTGACGAAGAATGGATAGATTATTTTGGAAAGTTTAATAGGTATCCTGGAGTTGTCCATGCTCCATTAGCATTAAAATATCATGGACATCAATTTGGGCATTACAATTCAGATTTAGGAGATGGTAGAGGTTTCTTACTAGCGCAATTTTTAGATAAGAATAAAGTTTTATGGGATTTAGGGACTAAGGGATCTGGTCAAACTAATTTTAGTAGAGGAGGGGATGGAAGATTAACTCTAAAAGGTGCCGTTAGAGAACTATTGGCAACAGAATTTTTATCAGCCTTAGGTGTGCCAACAAGCCAAACATTATCTATAATTGAAACAGGTGAAAATCTTGAAAGGAATGATGAACCATCTCCTACAAGATCTGCGGCTTTAGTTAGGCGGAGTAATAGTCATGTTAGAATAGGCACCTTTCAAAGATTAGCTTATTTCAATGAAAACAAAAATATAGAAAAGTTACTGAGACATGTAACAAAAAACTATTTTTTTTCAAAAAAACATGATGCATCTTCGTGCAGTTTAGCAGAGGATTTTTTTTTAGAATCTGTAAAGAGAATAGCAAGCTCAATGGGACGCATTATTGTTTCAGGATTTGTGCATGGTGTTTTAAACACAGATAATTTTAATATTACTGGTGAGGTTTTTGATTATGGACCATGGAGGTTTATTGAATATGCAAGTCCCAGTTTTACTGCTGCTTATTTTGATTATAATGGACGTTATTCTTTTGGTAATCAACCTGAAGCTGCTTTATGGGCGTTAACTCAGTTAGGAAAAAGTTTAAAAGAGTTTATAAGTGAAGAAAGAATTATTGAAATTTTAAATGAATTTTCTAAAAATTTTCATTTATCTCTCAAAAGACATTTTTGTTGGAGGTTGGGTATTGAAGATATTAATTCAAATGACCTAAATAAAATCATGCACATCTTATTAAATGAGAGTGAAAAAAATAAAATTGATTATTGCTCTTTTTTTTATGATTTTTATGGTGGTAGCGACAGCATAATTGATTGTCTGAAAAGCTCTTATGGTAGTAAATACAAAGTTAAAAAATTTTTGTTAGTAACGGATATTTTAAAAAGCAACATTTCACTTAATGGTAGTTCAGAAAAAAAACATATGTTAGATCAAAGTCGAGAAAATTTATTGATAAATGAAGTTGAAAAAATATGGAAACAAATTTCTTTACATGATAATTGGAATGTACTTGAAGACAAAATTCAAAGACTTAGGGCTCTTGGAAATGTATTAGAGTCTAAAAAAATCATTAATTTTTAAAATTGTTTTTTCATTTGTTTGTAAATTGTTCTTATTATAATTAAACAATTTACCTTCAAATTTCTTAATGATACCTAAATCTTTAAGATTATTTAAAAAATTTAAAATTTTACCGCTTTCTTGAGGAAAAAATGAAACAAATAGAGGTGTTGAAATAGTTGCCATTTCTGAGACCATGCTTACGCTATCGCTTGTAACTATTAAGTATTGCGCTTTTTGAAGAATATTAGGATATGGGTTTTTACTATTAAATGTATAAAACTTAAAATCATTTAATTTTTTGGAAAAAATTGACCTCAATATTTTTTCAGCTTTTATTCCTGTACGTCTAGAAGTAGAAATTATTAACTTAGCGTTTAATAAATTCGAAGCTTTAACTGCTTTGATACCTAAATCATAATAATCAATACTTTTGGGATTATATCTTTTATTACGACCACCTACCATTAAAAAAATTATAGGTTTTTCTGTAGTTAAATTCTTTTTATTTTGAATTTCCTGATTTAAAAAAAAAGATAATGCACCTTTAGTTTGGATTATATTTTTACCTGTTATTGCGTCATGTTCAGGTATTAGTAAAAGGTCAAACTGATTTCTTGATATTTTTGGGTTTTGAATATGAATTGTTTTAATTTTATTTTTAAAAAACGATCTTATTGCTATTGAAATCCCTGCCATTCTTTTACCAGTTGTTATAACAAATTTAGGTAAGGGTTTTTGATTTAATTCTTTTAGAATATTAGAGGTTAATAAAAATTTTCCAATTAGAGGAATTTTTCTTAATAAATATGGAGGGTTATAATTTATCAATTCGTAATCATAACCTAGTAATTTTGCAACAGCTAAAGATTGATTTTCCATACCTTTAGTTCCATCACTTATAACCCACGTGTTAATTTTGGTAGACTTTGTCAAATTTTTCTTAACTCTTTTAAAAATTAACAGCTTTTGCATTCATTGAAATAAAATTGCAATTATGTGCTAATTATATTAATAATATTACATTATTTATATTTTATTATTAACATAAAGAAATATAGACAAAATGAAAACTCAAAAAACAAAGTTAGATAAAATAGACTTGCAAATACTAAGTGAGTTACAGTTAAATGGAAGAATAAGTAACGTAGAATTAGCAAACCTAGTGAATATTTCACCGCCTTCTTGTCTAAGAAGAGTAAAAGCATTAGAAGACACAAATTTTGTTAAAGGTTATAATGCAGAAATAAACGCAGAACTTCTTAATTTTAAAGTAACCGTATTTGCATATGTTGGCCTTGAAAGTCAAGCTGAGAAAGACCTTCAAATTTTTGAAAACTATATTTCTGTCTTTCCTGAGGTAAGAGAATGCCATATGCTTATGGGAGAAGTAGATTTTCTATTAAAAATTGTAGCTAAGGATTGGGATGATTTTCAAAAGTTCTTAACTGCTAAACTTACTCAGGCCCCAAAGATAAGTAATGTTAAAACGTCTTTAAACATTAGAAGTACAAAAAGCCTGCCAGGAATACCTTTTGAAGCTATAATTTAATTACTTCTATTGATATTATTTCATAATTTTTAGAACCACTAGGAGTTTTAACCTCAACGGAAGAACCTTTTTCTTTGCCTATTAATGCTTTTGCAATTGGAGATGCAATTGAAATTAGGCCTAATTCAAGGTTAGCTTCATATGGGCCTACTATTTGGTAATCTGTTTCTTGATCTGTTTCTTCATCTACAATTTTAACTTTAGTACCAAAAGTGATCGTTTTACCGGATAATTTATTTAAATCTATAACTTCAGCTCTACTCACAACATCTTCAAGTTCTGTTATTCTGCCTTCTATAAATGATTGTTTTTCCTTAGCAGCATGGTATTCTGCATTTTCTTTTAAATCGCCATGTTCCCTAGCAGTTGAAATAGCTTTGATAACTGCTGGTCTTTCCTCTTTTTTCAGATTATTTAACTCAGATTTTATATTTTCCAATCCAGGTAATGTGAAGGGTATTTTATCCATTGTAATATCCATTAAATCAAACTAAAAAAATTATAATATAAAAAATCCAATTATTCAAAATATGATTGAATAGATTTAACGTTTATGGATTTATCAATTATAGATTTTATTGCTAATGAAGCTGCGTTAGCACCTTGTAAGGTTGTATAATACGGTATTTTGTTTAAAAGTGCTGTTTGCCTTAAAGAAAAGCTATCTTTAATAGAGGTCACTCCCTCAGATGTATTAATAACAAGTTGTATCTCATTTGAAAGCATCGCATCTACTATGTTTGGTCTACCTTCAACAACTTTTTTAATATACTTAGCTTTTATTTTGTTATTATTCAAAGTTTCAGCGCTTCCTGAAGTGGCGCATATTGTAAACCCTAAATCAACAAGCTTTTTTGCAATAGGAATTATTTTTTGTTTATCATCGTCTTTTACCGAAATAAACACTTCTCCTTTTTTTGGTAGGTTTACATTTGCTCCAAGTTGGCTCTTAGCAAAAGCTTCTCCAAACGTCGAACCTATACCCATAACTTCACCAGTTGATTTCATTTCAGGCCCAAGAATGACATCTGTACCTGGAAATCGGGCAAATGGAAAAACTGCTTCTTTCACTGCTATATGACTTGTTTTGGGCTCAGTTAGATTAAAATTTGATAATTTTTCACCAACCATTATTTTAGAAGCAATTTTAGCTAGAGGAATACCAATAGACTTAGCTACAAAAGGTATAGTCCTGCTTCCTCGAGGATTAACTTCTAGAATAAAAATATTCTTATTTTGAATTGCAAATTGAATATTAATAAAACCAATTACATTCAGCGATTTTGCAAGCTTTTTTGTTTGTATAACGATTTCATCTATTATTTCTTTGCTTAATGTTTGAGGTGGAAGGGCACAAGCTGAATCACCAGAATGAATGCCGGCCTCTTCTATATGTTCCATTATTCCAGCTATATAAGTATCAGTTCCATCTGATAATGCATCTACGTCAACTTCAAGTGCGTTTTTTAAAAAACTATCTATTAAGACTGGATTATTGCCAGAAACTCTTACAGCATCATTAATGTATTTTTGAAGTTGGTCGTGATTATGAACTATTTCCATAGCTCGGCCTCCAATTACATAACTTGGTCTTATAACTATTGGAAAACCAATTTCATCTGCAATTTTAATAGCTTCAACTTTGCTGCTGGCAACACCATTTAAGGGTTGGTTCAATTCTAAAGTCTGTAAAAGTTTTTTAAATTTTTCTCTGTCTTCTGCTAAGTCAATAGCATCAACTGTTGTTCCTAAAATTTTTAATCCTGCTTTTTCCAAACTAGAAGCTATTTTAAGAGGTGTTTGTCCTCCTAACTGAACAATTGCTCCTATCACCTCACCATTCTGATTTTCTTTTTCAAAGATAGAAAAAACATCTTCATGAGTAAGAGGCTCAAAGTATAATTTATCTGAAGTATCATAATCGGTTGAAACTGTCTCAGGATTACAGTTTATCATGATAGTTTCAAAATTACTTTCTGTTAAACTATATGCAGCATGTACACAGCAATAATCAAATTCTATCCCTTGACCTATCCTATTTGGTCCTCCTCCTAAAATAATTACTTTCTTTTTATTTGAAGGTTGAACTTCACATTCATTAATATCACTTTGTTCATAAGAACTATAAAGATATGCTGTTTCAGAGGAAAACTCAGCAGCGCAGGTATCAACTCTTTTATAGCTTGGGAAAACATTATATTTATGTTTCAATTTAATTATTTCATCTTCATTAATTTGGAGTAGTTCAGAAATACGTTTATCTGAAAAGCCCATAGATTTTAGGTTTCTTAAAGAAGGTTCGTCTATTTTAAATGTTTTATCTTTCAACATTTGCTCAACCTGGACAATTCCATATATTTGACTCAAAAACCATTTGTCCCATTTAGTTATGTTTGATACCTCTTCTATAGAAATATTATTCCTAAAAGCAGTTGCAATTCTCAAGATCCTTTCAGGTACTTGTTCTGCTAACCATCCAGCTACATTATCCTTGCCGTCTGTTTGTTCAATTTGGATTGGTAAAATCATATCGTTCAAGCCTGATAAACCTGTTTCTAAAGAGCGTAATGCTTTTTGAAGAGATTCTTGGAAAGATCGTCCAATGGCCATTGCCTCACCAACTGATTTCATTGATGTTGATAAAAAATTAGTACTTCCAGGGAATTTTTCAAATGTAAAACGAGGTATTTTAGTTACAACATAATCAATAGTTGGCTCAAAACTGGCAGGAGTAGATTTAGTAATATCATTTTGTAATTCATCTAAGCTATAACCAATTGCTAATTTTGCTGCAATTTTTGCTATTGGAAATCCAGTTGCTTTTGAAGCGAGTGCAGAAGATCTACTCACTCTAGGGTTCATCTCAATTACTATTAATCGGCCATCAACAGGGTTTAACGCAAATTGTACGTTTGAACCACCTGTGTCAACACCAATTTCTCGAAGAACTGCAATACTTGCATTTCTCATTTTTTGATATTCTTTATCAGTTAAAGTTAAGGCAGGTGCGACGGTTATAGAATCTCCTGTATGAACCCCCATTGGATCGACATTTTCAATTGAACAAATAATTATACAGTTATCTGAGTGATCTCTTACAACTTCCATTTCAAATTCTTTCCAACCAAGGAGAGATTCTTCTATCAATACTTCAGTATTTGGAGAAAGCTTTAGCCCATTAGACACAATTTCTAAAAATTCTTCATTATTATAAGCAATACCACCTCCTTCTCCACCAAGAGTAAAAGATGGTCTGATAATGGCAGGAAGTCCAACATACTCAAGTGCTGATTTTGCATCTTCAAGATTTTTGGCAATTTTAGCTTTTGCAGATTCTAGGCCAATTTTGTTCATACATTCTTTGAATAATTCTCTGTCTTCTGCCTTGTTAATAGACTCAGGTTTAGCTCCGATAATTTCAATGTTGTATTTGTCAAGAACGCCAGAATGAAACAATTCAAGAGTTGCATTCAGAGCAGTTTGCCCTCCCATGGTTGGAAGTATAGCGTCAGGTTTTTCGATTTTGATAATTTTTTCAATAATATTTTTTTCAATAGGTTCTATGTAAGTTGAATCTGCCATCAAAGGGTCTGTCATAATAGTAGCTGGATTAGAGTTAATTAATATCACTCTAATGCCCTCTTCTTTAAGAGCTTTACACGCTTGCGCTCCTGAATAATCAAATTCACAAGCTTGACCTATTATAATTGGTCCAGCTCCAATAATCAAAATGGACTTTATATCATTACGTTTTGGCATTTGTTTTTGAATCTTTGATAAGGTTTAAAAATTTTTCAAATAAATATGAGGATTCTGTTGGACCTGGGGATGCTTCAGGATGATATTGAACTGAAAAAAAGGGAAGTTCTTTATGTCTTAGTCCCTCTATTGATTTATCAAAAAGAGAAACATGAGTTACTTTTAGGCATTCAGGAAGTGACTCTAATACAATTTCATAACCATGGTTTTGACTAGTAATTTCAACTTTATTATTAATTAAGTTTTTAACGGGATGATTAGCTCCACGATGACCTTGGGACATTTTACTAGTCTTTGCTCCAAATGATAAACCAAATAATTGATGACCTATACATATTCCAAAAACAGGTAATTTTAATTCAAATAATGATTGAAGTAGTTTTCTACATTTTTTTTCAGTTGCAGATGGGTCTCCGGGCCCATTTGACAGAAAAATACCATCAGGTTTAAGTTTTTTTATATCTTCAATTTGAGAGTTTTCAGATATTATTGTTATTTCTGCGTTTATATTTACAAGGTGGCGCAGTATATTTTGCTTTACTCCAAAATCAATAACCACAATTTTGGGTTTAAAATCGTTTGTAAAAGAATGTTGAGTAGAAATAAAATGATGAAGATTTTCATTAAAATGATATTGATTTTTAGTCGTTACTAAAGATGACAGGTTTAAGCCATTCATACTTGGATGTTTTTTTAATTTATCTTTTAAGTAATTAATATTAAATAAACCATCCTTATTGTAACTCAGTATAGCGTTACAAGTTTCATGCTTTTGCATAGTTTTTGTTAATAGCCTTGTATCAATTCCTGAAATTCCAGGCACATCATTTTCTACAAGCCATTCATTAAAACTTTTCTTAGAACGCCAATTAGATGGTTTTGTAGGGTGTTGTCTAACTACGATTCCAGCAATAGATTTGGTATTACTTTCATTGTCAAAATTATTTGTGCCAATATTACCAATATGTGGGAAAGTAAAAGTAATAATTTGATTCGCGTAAGATGGATCTGTAATTATTTCTTGATATCCTGTAAGTGAGGTATTAAAGCATATTTCTCCAATACTAGTCTTTTTTGATCCAAACGATCTTCCAAAAAATATACTTCCTTCATTTAAAATCAGAATACAATCAAGAACCTTTATTTTGTTAATTTCGTCTAACTCAAAAGGAATATACCCCTCATCATGAAGGTTGTTTTTTCTGCTTGGTTGTTTCATTTTATACCTTATTAGTATAACTCAACTTAGATGTTCAAAATTAATATTTATGAATTTTTAAAACATAACAATTAAAAATCTATTAATACTTTTCATCAACAGTGTAATTAGTTTGTATTAGGATTTTCGTCAATAAAATTTAATACTATTTACCATTAGTTTCTATTGATTTATAAAATGAGATTTGTTGTTTAAGGTTACAAGATTAAATTAGTAAGAGGGATGTATGAATGACTATTAGGGAAAATATTTCTAAATTGCTGAAAGAAGCAATGATAAACAAAGATATTACATTAACAAATACTCTAAGACTTATATTAGCTGCAGTTAAAGACAAGGATATAAGCGCTAGAAGCAAAAGTAATTCTGAAGGTATAAATGAAACAGAAATCATTTCACTTCTTCAAAATATGATCAAACAAAGAAATGCTTCTATAGAAATGTATATTCAAGGTAAAAGAGACGACCTTGTAAAGATAGAAGAAAATGAAATTAAAATAATATCTAATTTTTTGCCAGAACAATTGTCAGAAAATGAAATAAATGACATTATTACTAATTCAATTAGATCAAGTGGAGCGAAATCCATTAAAGACATGGGTAAAGTTATTAATTTAATTAAAGACGAATATAATGGTAAATTAGATTTTGGGGTTGTTAGTAAAATTATTAAAGCAAAGCTTCTCAATTTATAAATATATAGACAAAGTTATTATTAAATAAGAATAGAAAATGGACTTAAAAGAAGATATTAAGAGTGTAATCAAGCTTTCTGATTTAATAAGAAAAAATATACCTTTAAAACAACGTGATAAATCTAATTTTATTGCTTTATGTCCATTTCATAAAGAAAAAACTCCTTCGTTTAATATTTCAGATGATAAAGGGTTTTATCATTGCTTTGGATGTGGAAAAAACGGGGATATTTTTACTTATATAATGGAAATGGAAAATATTGGGTTCACAGATGCTTTAAAAAGCTTAGCAGATTTAGCAGGAATTAAATATTCCAACTCAAATTTTACTCCCGACCCAAAAGAAATAAATCTTCACAATCTTTTAAAAAGAGTTTCCCAATCATACATCCAAAACCTAAATGCCCCAATTGGTGAACGCGCAAGAAAATACTTAAGTCAAAGAAATATTAATAATTTGATTATACAAAATTTTTTAATTGGTTATTCCGGCAATCTTAAGTCAAATAAATATTTAGTATCTTGCTTGATAAAAGAAGGTTTTTCTTTGGATGATATCATTAATGTTGGATTAGCTAAAAAAAATCAAAATAATGATTTAATTTTTTATTTTAATGAAAGACTTATGTTTCCTATATTGAATCATTTAGGAAAGGTTGTCGCTTTTGGAGGAAGGGTATTAGTTTCAGGAAACCCAAAATATTTAAACTCTCCAGAAACACCTTTATTTCATAAAGGTAGGCAGCTTTTTGGAGTTTTTAACGCTAAAAAGCTTTTAAATAAAAAAAGGTTTATAGTTTGCGAAGGATATATGGATAGTATTGCCTTAAATAAGTTTGGATATCCTTCCCTGGCATCTTTAGGCACTTCTATGACTACTCAGCAAATAGAAAATATTTTCAATCTAACAGATGAAGCTTTTTTAGTTTTTGACGGAGATAATGCTGGAAAAATTGCAACTTTAAGGGTTTTTGAAAAATATTTGCCAATGTTAAAGATAAATAAAAGATTAAAATTTGTATTTCTTCCAGAGGATCTTGATCCTGAAGATTTTATAAATAAATATGGTATAAAAGAATTTGAAAATATATTAGACAAAGCGATAGGTGTTATTGATTTAATTTGGATGGAAGGTTTAAAATTAGTTAGAGAAAATGAACCAGAAACAAATGTTATGTTTTGGAATTATGTGAGAGAAAAAGTTAAAAGCATTGAGGATATAAATATTAAATTAGCATTCAAAGATGAGATTGAGAGAAGGATTAAAGTTTTCAGAGGTCAAACTGGAGATAATTTTAAAAAAACATTAGGCAGAAATTACATAAGTTCAAATTTATCTTTTTCAAAAACAAAACTTCCAAAAACAGGAGTTGAAATTAAGATTGGTGCTATTATATATATGATGTTATTATATCCAAAAATATGTATAACTTATGATGAAAATATATCGTTATTAGATTTTAAAAAAGATGATCTCAACATATTAAAGGACTTAATATTAAAATCAGCTTCAAATAATCCAAACATAAGTTCAAAAGATTTGAAACAGGAAGTTATAAATAAAGGTTTTGATACCCAAATATCTAAATTTATGAAAAGTAATTATCCGTCTAGGCTAAATTTAGATGAAAAAAATTTAAGTTTTGAGAATGTGAATAAAACTTTTAAAGAATTATTAAATCTGATAGGTAATAATTCTGTTTAATGATCTATATTAAATCCAAGGTAAATAATATATGTTAGCTAAAGATCAAAATAAAAAAAACGATCAAAAATTAATGACTGATAGCCCAGTTTTAGATTTAAACAACTCTGCAATAAAATCTTTGATTAAGAAAGGAAAGGTAAATGGTTTCGTCACTCTCGACGAATTAAATGCGGCTCTGCCACCAGGAGAGTACACTTCTGAACAAATAGAAGATATTCATTCAGCTATAAACGAAATGGGCTTTAATATAGTTGATCAACAAGAAGAAACAACTACCGAAGATAATGAGGATAGAACAGCTGGAAATCTATCTGATGAGGAAGGTGCTCGATCTGATGATCCAGTTAGAATGTATCTTCGGGAAATGGGCTCAGTCGAGCTTTTATCAAGAGAAGGTGAAATTTCTATTGCTAAAAGAATTGAAGCCGGAAAAGAGTTGATGATTGGTGGTATTTATGAATCGCCTCTTGCTATGAGAGCTTTTCTTAAATGGAGAGACGAAATAGATGACGGTACGATGCTACTAAGAGATGTAATAGATCTTGAAACTACTTACGCTCGTATTAATGGGGGGGCTAATGAGCCTTCTATTATTAGTTATAATAAGGATCTTAAATTAAACAAAATTGAGAACAATACAAATGATTTTTCAACAGGCACAAATATTACAAACGATAACCAAGAAGTTAAAAGTAATTTAGAAAACGAAAATAAAAATCAAGACGAAGATGAAGACGAGAATGAAGACGAGAATGAAGACGAGAATGAAGACGATATAAACTTGTCATTAGTTGCAATGGAAGCCGAAATTAAAGAACAAATTCTGGGGATGATTGATGAAGTTGCAAAGTCATTTAAAGAGATTTTAACTCTTAGTGATAGAAGAATAGCAAGGATGAGAAAAGCAGAACCTTTAGTAAGCAGATCTGAAAAAAGATTGCTAGAACTTAAAGTTATTCTTATTGAGCAAATGGAAAAAATATACCTTAACCATAACAGACAAGAAGAGTTAATAGACCAAATGTATGGCTTAAATAGGCAGATATCCTCTATTGAGGGTAACTTACTTAGGATGGCTGAGAATTGTGGGGTTAAACGAAAAGTATTTATTAGTAGTTGGGTTGGAAATGAAATCAACCATAATTGGGCTATTAACCCAGGTAAATCTAAAAGTTGGGAAAAGTTTACTAGTGAATACAATGATGAAATTATTGGTATTTGTGATCAAGTTTTTGACTTTGTCAATAACGTCAATATGCCTGTCCAAGAGTATAAAAAGTTAATACAAATTGTTCAAAGAGGAGAGCGTGAAGCTGCAAGAGCAAAAAAAGAAATGGTTGAAGCTAATTTAAGGTTAGTTATTTCTATCGCAAAAAAATACACAAATAGAGGGCTACAGTTTTTAGATCTAATTCAAGAAGGAAATATAGGTTTGATGAAGGCCGTAGACAAATTTGAATATAGAAGAGGTTATAAATTCTCAACCTACGCAACATGGTGGATTAGACAGGCAATAACAAGATCTATTGCAGATCAAGCTAGAACCATAAGAATACCTGTTCATATGATTGAAACCATAAACAAACTAGTTAGAACTTCACGACAAATGCTTCATGAAATTGGTAGGGAGCCAACCCCAGAAGAATTATCTGAAAAAATATCAATGCCACTTGATAAAGTTAGGAAAGTTCTAAAGATAGCTAAAGAACCAATTTCTTTAGAGACGCCTGTTGGAGACGAAGATGATAGTCATTTAGGAGATTTTATAGAAGACAAGATGGCTGTTCAGCCTCTTGAAGCAGCAATTCACGCAAATCTAAGAGAAACAACCACAAGAATTTTAGCTAGTTTAACTCCAAGAGAAGAGAGAGTTTTAAGAATGCGCTTTGGGATTGGGATGAATACTGATCATACACTTGAAGAAGTTGGTCAGCAATTTAGTGTTACCAGAGAGAGAATTAGACAAATAGAAGCTAAAGCTTTAAGAAAATTAAAACATCCATCAAGATCTAGGAAACTAAGATCCTTTCTAGAAAATTAATTTTTCAGAATATTAAAACTTAATCTTTAATTCTTATTCTTTACATAGTTCGTTTGTCCTTGTATAAGTTGCGTGTTTTGAATAATTTTTATTCATAATATTATAGGCCTGTAGCTCAACTGGTTAGAGCCCTCCGCTCATAACGGAGTGGTTGGGGGTTCAAGTCCCTCCAGGCCTACCATTTATTTTTAAATCTTTTCTTTAATATTTTGCAGTTTAAATTTTAAATTTGTATCATAATTCTAAAAATATTATTTTTATTGAGGTTATGATGAGAAAAAAAAAATATAGTGAGTTGAGAAGCTCTAGATGGTTTTCACCAGACGATGTTAGATCTTTTGGTCATAGATCTAGAGCAATGCAAATGGGATTAAGTAAAGAGGACTGGGAAGATAAGCCATTAATAGGTATAATTAACACTTGGTCTGAGATTCAGCCTTGTCACACACATTTTAAACAAAGAGTTGAAGATGTTAAAAAAGGTGTCTATCAATCGGGAGGATTTCCAGTAGAGCTTCCTGCTATATCTCTCGCAGAAATGTACGTTAAGCCCACTACTATGCTCTATAGAAATATGCTTTCAATGGAAGTTGAGGAATTGATCCGGTCACATCCAATTGATGGTGTTGTCTTAATGGGAGGTTGTGACAAGACTGCTCCTGCTTTAACAATGGGGGCAATAAGTGTAGGTTTGCCGATGATTTTTTTACCAGCTGGTCCCATGTTAAGAGGTAATTATAAGGGTAAGTATTTAGGAAGTGGATCGGATGGCTGGAAATATTGGGATGAATTAAGGGCAGGTAACATAAGTAATAAAGACTGGCAAGATGTAGAGGCAGGAATTGCCAGATCATACGGACACTGCATGACTATGGGAACAGCTAGTACAATGACAGCAATAACAGAAGCTATGGGTTTATCTTTACCAGGGGCAAGTTCTATTCCAGCAGCAGATTCAAATCATATAAGAATGTCCACTAATGTAGGAAGAAGAATTGTTGACATGGTTTGGGAAGACTTAACTCCTTCTAAAATTGTAACTGAAAAATCAGTTGATAATGCTGTTACTGTTGCCATGGCAATGGGTTGTTCTACAAACGCTATTATTCATTTGATTGCCATGGCAAGGCGGGCAGGAATAAATTTAACAATGGATAATTTAGATAAAAAAGGTAGGGAAATACCGCTTATTGCGAATATTAGGCCTTCAGGAAAGAATTATTTAATGGAAGACTTTTTTTATGCAGGCGGTATTTTAGCATTGATGCACGAACTTACTGCAAAACTTAATTTGGATGAAGTCACTGTTTCAGGTTTGAGTTTAAGGGAACTGATTTCAAAAACAAAAACCATTAATGATGATATAATTCGCCCATTAAATAATCCAATTTATGAAGAAGGTTCTCTAGCAGTTTTAAAAGGTAACTTAGCTCCTGATGGTTGTGTTATTAAGCCAGCAGCATGTGACAAGAAATTTTTTAAACATAAAGGTCCAGCTATTGTTTTCAATAGTTACCCAGAAATGAAAGCTGTTATTGATAGAGAAGATTTTGATGTAACTGAAGATCATGTTTTAGTTTTAAGAAATGTTGGACCAGTTGGAGGTCCAGGTATGCCTGAATGGGGAATGATGCCTATTCCCCAAAAGCTTCTTAAAAAAGGAGTTAGGGATATGGTCAGGATATCAGATGCTAGAATGAGTGGTACGAGCTATGGAGCTTGCATTCTACATGTTGCGCCTGAAAGCTATATTGGAGGACCTTTATCTTTATTAGAAACAGGTGACATTATTGAACTTGATGTAAATTTAAGATCTATTAATATGTTAGTTGATGAAAAAACTTTATCTTTAAGAAAAAAAGAATCTAAAGCTATGAAACCTAAAGCAGGTAGAGGTTGGTTATGGATGTATAGTAATCATGTAACGCAAGCTAACAATGGGTGTGATTTTGATTTTTTGGAAACCAATTTTGGAACATCGGCTAAAGAGCCAGATATATTTTAGGTGGATTATATGTTAGTTAATCACATAAAAAAAGTTTATTTAAAAGCAAGCGTAGCGACAATATGCACAGCTTTATTTAAACGAGGGTTGAAAAACCAATTTATCCAAGGTCTTTGTCCTCTTAACTCAAATCTCTCAAATATGGTAGGATTTGCTTACACAGTAAGATATATCCCTGCTAGAGAAGATCTAAATACATTAGAGGTTTTCAAAAATCCTAAACACCCTCAACGTGTTGCGATAGAAGAATGTCCAAAAGATCATGTTTTAATATTTGATAGTCGTAAAGACCCAAGAGCTGCTTCAGCTGGTGCTATTTTAATAACCAGATTAATGGTTAAAGGGTGTGCAGGAGTTGTTACAGACGGAGGATTCAGAGACTCTGATGAAATAAAAAAGCTTCAGATACCTACTTATCATAATAGACCCTCATCTCCTACTAATCTTACCTTACATCAAGCAATAGATATTAACGTTCCTATTGGGTGTGGAGATGTTGCTGTATGGCCTGGAGATTTACTAGTAGGTGACAAAGAAGGGGTGGTAGTAATACCTGCCAATATTATAGATGAAATTGCCAATGAGGTAAACCCTATGACTATTTATGAAGATTATGTAATCGACAAGGTTAGGAATGGATCATCAATAAAAGGTTTATACCCACTTACTGACAAAAATGAAAAAAAAATGTACGAAAAGTGGTTGAAGAGTAACTCTAAAGAGAATTAATTTACTTATCTGGAGACATTTAAAATATGAAAAAAATCATAACAGATAAAGAAAATGCCAAGGCAATAATTTTAAATGAAAATGATAATATTGTTATAGCATTAGAAAATATGAATGCAGGACAATACTTAAAACAATTTGCTTTAAAAATAGATGCCCCAATATTATCGGGTCAAAAAATTGCAAAAATTGATATATCAGAAAATTCACCAATATATAAATATGGAACAATTATAGGTTTTGCAGACTCAAATATTTTAAAAGGTCAAGTTTTAACTAATTCTAATGTTATATTCAAAGAATTTATTAGAGAGCATGATTATTGTGCTAATTACCAGCCTACAAGATTTGTTAATGCTTCAAGTGAAAGGTCATTTATGGGTTTTAAAAGGGATGACGGTAGAGTTGGTACCAGAAACTATATAGCTGTTGTTTCAACAGTTAATTGTTCAGCAACGGTTGTGCATGAGATAGCTGCTTATTTTACTAAAGAAAAGCTCAAAAATTATTCTAATATTGATGGTGTGGCGGCATTTAGTCATTCTACGGGATGCGGTATGGAATTATCTGGTGAGCCTATGAATTTACTCCATAGGACGCTTGGAGGTTATATAAACCATCCAAACGTTGCCTCATCTCTTGTTGTTGGACTTGGATGTGAGAGATGCCAAGTAGGTGGATTGTTTCAAAGTCAAGGTATAGCAGAGACTAGCAAATTGAGAACGTTAGTTATGCAAGAAAATGGTGGAACAACAGCCACAATAAAAGCTGGAATTAAATGTATTGAAGGAATGTTAGAGGAGGCAAATAAAATTGAAAGAATTGCAACGCCTCTTTCCTCTTTAATGGTTGGATTGCAATGTGGTGGCTCAGATGCATTCTCTTCTTTGTCTGCCAATCCTGCTTTAGGAAAAGCAGTTGATATATTAGTAGCTCATGGAGGTACAGCAATTTTATCTGAAACACCTGAAATTTATGGTGTGGAAAACAGTCTAACCGCAAGAGCTATTAACAGTAATGTTGCTGAAAAATTAATGAACAGAGTCAACTGGTGGAAAGATATATATTCTGTCGGTAGGGATGTTCAAATTAACGGTACTGTAAGTCCAGGTAATCAAAAAGGAGGATTAGCAAATATTTTAGAAAAGTCATTAGGTTCAGCAATGAAGGGTGGAACGACTGGATTGATGGAAGTTTATAATTATGCTGAAAAAGTAGATAAAAAAGGATTTGTTTTTATGGACACACCTGGTTTTGATCCAGTCTCTGCTACTGGACAAATTGCAGGGGGTGCAAATCTTATTGCTTTTACTACTGGAAGAGGATCATGTTTTGGTGCAAAACCAACACCATCTATTAAACTTGCAACTAACTCAAATTTATATGAAAGAATGAATGAAGACATGGATATTAACTGCGGTGCAGTAATTGACGGTGAAAAAAACATAGAAGAAATGGGAAAAGAAATTTTTGAAGAATTTATTTCTTTTGCTTCTGGAAAGAAAACAAAAAGTGAAGTTTTAAATTTGGGTAGGCATGAATTTGCACCTTGGCAAATTGGAATTACAGGTTAAATGTGCTTATAATATTGTAAAATAAAAACTCTTGTTGATGACGCTAATGAAGATTTTCTATTTATATCTATTTCAGAAATTAAACTTTGAATAGAACTATTTTCATTTTCAGCAATTTTATTTAATGCTTCCCAAAACTCTGTTTCTAAAGATAAAGATGTTCGATGTTTTTTTAGTGTGATTGACTTCTTAATTAGCATTTAATTTACCAAATTTAATTCAAATAGACTAACTATTTCAACGTGGGGGCTGAACAGAAATTGATCAATTGGCTGTACCCATTTTAATTGATAATTATTTTCAATTAATATCTTTGCATCTCTTACAAAAGTATTAATATTACAAGAAATGCTTATTACAATAGGTACTTTAGAAAGTGTAATATTTAAAAATTGTGATCTTGCGCCTGATCTTGGTGGATCAATAATTATGGCATTGAATTTTTTTAATTCTTCTGATGTTAGAGGATTACTTTTCAGGTTTCTAGACTGTGTAATTACCTTATTTCCATAACCTTGTCTTTTGCTAGCAATATTGATAGCGTTAATTGATTCATCATCTATTTCATAGGCATTTATAGTGTAACCCTTGGAAAGTAAAGGTATTGTAATAGTTCCACATCCAGAAAAAAGTTCGCAAACTAATTTTTTTTTATTTGTTTTTTCTAATCCCTTTATCACAGTGTTTATAATTGCATTTTCACCGTCGATAGTTGCTTGTAGAAAGCTTCCAGGAGGAGGGAAAATTTTTGATGAATATACATGATTAGATAAACTTATATTTTCTTTAATAAAGAGTAAGTCATTGGGATGATTTAATTGGGATCGATTAAGCCTAATCACGTTTGTTTTCATCATAGCTTCATTAAACTTCGTTAATTCTTTATAAGGTATTTTATCAATTCCGTCTATTAAGAGATCAATGCCATGATCTAAAACGTTAGCATGAATATTTATTGTTTGCCCAACTCTTAGTATTTTAGAAATTGGAGCTTTTATTTCTTTTATTAAATTAGTAAGTTGATCATCAAGTATTAAGCATTCATCAATTTCTGAAATAAAATGGCTCTTATACTCGTAGAAACCAATAATTGTACCTAATTTAGTTTTTTTAGCGACAAACTTTGCATGCCGGCGACTTTTTAGGGAAGAAACTAACATTTCTTTAATCTCTCCATCGGAAGAAATTATCTTTATTTGAGAAGACACTTTTTTGGATTTCCAACTATTATAATTTTTAAAATTCCAGTGCTGTAAGGTACAGCCACCACATTTAAAAAAATGCTTGCATTTAGGTTCAACTCTATCAGGTGATAGTTGTTTAAGTTCTATTAACTCTGCCCTTACACCTTCACTAGATAAGTAGGTGGGTTTAGCCAAAATTAGTTCATGAGGTAAAGAAAAAGGAACAAAAAAATTATAATTTTGTTCTTTATAATCAATTTCTGTAAAAAGCTTTGCTACGCCCTCGCCTCTTGAACCTATATAATCAATAGTAAGAATTTGGGGATCAAAATTTTTTGATAATTTTTTCTCTTTGCTCATTTTAAAAGTTCGTTTGAACTTTGCCATATAACCTTAGCTCTTATATTCAAAGCATCTTTGACAATATGAAATGGAGAAAATTTTTGTAAGTATGGCCGTACGCTTAGTTTTTTATTATCTCGAGCACTAACTTCAAGATAGGCTAGAAAATATATTTTTTGATCATTTAATAAATAAAGACCTGGCTCTTCATAAGTATTTAGATTTAAATTAATAATATTTGTTATTTTACATTGGTCAGTCACTAATTGAAAGAATAGTAAATATTTTAATTTAGACAAATCTAAATTATATAAAAGGTGCCTTGAGAATGATATTGTTTGAATTTTTGATGGATCATCTTTTTCAATATTATGAATAGAAATTTGATCAGTTTCATTGGAATAATTCTTTAACCATTCAGGAGATAATTCCTCAACATTTATCTCAAGTATATTTGATAACTTATATCTATACTCTTCGGGGAGAATTTTAGGAGTGCCACGATGGAAATATTGTTGTAAATAAGCATCGTTTTTGTTAAGAGCGCGTGAAAGTTCTCGAAGATTATATTTTGTATTTTTAGTAATAAAAAATTTTAACTTTTCTCTTATATAATTATTTTTGTCTTCATATTCGTGCTGACTTTTTATCAAACTATCTTTCATAATTTAGCTCATTTAGATCTTTGAGTACTTTCGCTAGCTAAACCAATCAAATGTTCTTTAAATTGAGTATTTGGTAATTGTTCTAACGAAATTTTAGACTTTGAAATAAATTCTTGTGCTTTTAATTTACAATCTTCAAATATATTATATTTCTTAAAGATATTTAATGCTTCATCGAAGTCGCCAGTATATTGCTTTAACTCTCTTAAAGTTCTATTCCAGAATTTTTTTTCAGATGTATTACTTTTTTCCCAAGCTAAAATAATTGGAAGTGTAGTCTTACCTAATTTAAAGTCATCACCTAAATTTTTACCCATTTTTTTACTTTGGGAATTGAAATCCATAAGATCATCAACAATTTGAAACGCTAACCCTAAATTAAAACCATAATCATAAGCTGCCTTTTGTTGTGCCAAGCTCCCATTTGCAACAATAATTCCACTTTCACAAGATGCTCCAAAAAGCTCAGCTGTTTTTTTCCCAATTACGTCAAAATATTCTACCTTAGTTGTATTAGGTTTATTTGCGATTTGCATTTGTTGAAATTCACCTTGTGTGATCTTGCATGAAGCGCTTGCTAAACTTGACAAAGCTTTAATTGAACCAGTCTCAACCATTAACTCGAAAGATTGAGCAAACAGAAAATCCCCTGCAAGAACACTAAATTCATTACCCCATATTATATTAGCTGTTTTTTTACCTCTTCTTAAATTTGATTGATCGACTACATCATCATGAAGTAATGTTGCAGTGTGAATAAACTCAACTGCAGCTGCCAGTAATATAGGGTTTTTTGATTTATCATTTAGTTGGGTTGCCATTGCTAACGTCAGTAGTGGGCGTATTCTTTTGCCTGATGCATTAATTAGGTGTATTCCAATGTCGTTAATTAAGGGGATTGACTTATCTAGTCTATATATTATTTCTTGATCAACTTTCTTTAGAGTTACTTCCAGCAATTTATTTAATTGACCAACGCTATCTTTATTTTTTTCTGATCTTGACATGTTATTTAAAAAAATTCCAAAAAAAATTAATATTTATATTATAACGCGCAAATAATATATAATAAACCTTTATAAAATAATTATTTGAGAGTGGTATGGTACATTTAGATAAAACCACAGATACAATTTTAAGAGGTAAAATAACTATAACCCAGATGAAGCATGGTTATAGATATGGCTTTGATGCAGTATGTTTAGCTGCATTTGTAAATGGTTACTTGAGAAAAAATAAAAAAGATTTATCGTTGGCAGATGTCGGTTCAGGTGTTGGTACAATCAGTCTAATCTTAGCTCTAAAAAACAAAAATTTGAAAATTAGTTCAATAGAAAACAACGAAGAATTTATAGAAATTGCAAAAGAAAATGTTCTTAAAAATAAATTTCATAACACTATTAAGACTGTTAACTATGATATCTTTAACATCAACAAAAATCTTAAAAATCATTTTGATATAGTCGTCTCCAATCCTCCATTTAACAACAAAAATAGTAATAAATCGAATAACAAATTTATAGATGTTGCTAAAAGAATTGTTGACTTAGAAAAATGGATGGAAGGCTGCGTTTACCTTCTTAAAGAAAAAGGAACACTTTGTATAATTCTTCCAACAAACATTTTGGATGTAGTGCTAGTTAGCCTTAGAGATAAAGCTGGATCTTTTAAAATATACCCTATTTGGCCAAATACAAAAAAATCTTCGAAAAGGATTATACTTTTGGCTAAAAAAGGTGGCATTAGCCCAACTGAATTGCTGCCTGGGTTAAAATTATATAATAGCAAAGGTGTAGAAAGCAAAAAAGCAAGTTTATTAAGTGAAGAAGGTATTTTAAATTTTTATTAAACAATTTATTTAAGAAATTTCATAAATGTTGTAGTTTACAAATCACTATTAACTAATTGTTTTGATAATTTTTATTAAGAGGTTTTTATGGGTTTCCTTTCTATTTTTAGAAAATCTAAAAGTGTATCAGTCATTCCGCTGAATGGAGTTATTGCTCCAAATATGGGTAGAAGAAAAGGTTTAAATTTAAATGAGATTGATAAGAATATAGAACAAGCTTTTTCTGTTAAAAATCTGAAGGCGGTTGCCTTGCAAATTAACTCTCCAGGTGGATCTCCTGTGCAATCAGAAATGATTGCAAATCGTATAAGGGAGTTGTCAGATAAAAACAATGTCCCAGTATTAGCATTTGTAGAGGATGTGGCTGCATCTGGTGGGTATTGGCTAGCTTGTGCAGCTGATGAAATTATAGCTAGTAAAGCTTCAATAATCGGGTCTATTGGGGTTGTTTCTTCAGGATTTGGTTTTAATAAAGCAATAGAAAAAATCGGAATTGATAGGCGGTTATATACTTCTGGTGATAATAAAGCTATTTTAGACCCATTTTTACCAGAGAATCCTGATGACATTAAAAGATTAAAGGCGATACAAAGCCAACTTCATATTCAATTTATTAACTTTGTGAAATCTAGACGTGGCAGTAAGATTAAAGATGATAACAAAGATGTTTTTACTGGAGCTTTTTGGTCAGGCGAAAAAAGTTTAGAAATTGGTCTAATTGATTCTTTTGGTGAAATGAAAAGTGTTCTTAAAGAAAGATTTGGTAATCAAGTTAAAATAAAAGAATTTACCCCTAAGAAAAAACTTTTTGGTTTTAGTAGTTTGTTATCTGGAGCCCTTGATATATTAATTCAAAAAGTAGATGAAAAAAGTATTTTTAAGAGATTTGGTTTATAAGATGATGCTCTCAATTAGTAAAATCTTTTGGCTTTTAATTATTCTTGTTGCTGTTTGGTACACTTTTAAAATTATAGAAAAACGTAAAAGTATTTCAAAAAATAATGATAAAAGCCAGGAAGATATGAGTAAAAAAGGGATAGACGCATATAAATGTGATAATTGTGGTTGCTGGAGTCCTGGTGACAAATGTAACAATAAAAAATGTTCTAAAGAACAATCTTAAAATTGCCTTTTGGTGCTAAAAACCTAGATATGTATAATAAAGTTAACAACAGTAGTAAAATGAATAAAACAAAGTCATTTCAAAATATTCTTATGAATCTTCAATCTTACTGGATAGAGCAAGGTTGTGTTTTATTGCAGCCTTACGACTCTGAAGTTGGTGCAGGCACATTTCATCCGGGGACTGTATTACGTGTATTAGGTCCTGATCCTATTTGGAAAGCCGCTTATATTCAACCATGTAGAAGGCCGACTGATGGAAGATATGGAGAAAACCCTAATAGATTACAACATTATTACCAATTTCAAGTTATTATTCAACCTTCACCTGACGATATACAAGAACTATATTTGAATAGTTTAAATGCTATCGGTTTAAATACCAAAGACCATGACATAAGATTTGTTGAAGATGATTGGGAAAGCCCAACCTTAGGAGCTTCAGGGCTTGGGTGGGAAATCTGGTGTGACGGTATGGAAATTAGTCAGTTTACATATTTTCAACAAGTTGGAGGTATTGAAGTTAACCCTGTTGCAAGTGAAATAACTTATGGTCTAGAACGTCTTGCAATGTTTATTCAAAAAGTTGAAAATGTATATGATCTTGATTGGGATGGTATTGAAAAAACTAAAGGTGGAAAAAATTATGGGGATATTTTTTTACAGCAAGAACAAGAGTTTTCTACTTATAATTTTGAAAAATCAAACTCATCGATATTATTAGAACATTTTAATAATGCCGAAAAAGAATGTATTTCATTGTTAAAAGATAAAGATAATCCTTTGTGCTTGCCTGCTTATGATCATTGTATTAAAGCTAGTCATGTTTTTAATTTATTAGATGCCAGAGGAGTTATTTCAGTTTCTGAAAGACAGTCATATATTTTAAGAGTGAGGAATATGGCAAGATCATGTTGCTTGGCCTGGATAGAAAAAAGTAATAATGAGTAAAATTGACGCTCAAAAAGGAGACTTGCTTGTAGAATTTTTTTCCGAAGAAATCCCAGCAAGATTACAGGTTGGATCTGGAGAACAACTAGAAAATCTATTTGTAAAGAAACTTGTTAGTAGAGAACTAAGCTTTGATTCATGCAAAACTTATACAGGACCAAGACATCTAGCAATTATAATTAGAGATATAGACCTTGTTCAGAAAGATCAACTTGTTGAAAAAAGGGGTCCTAGGTTAGGTTCAGATGAAAAAGCAATTAATGGTTTTTTAAAATCTAATAATATTAGTTTATCTGACACTATTGTTAAAAAGACAAATAATGGTGATTTTTATTTTTATTCACAAAATATATTTGGCAAAAATACTGCTAAAATTTTGCCTGATATCATTAATGAGATAATATTTGATTTTTTATGGTCCAAAAGTCAGAGGTGGGCATATTCTGACTTAAAATGGGCTAGACCACTTAGAAATATATTAATTTTATTAAATGACGAGCCAGTCGATGGGAAAATAAAAATTGGGAAGAATACATTCCTAAACTTTACAAATTTTAGCTTTGGTCACAGGCATCATAACCAAAAAATCATTGTAAAAAGTATTAATCAATATGAAGATTTATTGAAAAATAATAATGTTATAATAGATAGAGAAACTAGAAAAAATAAAATTTTAAGCGACATAGATTTGTTATTAAATAACAAGCAATTAAATCTAAAACAAGATAACTCATTATTGGATGAAATTACAGGTTTAGTAGAGTTTCCAAATGTTATGCTTGGAACTATAGACAATGAATTCATGAGTTTGCCTCCAGAAGTTCTTTCCACAGCAATGAAGGTGCATCAAAAATATTTTACTATATTTGATAATAAGAAAAAATTAGCTCCAAAATTCATATTCGTATCTAATGCTCTTTCAGAAAAAAATAGGAATATTAGAATAACAGAAGGAAATCAAAGAGTATTAAGAGCTAGGTTATCGGATGCTAGTTTTTTTTGGAAGGTTGATATCTCTAATTCCTTAGATCATTTTAATAAAAAATTAAAAAAAGTTTTGTTCTATGATGGCCTTGGATCTATTTTTGACAAAACTATACGACTTGCAAAAATTTCAGATTTTTTTGCATCTTTTTTTAATTTAGACCCTTCTTTAGCAAAAGAAACTGCTCTTTTGTCAAAAGCTGATCTAGCGTCTGAAATGGTTGGTGAGTTTCCAGAACTTCAAGGAATTATGGGAGGATATTATTCAAAAATAAATGGTGCCATTCCTGACGTTTCCATTGCAATTTCGGAGCACTACAAGCCCAAAGGCTTGTCAGATGAGCTTCCTAAGTCAAATTTAGGAGCAATGTTATCAGTGATTGACAACATTGATACATTGACAGGTTTTTTTGTAATAAATAAGAAGCCAACCGGTTCTAAAGATCCATTCGCCCTTAGGAGGTCTGGATTTTCAATAGTTAAAATTTTGATTAAATTTAAAGTTAACATTTCAATTTCTGATCTTTTTACTGAACCTTTGAAAATATTCGATAATTCATCTGAAATAATTCAAGATGAATTATATGCATTTATCATAGACAAATTGAGCTATATACTTAAAAAAGAAGATTTTGGAGATGATATAATTAAATCAATTATTGACTTACCAGATTTATATAAAATACCATTTCAAGTATTATATAAAAGAATACAAAGTATAAAAACTATACATAAAACAGAAGAGTTTAAATTTTTCTTATCTAACTTTAAAAGGTTAAATAACATTATTAAAACTAATGAATTGCCAGAAGGATCACAAATTTATCTTGATCAAAGTCTGTTTGAAGGTTCTGAAGAAGAAGATATTTTTAATATTAGTAATCATTTAAGGGTTGAATTTGCTAAAAATAAATATCAATTGGATAAACAAGAATCTATTTTAAATGAAATTACGAAAACAAGCACTTTAATTAATATGTTTTTTGAAAATATTATTGTAAATCATGAGAATAATATCATAAAAAATAATAGATTGAAATTGTTGATTGGATTACGAAACATAATAATACAATACACAAACTTTAGTGTATTAGAAGACTAGTCGGTCTTTACTCCAAGTCCAGAGAAACGTTTGTTAAAACGCGCAACTTGTCCACCTGAGTCCAGAATTCTATGTTGACCTGTCCATGCTGGATGTGATTTTGGGTCAATATCCAGCTTGATAGTTTCACCTGCCTTGCCCATAGTAGAACGAGTTTTGTATTCGGTTCCATCTGTCATTACAACAGTAATTTCGTGATAATCTGGGTGGATATCTTTTTTCATTTTAAACTCTAAAAATTTATCTATTAATATTTAAAGACTTTTACAATTAAAAACAGCTAAATACAAGTTAATTTATTTATTTAATAAGCTTTAAACGTTGAAGGAATTTTTTTTCAAATTTCCAAAAATAATTAAATTGTCCAAACAATGTGGCTATTATTATTAACATTATTTGATAAATAGGAATTATTATTATTATTCTAATTAATAAGTATAAAGGATAGAATGTTATTAGGCTATCTAAATTGATTACAGATAAAATAGGAGATGAGACAAATAATGAACCAGATCCACTTAAAGCAAAAATTATAAAAATAATCAACAGATGTTTGTTTGATTTAGCGTTGAACCGCTTAACTAGGTTGTTTAACAATTTTATCTCTAATCATTTTAATTTTGTGCTTTGAGTGATTTTCATTTCGATACGACGATTTTTTGTTCGTGCGGTAACTAAATTTCTATTATCAATTGGTTGGAAACTACCATACCCTGATGCAGATAGTCTATTTGGTTTAATACCTTGTTTAATCAAAAACCTTAAAACAGATAAAGCTCTTTTTGTTGAGAGCTCCCAATTATCCTTATAACTTTGCCCTGGTTTTACTGGTAAATTATCAGTGTGTCCATCTATCTGAAGGATCCAATCAATATCAGTAGGTAATGATTTTTCTATTTCCATTAAAGTCGAAGCAAGCTTAATCATTTCTAACTTACCTTTTTCTCCTAATTCATCTGATCCTAATGCAAAAAGCACCTCAGATTGAAAAACAAATCTATCTCCTACTATTCTTATTTCCTTACGCCCTTTGATAAGAGCTTTTACTCTTCCAAAAAAATCTGATTTGAACTTTTGTAGTTCTTCTACTCTTCTGGCCAAAGCTGAATTCACATCTTTTCCTAAGCTAATTACTTTAACTTTTTCTTTTTTATCTTTGGCTTTGTAAGCAGAAAGTAATGTTTGTAATTGAGACAATTTATTTCTTAACTTCAAAGAAGCAGAAATTAAGATTTTTATTTCTTCCTGGCTTGCTCTGATTTTGTTTTGTTTATCAATTATTTGACTGTCCTTGACTTTATTATCCTTTGTAAGTTGCACAATAGTATTCTTATCATCTAAATCATCTTGATTTTTTTGATTAATAATATTTTTTAATTTACCAATTTCAATTTGGGTCATTGATATTATATTATCCTTACCTGCAATTTCTTCTATGTATTGTGATGCTATTATTTTTTTTTCATCTAAGTCAGTTTTCAGATTAATTATTTTAGATTCCAGTATAGATAATTGTGAAGTCAATTCAGTAGTAGCCTCTCTTTCAATCGAGAGCAATTCACTCAATTCTGTCAGGTTGTTCTTCAATTCAACTAAAGCTTCATCTTGACCACTCATTTTTTGTGAGAGGAAAAATTGGGATAAAACAAAAATCATTAAAACAAATATGATTACCATCAACAGACTAGAAAGAGCATCCACAAATCCAGGCCAGGTATAATCTAGGTTTCTTCGTCTTGTTTTGTTAAGTATCATTAGCGGTCTCTTTATGTGTTTTAATACTTATCTATTATTCTTATTTTACTTTTTTATTTTCTAATAGTTGTTTTGAAATAGCTCTTAGTTCTAAAGTCAAGTTTGACTGTAATTCTGATAATTTATCTGTATTTTGATCTCCTAAATTTTTTAAAATTGAAGAAATTTTTATTAAATGATCTTTAACATTTTTGTCGTCATCAAGTTTTTCAACGAGCCTATTTAGAACAATTGTTAATTCGCTAATATTCTCTGTGATTCTAATTTTTTCATTTTCATTTTGGTTAGCTCTTTTTGCAACATATGCAAGGTTTTCAACAGCAGATTCGCTTAAACCATTATTTCCTGGTTCAGTTGTAGTAAAAATAGCCATTTGTGATAACCAATCTTCTAATTCGTTAAAAAATCGGTTGCTAGCTTGTCCTACCTGAAGGTCTAAAAAGCCTAGTATTAGAGATCCAGCTAATCCAAATAAAGATGAGGAGAAAGCAGTAGACATGCCATCGAGTGGAGCACTTAAACCTTTTTGAATATCCATAAATAAAGCATTACCATCTTTTGATAAGTTGTTGATATTAAAATCTATAGTATTAATAACTCCCGATACAGAAGAGATAGTTTGCAAAAGTCCCCAAAAAGTACCTAATAATCCAAGAAAAACTAAAAGGCCAATCATATATCTTAAAATTTCTCTACTCTCGTCCAGTCTTGATGAAACTCCATCTAAAATGGTACTTAAGGAGTTAGCAGATAAAGATGGATTGTCAGTTCTAGTTTCAGATAATACTGCTGCAACTGGTGCTAGGAGTATTGGTTTTATTTTCAACACAATATTAGCGGGCATTAAGCTATCTTTTCTTTTTATAAACTTAAGCCACTTTGATTCTCTACTTAACCTGAATGTTTGACGAAATGAAAAAATTATTCCTAATATTAATGTACTTATAATTACTCCGTTAAGCGCAGTATTTCCTTCAAATGCCAGCTTTAGAGGTTCAAAAAGAAAAAATATTAGGATAGCTACAACTATAAGTAAGAATAACATTCTAAAAGCATATTTATTTGGATTTGTCATACAATAACCCCCTGTTACATTTTACTTTGAAACATTAAAACATGACTTTTTAATGACACCAAATTTTAATTTTCATATAAGCATCATTTTTTTAAGTTATTGATTTTCTTTAATAACTCTTTGTGTATCACAGGGTTAGCACCGATATGAAAGTCGTTCGGTGCCCTGTAAGCATTGATATACTTTAGATTAGAAATGTATCCACCTGCCTCTTTGATTAGAAGTTCTCCACATGCAATTTGGTTTTTATTTAAGTTGGTTGTGAAAAGGCAATCAATTTTTCCTGACGCAAGCCAAGCATAATTTAGAGCTGAAGAGCCAAATTCTCGAGTAACTGATGAGTTTTGTAATGCTAATTCTTTGATTATTTTAAGGTCATTTATAGCAGATGGATTATTATCTAAGTTTTGGTCATTATAAGTAGAAAAGATACAATTATTAATAGACTTTCTATTAGATACTCTTATCCTTCGGTCATTTTGAAATGAACCCTTTCCCTTTTCTGCAAAATATATTTCATCTCTAAGAGGGTCTAAAATAACAGTACATATTATTTCATTATTATATTCAACTGCAATAGATATAGAAAAGTAGGGGAAGGCGTGGGAAAAGTTAGTTTTGCCATTCAAAGTATCAATTATCCAGTAA
>ERZ651776.946-NODE-946-length-37440-cov-7.121350_pt1 | contig 37440 bp, 25 predicted proteins | sample MGYA00514761_ERZ651776 | MGnify/ENA metagenome assembly ERZ651776
TAGGGTGCCCAACCCTAATTTTTGTTCAGAGAGTTCACTTTTTTCTCTCTTCGGCTTCTTCGAATTGCTTAAAACAGAGAAAGCGTGTGCATTTAGAGCAGAAGAGTATTAATGAGAAGAACGATGAGCGCTGGTACTTTTTGTTCGTCTCTTTTGTGCGGCACGAGTGATAGTTTGAGTGCCTTTTTTTCTTCTCGTGGTCGCGCCGCTGCTTTGAGGCGCAGGAGGCGCGGTGCGCGCGGCGCGATGGTGTTTCCAATCGCATCAAAATCATCATCAACCGGCGGCGAATGTTCTTCATTCTTAAACTTCGGAAGAAGACGATTCAGAGGACGAGAAGAGAGACGATTTGGAGGAGGATTACGCGAAGAGAATACTACTACACATAATAACACTACCACCACTCATCTGCAAAAGCGCGGGTTTGTTCTTGCGAGTACGAATGGTATAAACAACAACAACGAGCAGTTAAAGTTGTTCTCGGTGAGCAGAGTTCTCTCGTATAACGAAACATTTTAATCGAAGAAGAACACCAATGATGGCATTAAACTGCGTTATCTTCTCGACGAGAGAGCAGTACACAGAAACGAAATTTAAAGGCGGAGGTAACAGACCGCTGCGTTTCGCTCTCGATATGAAGCAACAAAAATACGTGAGGTGTTCTTCTTTCTTCTCGCGCCGCGCTCGTACTCTTCTCAATATTTTACGCTTTGATGACGAAGTCTTCTCGTTCTTACTTCTTATTGTTGACTGACCTGAAACGAACGATAACACGAACAGGAGGAAGGAGAAGGAGTTGATAATACTAATAATAGCAATATAAGAATACATCCTCTGATTTTGAAAAACTTACGGACGCGGTTATCCATCGCAGAGCCGACGGAGTGTCAATCCGCCGCGATCCCTTTGCTTGCGGAAAACTTGGACGTCGTCATCGCCGCCGAAACCGGGAGCGGGAAGACGTATTCCTACGCCATTCCAATCGTCTCAAATATCTTGAAAAGGAAAGAAATCGAACGGAGAGAGGAAGTCTCGGCGCTGATTTTGTGCCCGAACGCGCACTTGTGCGACCAGGTGAAAAAAGCCATCGATATTTTAACGCTTCCGGACGATTTAGAAGACGATTCAGAGAAAAAGTCGATAGTGAGAACAGTTGCTTTAACTCCCGATCGAGGACTGCCTTCTTCGTTCCCGGACATCATCGTCTGCACGCCCGCGCGAGCCGAACAGGACGTCTTTGACTGGCGAGAAGGGAGCTGGAGGAAAGGCGCGTTTACGCCGTACGTGAAATTTATACGGACGGTTGTTTTAGACGAAGCAGATATGCTGTTGGGTGGAGGATACGCGAGGAAAGTGCGGAACTGCTTCGACGTTTTGTTTCGAGAGGAAAAGCTCGCCGCCACGCGAGGATTTTATAAAACGTTCGAGGACGAAAGCGAAATAAATGTCAAGACGACGACGGGAGAATGGAACAACGATTTAGAGAGAGATACGGAAGCGTCCATGGAGCAAAATTGGAGGAAAGATCACGATTTTGAGGAAGAAGAAGAAGAAGAAGACAAAGAAGAGGACGAAGATTCAGACGACGACGATGAAAACGCACAACAACACGAATACGAGTACGAACGAAAAGAACAACAGAAAAAAAAGAAGAAGAAACCGAAAGCGCGTCTCGGCGGCAAAGGCAAAATGGGCAAAGGCACCAATCGCGAGTTTCGCAGACAATACGTCTTCGCCGCGGCGACGGTCATGTCCACGGGCAAACGAACACCCGGAGCGGTTCTAAAATTCGGTTTCCCAGACGCCGTGTGGACGAAAAGCTCGAGTTTACACAAACCGAGAGCGGAGTTGACGCAAACGTGGAGAGAGGTTTCGTTGGAGACTCGAGCGAAGGCTTTATTTGACGCGTTAGACATGGATCCGAAAACCGCGCAGGTGGAAAAGACGTTGGTATTTGTCAACAGCGGTAGCGTCTGCGAAGCAATATCCAACGAACTCGCAAACTTTGGCGCTAAAGCCGCATCATTTCACAGCGATATCGACCCGCTCGAACGCGAGTCCCGTTTACGACGCTTCGCGTCGCAAGACATCGACGTTCTCGTCGCCACGGACTCCGTCGCTCGAGGCGTCGACATACCAAACGTCAAACACGTCGTCCAAGCTGAATTCGCCCAAAACGCCACGGAATACCTCCACCGAGTCGGCCGTACCGCTCGCGCCGGTAAACTCGGGCGAGCGACGAACATTTTACTCCCGGGAGACTTCGATTTAGCCAACGCCATACGCAAAGCCGAACTGGAAAATCGATCGGTCGAGGATACGTTCTCCAGGAAAAGAAGTTTTAGAAACAAGTTTAAAAAATACGGCGAAAGTAGGAAAAGAGCTGCTTAATGAATCTTTATATTCTTCTTAACTTCTTCTAGAAGAGCAGAGGCAAAAGGCGAAAGCAAAGCGCAAGCGAGAGTAAGTTTTAGAACATTTTTTATTTAGGGTTTCAAGAAGACGAGGACCGCGGGAAGAAAAAACAGACGAATTCCACAGAACACTTACGCGCATAAAACACCTCCATTCATTCCCTTTTTCCACACGAAGGAGAACATGAGAGAGACTTTGACGATCAACACGTCATCTTCATCTTCGTCTCAAAGGCTGCTCCGATCAAATCCATCATCATCGAGCAAGAACACCATTGAAAGAGGAGGATTTGGCGCGTTGATGATGGACGTTGGAGACGACGCGGGAGAACGCCTTTTAGAGACTCCCGACGATGATGAAGATGACGAGAGGAACACGACTCGTAAGAATAAGAAATCGTTCAACAACGCGCACTCAAAAAAGCTGCTCGTTTTATTGTTCCTGTCCGTTTTTGCGCTCGTAGTACTCTCGTTCAAAGCGGGATACGACACGGAAAAGCAAGATGAATTAGCCTTGCCTTTACCGAAATGGGCGGCAGATTTAGTCTCGAGCGCGAAGAAACGCGTCGACGGTAGCGGTAGTTTTAGTGATAATAAGAGTTATAAGAAGAGAGATTTAAAGGACACGCACGGGAAGAGCGATCCTTTGCAATCGTTTAACTGGAGAGAAGGGTTTGAGAACAACAATTGGGATTACGACGAGCGGGTGCGAAACATGGCGCGGTGGAAACACGCTCCGGCAAACGGAGGCGAGAAGTTTACCGTGTGTTTTAAAGAGGGGGAGAAGTTTAACTTTTTCGGGGCGTATAACTTTATAAACACGGGGTTGAAGAAACCAGGGATGTGCGTGAAAAACGTGAAACTGAACGCGAACGTGGACGATCCGTCGTGCGACGTGAGGATGTTTCGGAATCAACACGTGCCGGAGGTGAGGCCGAAGACGAACCCGAAACAGGTGGATATTTTTTTCACGCACGAAAGTCCGTCCATGTACTCGCCGGAGATGAAAGACGAGAAGTTTCGAAACTCGTTCGATTACGTCGCGGATTACGAGAAAACGAGCGGGTTGTGGTTCCCGTTCGCGGTTCCAGTGTTTGAGATGAAGGAAGATTTCCCGTTGTTTACGATTCCGAGGAAAGAGAGGATCCCGGGCGTCGCCTGGTTGGCGAGAGATTGTTTAAGCAATCGAGCGGAAACGCTGAGGAAGATTAGCGACGCGTACCCGGTTTTTTCGGTTGGAAATTGCGCGAATAACGTGAATGCAAACTCGTTTCCAGAAAGCGTGATGGAAGCGCCGAGAAATCGCGAGACGAGTTTCCAAGAGCCTTTGAGTAACTTTATGTTTTATTTTGCAGTAGAAAACGTAGGGGTGTCGTGTCCAGAATACGTGACGGAGAAAATATATTACGCGTTGAGTCGAGGATCGATCCCGATTTACATCGGGTGGGAAGGCGTGAACGAGTTATTACCGGGACGAGACAGTTGGATCGATTTGAGAAACTACGCGACGCCGCAACAGTTAGCTAAAAGATTGAGAGAAATCGCCGAAAGCGACGAGGAGTGGGAGAAAATGCACAAGTGGAGATACGAAAATCCGAACGCGTGGCCGAAACTGTTCCAAAAAGCCATCAGACAGCAAACCGAGGACAGTAAGAACGCCTTGTGCGCGTTGTTGCAAAACGGCGAGAGCGGCAAGAGAAGGAAAGCGGGCAAGGAACCGAAACTGTGCGAACGACAAACGAAAATTTTCGGCCAGGATTTGAAAATTGATGGCCAAGAAGGGTTCGGGGCGTTTAAAAGAGACGACATCGACGAAGCACACTTAGGAACGAATTCTTTGACGGACAAAGACGTCGGTGTTGGAGGGAAAATGCACGCGTGGGAGAAACATTTGAAGAAGACGTGCGACACCGATAACTCGTGCTTCAAGTTTATCAGTTAATATTAATATGTTAGAGAGAGAAAGAGAGAGAGGAAGTACACGCGCGTAGAAAAAGCAGCTTTGTTATTATTGTGAAATACTTTTATCATGATAGATTCTCGTATGTATACGAGCGTTTCATTTTTCGCGTTGTTTACTCTATCGCACCGGTGGTTTTGGGCGTTTAATACGTTACAATTTTATTCTACATTTTCTTTATTGTTTACCAAGTAAACTCGCCTTGGACGCTTCCCAGCACTGCTCGTACAAAGCCTTGTTCGGCGACTCGGTGAAGAAATGCGACAACGGTAAGTTCGTCACGTGTTTCTCTCGCTTCGAGTACGACGTCAACTTCCTATCGAAGAAATTCCGCTGCACTCGATCCAACTCTCGAACTTCGTCGCACGGCGGTTTATCGTTCGTTTTGTACTTTCTCGGGTGGACGTTCAAATCGAACTGACTGTTCATGAACGATTCGTGCGCGTCGGAGGACCAGTGCAAAAAGTCCGTCGCTAAGGTTTGGAAGATTCTGTCGCGTTCTTCGTGAGGTCGCCAAAAATCTTCGTAGTTGACTCGTCGCCACGAGTTGCTCGGTAAGTTTGCCAACGAGACGTCGATGTATTCCGCGAACATTTTCAGAACGTTCAAATGTTTCTCTAATCCTTGATCCCAGGTTTTGTGCGAACGCGCGGTTTCTACGATATTTCTATGCAACAAGATGAATTTCACTTGACATCCGTTCCGTTCCGCCGCCTCGAAGTATTTCAAAATGTTAATCGGATGGCCGTGATCGAAGAGATATTTTCGATGCTCTGGGTTTCTCGGGTCCCATCGCTGCGCGTGGTTCACGTCTAAACCCGATCCAGTCGCAAACGGACCTAACTTATGCGGGAACGAAAACGACCGAGTGCTATAACACGCCGTTTTTTCGTTCCCGTTCTTTTTCGCCACTTCTTCGCATCCTTTTCGAAACGTCTTGAAAATCTCGTCGTATTTGTTCTCGAGAATCAAGTTCCAAAAATGGTCGTCGTTATCGATAAACATCCGGTCCTCCTCTCGCGCGTGCATTTCGACTATGTCTTTGTTGTTATTCGTATTACCCCTCTTTTTCTTCTCTTTAACGTTCCCCAAATGTTCTCTCAAAAGTGTCTTCACGAACGCGTCTTTCCCCATCTGAAACGCGTGGTGCCCGACGCCTTCCAATCCCAACGTAAACACGTTCTCGCACTTGGCGTTGTTCTCAAAGTAACTCTTCTCTTCTTTCTCCTCTTCCTCGTACTCTTTGCTTTTGAACAAATCGAACAAACTCGTCGGTATCATTCGTAAATTCGCTTCGGCTTGAGATTTATAATTCGGCACTTCCTTGTTCGTGTTTTTCGCTTTTGGTACATTCTTCTTCGTATTCGTATTCGCATTCGTTTGTTGTTGTTGTCGTTGTCGTTGTTGTTGCTCTCTCGGGGACCTCTTATTCGAATCATCATCATCGTCATCCTCCGCCGACGAAGAAACCGATACAGCGCGAGGACTACTCACGCGACGTTGTTCGTCACCCCCAACGGACTCACCGTCGCCCGCGATGTTCTCGTCCTCGTCCAGACCCCTCGCGGGTCCCTCCCTCGCCTCCGCCGCCGCCTTAAACAACAGCCTCTTCTTCGCGTTCTCCTCCATCACTTTCACCAAGTCTTCGTTGTTCCCGTGTTCTTTCGAGAGACTTCTTTTGGCCATTTCGATTGGTCCTACATTCTTTTCGGATGTTTCGCGTGGTTTTTCCGAACCGTGATGCCGGATGAATGGTACGCGTATTTTGAAGCCATTTTTTGCTTTTTGCGCTCCTCCCGCGTCCCCGAGGGAGAGGAATTTCATGAGAATCATCTTTGTTCTCGTCTGGTGTTCGTCCTCTCGCGTAACGACTGCGTTTGAGAGGAAACCAACCGTTCCCAGGACGGAGAGCAAGATGATGAGCGAGACGAGGAGGACTTTTACGAACCACGACGATCCTCTCTTCTTCTTGTTCTTTGATGATGAAATTTCACGGGGAAACGGGCTGCCCGGTAAAAGGTGCTCGTTTTCTTCCATGTCTGATGCTTTCACAGCGAGAGCGCCGGCGATACTCTCTCTCTCTCTCTCTAGGTGCGCGCGTGTGTGTGTAATAAAGCTCTTGATACTTTCTCTCTCTCTTTCTCGCTTAGTTTTGTGCGTATGTATCGCGCGGGAGTTGTGAAATGGCGAATTTTAGACGAAAGCTCAGGAGTACTATTTAAGGGTACGATGTCGTCGAAGCGTCGTCGAAGACATCTCATCGTCGCTATTAAAAACACGATTTTATAGGCAAGAAGCTACACGCAGCCGGGACGTTTTCACTGAGATAATCCCCAAAACCGTTGACGTTATAAAACGCCAACCCGAATATGAGAAACACGCCGCCTTGAATCAAAACGCCGGGTAATATCGTCGGATCCGGTAAGAGTTTCGCGTACATTAAGAGTTTCCTGTTCCCTTCCGATTGATTTCGTAATAAATCCGAAAACTTTTCACTCGTGTACGGTAATCCTGCGTCATCGATTAACCCGGGGAACCCGCCTTCTATGAATTTCACGTCAGAAAACCCCGCTTGGACGAGCTCGTAACACGCTCGCACGGCGAACGAATCCGAGCGATCGATCACGCCTCGGTTACTCGCTTCCGAACTTTGCGCTTTTTTTATCGACCCGCCTTTCAAATCGCACACGATAACTGTCGCCGATAAATCCTCATTACACGTCTCATAAACCTTTTTCACGAACTCTTCGTCGCGTTCTTTCAGACCTCCTTTGATTGACAAAGCGTACCCGGATATTCTACGAAAAGCGTTCTTCGACGGAATCTGGTAGGCGCATCCGCCTTGAAACGGAGGCACTTGCCAATCCTCGTGTTCTAACGGTTGCCGCAGATCGAGATAATACGTATTCTTTTTGCTATCACTACTCGTTTTATTCCATAATAACCCTTTCATTCCTTTTTCGTCATCGTCGTCGTAATATCTCTCTCGAAACGCCAAGGGAGAAATGCCTTCAACTGTGCTCGACTTCGAGTTCGACGACACCAAATACTCGCAAATCTCTGGAAACTTTGGCGCGTTCGGTCCTTGCCCTGGTCGTATCTCGTCGTACTCTATGGTTTTCTTTGCTTTTCCTCTTCTTTTCTCGTCGTCGTCGTCATCGTTCTTCTTCTTCTTCTTCTCCGCGTTGTTGTTAAAGAACGCGCTCACCCCCGGCGGAGGATTAATCTTCCTTCTTCTCTCCCTTTTTTGTTCTCGCCCGACGATCCTCACCGAAGAAGCGCCTAACAAAAGGGGTGGAGATGTCATCGTCGTCGTCGTCATCCTCGGGTCGTCGCTTTAAAGAGGCGTTTTTGTTTGTCTTCTCTACACAAACCGATGATAAAGAGTTGTGTTTGCGAGAGTACGACGAAAGCGGAGAAAAATGAAGCAAATCGCGTCAGAATTTAAAGAGATGTTGACGATGCCAACGATGCGCTCGGTGTCACCAAAACCTACGTTTCGTATAAAGGAAAAGGAGGAAAAGGACACCGCCGATGTGACGAGTAAAAAAGCCGACGGAGCGTTCGCCTCGTCGTCGCTCGAAGAAGAAGAAGAGGTGCGACATGTAGCGGCGAGATTTTGAAATTTCTCAACCACTTTTATACTTAACGTGTCTCTCTGAGTCTCTCTCCTTCGCGCGAACGATAAGAAAACACGAACAAAGAGAGAACACTTTTCGTCTTTACTTTGCGTATGCTCACTTTTCTCTCTCTCTTATGTGTGATTAATAGGTGAAATGTGACAGACAGATTCAATTCTTCGAAACCGTCCTTAAAGGAAAAATGTTCCTCGCTGAGAGGAAAAACGTCGCTCTGACGAACATCTGTTCTTCCGGAGAAGAAGAGGAAGACAAAGAAGAAGTAGGAAACGATGATGCCGAACAGATGATGGCGAGGAGGACAACGATGGTTCCAGATTCTTTGATGCCGAATGATGATGATGATGATGAAAATCTCTCGCGCATCCCCGTCGGGCGGACGCCGACGCCGAAGAGGAAGACGAAGAAGAGAACGCGCGAGATGACGAAGGATGATGAAAATGATGATACTGAACGAGAAGAAGAAGAAGAAGAAGAGACGATGGTGGTGACGAACACGCAGTTGACGACGCCCGCGAAAGCTCAAAAAACAACGAGGAGTCTGGATGCGACGAAGAAGTCGTATTCGTCCTCTCATCGTCATCATCAGCATCGTCAAAGAATGAGGTCGCCGTTGATGGAAACGCAGAAGAACGCGACGGAGGAAGACGAAGAGGAAGACTCGGAGGAGTTTAAAGGCCGCTCGTTATCGCCGACGGCGGAGTTTCGAGAGGCGCAGAAGATTGCGTTTAACTCGACCAACGAAAAGAAGAAGACAAAGGAGTTTACGGAGTACGACGACGACGACGAGGAGGAGGAAACATTCGATATTCTGAAGAAGAAGGAGGAAAATTTGGTCAACGTGAACGCGTACGGAGAAACCATTCGAGTCGCGGATACTTTGGCGATAGACAATGTAAACAACAACGACAACAACATCACCGAGGAGCGCGATGATGATGATGAGAACAATAAGACATCGACGAAGAAACGAGGACGCGGAAAAGTCGATTTCCAGTTTGGCGATCGACACACGGAAGAACAAGATTTTGAAGACGGTAAAAATGGAGTCGTCGCCGTCGCGGAGACTTTTACGCCGATTCGAGAGACCGTCCCCGCGCCGTCTGGCATGCACGTTTGCGACGACGATGATGAAGAAAAAGAAGACAAAGATGAAAAGGAAGCAGATGAAAAGGATCGCGTACTCCCGCTGAGAGAAATATTCCGCGCGAAACACTTAATCGACCCGCGAGACGCCTCGCGGACGGCGCCCGTACTGGAGGTGCAAGTATTGCGAGACGAGAGTTTTTCTTATCGACACGTCGCGGCGAGGACGACGATTCAAACGATTCAGACGACGACGCCAAAGACGGCGGTGAAGAACCACGACCATTATTTGGCGTATGAGATTGACCACGAGATTCGAGACGCGACGGAAATTTCGGTGTGGAAGATTGAAACAGACAACTGTAGTAGTAGTAGTAGTAGTAGACGCGAGCGTAGCGGTAGTGACGATAGCAAGAAAATGTCACGTTTTTCGTTTAAAGGGACGGTTTTGATCGGTAAACCGAGCGCGCGGGACGGAAGAACGTCGTCGTCGTCCAAGGGCGGTGGTGGAAATGGTGGCGGTAAGACGATGAAACGGTGGGCGTTTTCCATCGCGCCGAACGGGCTCGTGTTCACGTCCTCGTACAAGAAATCCTCTCTGCTTTCGATGATGGACGAGACGGAACGCACGCACGGGAGCAACAACAGCAGCGATTCAGACGATTATTCAGACGATTCAGACGACGAAGATACTTATTTGTATGGGATGAACTCCGCGGAACGCCGAAGGCGGTTTCCCAGGAAATCGGGAGTATACGTGCACGACCCGGTGGACGTGAACGAGGAGGAAAGTGTTCACAAGAAGGATTCCTCTCTCGGGTCAGAAAAGAAAAGTAATCAAAGCCAAAAACGACGCTCGAGCGGTCGACGACGAAGTAAGACGCCGAGGGATAGTTTCGGTAACTCCATGGCGGATACCAAGAAGAATCAAAAGACGACGAAGAAACAGACGTATTTCGAACTTCAATCGCCCGGGATGGCTGGGAAAGTTCGTCCGCGAAAGTTCGCGTCGGCGTTTAGCGAGGAATACGACGAAACCGTGTTTCGATTAGCCGGAGTCGGCGCGGAAGGGAAGTGCCGACTGTGGACGTGGTCGTGCGAGAATAATGAGGACTTTGATGACGACGTAAACGACGACGACGAGAAGAAAATGTCCTCCTCCTCCTCAAAGAAGAAATCAAAGAACAAAAACAGAACGAAGTTTTCGACGGCGAAAATATGCGCCAAATCGGTCACGCATTGTAAAGACTTCGAGATCCCGACGTACAAGTCGCACTGCGTCTCTCGAGAGTGCGAGATTACCTCGTTGTCATTTTCCAAGGACGGCAACGTCTTAGCGTGCGTGTTCGATAAGAAACACGTCGTCGTTTGGGACGCTTCGACGACGCGCGTTGTTTTCAGCTATTATTGCACGGAGTACGAGATTGAAAGAGATGGATTGCGCGTTTTGGACAACAACAAGAAGATGATGAAACAAAGAGGACAAAAGTCCACGCCGAGCCGCCCGAACGCTTCGAACTCGAAAATGAAGAAGAAGAAGAGCACTTTTACGACGAGCGCGGACGCGACGTCGACGGGTGGTGGTGGTCCGATTTTCTTCTTTGGCAACTTTCGAAAGATTAGTTCGTCCTCCGACTCGTCGTCTCCATCTTCCGTAGCCACGTTCGCGTGCGCGTACAACAAAGAACTCGTCGTCGGTCCAAACGCGTCGTGGGAAAGTCTTAATAAGGCGAATAACGGAAGTGACATCGTCTCGGCCGTCGCGGTGTGCCCAGACGTCTTCGTCGAGGAAGACGACGAAGAAGACGAAGAAGAGGAGGACGAAGAAGAGGAGGACGACGAATACGACGTAAAGATGATAAAGGCGGCTTCGAAAAGAAACACCACGGTCAACGTCGTCGTCACCAACGCCGGCCGCTTAGGCGTCTTTGAAGCTTTCGGCCACGCGAACGAAGCGACACACGCGTACGAAGGCTTGACGTTTACGAAGCGACACGCGTTCGACGAGGAAGACGTAAACGACGACGGTAAAACGAATAAACGTCATAAAAAGAAGGCTTTCCAAGGAAACTTCCTCTGCGCTTCGCACGGCAACCTCTTCGCCGTCGCGCGGAAACGTCCGGGATGCGTCTCTCTTTACGCGCAAGAAAACCACCACCACTTTGAAGAGAGCTTTTAGTAGACTAAAAGTGGTAGTAGTACGCACGGTAGTAATAAGGTTTTAATAGTGCTCTATTCTAAATATACACAACGTAATGGTCAAAGTCGTACGCCAAAGTCCTCCCAAAAGGCCTGTTCCTAGGAGTACACCGACTGGTATAAAACTCATCCCCAATTGGTTCTCCTCCCGACCCCCCCTCGTAACTGCGGCTCTTGACTCGTCACGTACGTCCCTTGATTCAGATCTCGTCTCCAAAACCCTCTCGTTTTCGTCGGTTGATGCCAGTTTTCGATCATTTCTTTCGATTTTTCTAACGTGTCTTTTAAATGTTTTTCCGCTTGATCTCTTCGGTCGTTTCCGTTTTCCATCAGAGAATGGATGAAACGCGTGATGAAATTATTAGTATTGCTGCTCATTTTTAAGCGCGTTTACTCGCGCTCTGTTGCGTTCTCAGTAAACGCTGTTAATCGCAACACTACTTCTCTCTCTTATTCGAAGAAGAGCAGTGCGTGTCAACACCTTTAAGAGCGGAGTAATGAGGAAAAATCTCTCATCCCTTTTCCATAAGAACACCTAAACCCTAATTTACGAAGTAAAAAGAAGTTTCCGAGCGGGAAAGATATTGAATAGAGTATTCTTTCGCCTTCGCTCAATCCATCGCATTCTCTCCATACTCTCCGTGTTGTTGGAACGCGCGATGATTATGGCGTCGTGTGGGTACTTCTTTTTCGCTGGGATGATATGTGTTTGTGTGTGTGTTTGTGTTTGCGTGTGTATGTGCGCTATGTGAGGGAGTATATTAACAAGAGCTAGTGGCAGCAACGCATGTGCTTTTTCAAAGTACCAGATTGACGAAACTTCATCTCGCACACATCGCACTCGTACGGTTTCTCGTTCGTGTGAATACGCATGTGGCTTTGCAAATGACCAAGTTGACGAAAAGCTTCATCACAAACATCGCATTCATACGGCTTCTCCTTCGTGTGAATACGCATGTGCGTTTTCAAACTACTAGATTGAGTAAAACGTTTCTCGCACACATCGCACTCGTACGGTTTCTCGTTCGTGTGAATACGCTTGTGCCGATCCAAAAGTGATCGTCTATCAAACACCTTCCCGCAAACATCGCACTCGTGTTGCGCTCTCTTCCTCTTCGCTCCTTTCTTATTAAAAGTCGTTTCTTCTTTTTGTATCTGATGATGATTCGCCTCGAGATCATCCTCCTCCTCATCAGGAATCCTCGAGCACAACACCAAATTTGGTTCTTCTTCTTCTTCCACTTCTTCTTCTTCCTCTCTCGCATCCAAACTCGCCGCAAAAGGGGCCTTCAAAACCGTCCTCGCGTTCACACGCGCGCGTTTCGGATGTGGATTCTTTCTTCGTCGCGTGTTATTCGTATTATTAGAGAGTAGTATTCGTATTCTGAGTCGTGCATGTTGCATGTTGAAGAAAAGACCAATTAATTTTTTTTTTTGACTTCTTTACGCGTGAAAAAACACAAAAAAAGAGAGACGAAATCTCTCAGAAAATTCATCATCATCACGCCTGCTATGAATAACAACAACAACTCTTATTCTTCTCAAACGATGAAAAAAATGAAACACATCGCGTTCTCGAAACCTCGCGTGGACGACGATTCACGCGTGGAAGCGTTGGACGAGTTAATGCTGCTGTTTGAAGAAGAAAACAAAGAAGAAGAGATGATGATGTCAGAGGCGTTGACATCGGAGGTGTTGGATGCGTCGAATTCAACGTTGATTCGCGCGAAGTGTTTCGCACTTTTGCAAAGGATGAACGAGAGAAGTACTACGAATAAAAGCGAGAATAACGAGAAGAAGAATAACAGCATCATCATCATCTACGAGCAAATGTGCGTGCACCCAATACGAGAATGGATGAGGATTCTTCTTGACGACGACGAGAGTACTACGAGTAATTTCAGTAAAGAACAACTGTTAAAACGAGTCCTTTTCGCGCTCGACGCGTGCGGGAAAATCAACGTCTTCTTTGAAGAAGAAGACGAAGAGGATTTGGATGAAAAGGAAGAGGAAGAAAGAGTGTTGTTTGGAAAGTTGACCAATGAAGTGGTTAAGTTTTGCATCGGGAAGTTATACATCGTCGAAGATTCAGGAGGCCCCGGCGCGACGAACGACGCGAAGACGACGAAAGATATGAACAGAGAGTTGTACACCGCTTCGGTCGCCTGTCTCTCCTCGCTGGCGAAGAAGAAGAAACAGAAGAAAAAGAAGAAAAACAATACTACTACTACTACTACTAAGAATGAGACTGATAAGAAGAAGAACGGTGGTTTAGAAAACGGCGACGATGTAGATAACGATTTAGACGACGACGGGACTTCCTTTTTTACGATTGAAGATATTCAGAGTTTGTTGAGGTACGTGGAAAAAGGGACGTCGGTTGGGGACAGTCAAGGGACGTTGGCGTGCGGCGGGAGTTTGAGAGTGTTGACGTTTTTAATGCCGAAGTTGTTGGAGCAAAAGAGACGGAAGTATGGATTATTAGTGGGTGGTGGTGGTAGTGGAGGCGGCGTAGGGGTTGGCGCTGAAAAGGCGGACGGTAACGCGGGGGGGGACAACAACGATATCGTCGTCGCGAATTTCTTAGGCCAAGGACGACGAACTGGAGTCGAAGAGATGGAACTGAAGATGTACTCGAAAACGATCATCATCGGAGAGGAAGGTAATAATGATAATAGCATTTATAGTAGCAAAAAAGTAGTAGACGTCTTTGATCGCGTGGATTTCAACGCCGTGACCGCCTTGGTGGGCAAGAAAACGTTACAAAGCGGCCATCACGTTCCGGCGTGGATTAAATCCGCCGGGTGTGAATACTTAGCACACTGCGCGCGGAAAAAGGAAGACTTCGTCTTATTAGCGAAAGCGTGCACAGACAAACGCCACTGGTCGGTACGCTTAGCCGCTCTGAAAGCGTTCGCGAAACTCGGGTTTCATTCGAGGCCGTATTACACGCAGTTGATTTTGTTCAACGCGCACGACGAAATTTGCGAAATTCGCGAGCAACTCTGCGAAACGTTGAAGAAATCGTGGCAAGGGAAGCAGTGCGAGCCGAAAACAGACGGGTCGGACGATTTGAAGTTGTTTCAAACCGCCGAGTGCGTGGGCGAGTTGATGCGCGATCCGGACGCCGGCGTGAGGGCGAAAGCGATCGAGTGTTTAGGGTACGTGAGAGGTGCCGCGAATACGCGAAGAACCGAGATGGCGAGGATGTTACACGGCGATTCAGACGAAACCGTTCGCGAAATGGCGGCGGATTCCTTGGCACGGTTAGGATTTCTGAACGTGAATACCGGGGAGATCTCCGCAGACGGTAATTATCGAACGACGAAGTTTCTCTCGAATAAGCGGTTGTTTTTACAACTCATCGCCGCGGAACAGGCGACGATTATTCAAGAGATGGGAGGCATCGTTGGACACGTAGCGATAGCAAGTGGTGGCGGCGGTGGCGGTGGTGGCGGCGGAGGAGCGAACGACGACGACACGACCGCGAACGGCGCGTTCAAGAAACTGACCAACGCGGCAACCGGCGTAAACGCATCCGCTAAAATTCTCACCGACAAATCGCAAATCATCAAACTCGAAAAGATGAAAAACATCAAGGTGAAAGAAGGCGACACCATTCGAGTGTTTTGGCCAGACGATAAGGAGTGGTACGAAGCTAAGGTCGTTCAAGCCGAAGATTATAAGAAGAGCGGTAAAAAAACAACGAAAATTTGTTACTCCGAAGACGGCGTCGAGGAAGAGATTGACATTCGGAACGAAAGAGTCGAGTTGAGATATAAACCGCACAAGAAAGGGTGCAGAACGCAGTGGGTGCCGTGCGGGAATCAAGAATCAGAGAGAATTAAAGAGGAGAGGAGGAAACAGTTTGCGATGCAAAAAGCTTTGAGAGAGGCGGAGAGGTTGGCGGAGATGGAGATTCGACGAGAGCAAAGGGAGATGGAGAAGAAGGAGAAAGAGAAGGAGAAAGAGAAGGAGAAAGAAGAGATGCAGAAGTTGGAGGCTTTGCGTAACGTGGAAACAAAGAAGCTTGATAACGAAGCCCGGGGGAAAACGACGACGACGATTCAGACGACGGGAGGATCGAGGAATGGCTTTTGGAAAACCATCGCGTTCAGCGGCGGCGTCGATTCAAAGAAGGAAGAAGTAGTCCCGACCGATACCGCGGATGGAGAAGTGAACGCTGAAAAATGTACAGAGCACCCTGAAGCTTCTGTTGAAGAAGAGAAGAGAGTAACCTTGAATGACGCCGATATCAAACTCCTCCGCGGGTTAGTCAATCAAAAGATTAAAATCTACTGGCCTTTGGATAAAGTCTGGTACGTCGCGGACGTTTTAAGCTTTGACGAGGAAACGAAGAAAGTGAAAGTTTTATACGTGGAAGATCAACTTGAAGAAGAAGTCGAGTTATGGACGGAACGGAGTCAACAGTACGTGCCGCCGACGGATATGTCCCACAAGGATTTACACGGCATCACGCCGTTGCGCGTGCCGGTGGAGGTTGGCGGCGTCGAAGGGTATTTGGAAATCGGCGCGAGAAGGCACGAAGAGTACATCGTCTTCAAACCACCGACGACGTCAGGGAAGAAACGGAAGAGATTAGATACTGATAGCAAGAAAACGAAATGGCACGCGATGAAAGGCTCGGATTTTGAAAGAAAATTCAACAAGCTTTTATCGGCCAACGCGCAGCGTCGATGGCGTAAAAACGTCGCGTACAATCCTCGAGGATGGCAAGACTGCAAAGAATCGAATCTTTCCTCTACAAAACTCAAACGCAAATACGGAAACGAGAAGATGCCGCTGTTGAAATGGTTGATTACTCAAGGAGACCAGTGGGGCGGCGTCGTTATCGGTAAAACGTTAGAGTTGGATTTGAATTGCCATCGAGGAAGTCAGTTTGTGTTCAAAAACGGATACGCGGTCTTTGAAGAAGAAGAAGGAGAAGAAGAAGAAGAAGGAGCTTTAAAAGAAGCAACAAAATCGACAACGGATTGGCTGCTTTGTAAAATCACCGATTACAACGTCCAATCGGGCGAACATTTGGTGTGCCCGATTGACGAAAACGGGATCATCGCCGGAGACGCCGTCTGGATGGTCTTGGCGTCGCAACGCACGAAACCAACAAAAAATGAAGACCAAGAAGAAAAAGAAGAACAACATCATCATCATCCGGAGAATGTCGAAATCGTCGCAAGACCGAACGACAGCAACACCACCACCAACTCGATGAAAATGTTGGACGACGATGAAACCGCTTTTTAATAATTTTTGTTCTACCAACTGTATAACAACAGCATAAAAAAGTAACACATTAACACATGCGCAACATCAGTTTTACCAGCGGAAAAGGCATCAGTACTCTCATCACTACTCATAAAGAAACGACGACGCAAAGGATACTCAAAAGAGCCATGGTTCAGGTGTTTTGCGGGAGCAGCACGAGCGGGAATAGGAATACTTTCACTCGTTTCTTTTCCCCGCAAAAACAGATAAGGCGGCGGAATTGCATCGTCGCAAACTCATCGTCATCTTTTCAGCGCGAGCAACAGAGAACGATCAGAGGCATCTCTCTGTTGAACGAGACAGACAACAAAAACGTGCACCCGTCGCACGTGCTCTGTCCGGATGATTTTATGCCATCACCAACGGATGACGAAGATGCAACAAAATTTGAACTCCCGAGGAAAAAAATCCCAATAGCTTTAGTCTTGGCGTACGTGGGCGATACGTTTAAAGGGAACACGCAGAACGTGATGCTCCCGAGAGGAAGCACGGTAGATGACGTCATCGAAGACGCGATATATAAAGCCGGAGGGATTTTATTCTCGAATTATCGATCGAAAGGGTTATCTCGCTTGAAATGGTCCAGGAGTTCGAGGACGGATAAAGGCGTGTCGAGTTTGTTTACCGTGGTCGGGCTGAGGATGGAAGCGCCGGTGAGAGCGTACGGAGGAGGAAAAGAAGTTGTTGGTGAAGAGGAGACAAAGGATGAGGAGGACGAGAGAAAGAGTAGTAGTAGTAATAGGAGTAGTAAAAGGAGTGAAGAAGAAGAAGAAGAAGACGACGCGGAGGCGAAAGCGTTGATAGTGGAGAAAATCAACCGACACTTACCGACGGATACGGTGAAAGCGTTCGCGTGCTTCAAGGCGACGAAATCGTTCGATGCCAGACGCGCGGCGATTTCGAGAACGTACGAGTATTTACTCCCTCTGAAGTGTTTGCGAGATGATAAAAACGGCGAACTCGAGATGTTTCGAGAGGCGTTGAAGACCTTCGAAGGCTCGCATCCGTTTCATAACTACACCAAGAGAGGGTTGTACGGCGCCGGAAAAGGGAACGATAAAAATCGAAAAGGCGGCAGAGGTAATCGAAACAAAAAGAACGCGTTGACCGAGGACGACGACGGGTTAGGAGAGACGTCGTCGTCTGAAGAACAAGAATTAGAAGAAGAAGAAAAAGAAAAAGCATTACCTAAGCGCATCGAGACGAGCGGCAAACACACGTATTGGCTGTTGGAAAAAGACGTCGACGATCTCGTGCACGTCATGCACTATCGACGAATACACGAATTTACGTGTTCGAAAGAACCGGAAATCATAGAAGGATTCGAGTCGTACCCGTTCGTTCGGGTTAAAGTCTACGGCGAAAGTTTCATGTTGCACCAAATCCGCAAGATGATTGCCACCGCGGTGTTGGTCGCGTTGGATAGCGAAGAAACGCCGACGATGCCGCTGAGTTTTATCAAAGCGAGTTTGTGTCGCCCGTGTCGAGTGGTTACCCCGATGGCACCACCGTTGACTTTATTTCTAACCGGCGCTGAGTTTATGAGTTTCCGCAAAACGAATCACGAAGAAAAAACTCGAGCGGCAAAAGCGGAGGAGGAGGAGGAGAGCGAAGAGGAAGATGACAAAGAGACGGAAAAAGGAAAACTTCGTTCGTTGACTATTAGCGAGGAGACAAAAAACGACATCGACCGATTCCGTCGCGAACATCTGTACCCGAAACTCGCGGAATCCTTCAGCAATCAAGACTGGGACTTCTTCATCGAAAACGTGCGAAACGTCGAGCCGACTCGCGAGGAGTATTTGAACATCGTGAAACAATACGAAAGTTACGACGAGATGAGAAAAATCCGCGCGAAAGAAAAAGAAGAAGAGGAGGAAGAAGCATCATCGATGATCGAAAAGAGTTTACTATAATAATAAACCCTTCTTTCGACGAGGAGGAGGCGTATAATATGGACGAGACACCGTGCCGGCCGCGTTAAATAGAGTACTACTAATAATAATCACATCAATGCAGCGCGGCATCTAACCCGCTATAATCCGTCGCAAACACCCACAACACGACACCAACACTTGCTACGCACAAATAATCCAGCCATTTCGGGCTCCCTCCCATTCCTCCGTTGAACGCGATATTCACCACGCGCAACGCCACTATTGGTGAGACAAAGTCCAACACCAAGTCTTTCGTCGTGTATCGTTCTTCTTCTTCATCTTCATCGTTAAAGAAACTTTCATTCGACGATGGAAACGTGGACCCGGATGGTAAATTCTCTCCGCCGACGGTAAACGCTTTCGCTTTTTCTGCGGATGAGAGTGCCACAGTCGTCATCCCTAAAAACAGCACTCGTCGTCTTTGGTCGTTGGTGTTGCTTTTCCCCGTCGTTTCATCAGGATGATGATGAGAAGAACTGCGCGATACTTTTACTCCTTCGAGAGAAGGCTTTGTATTCGAACGATCGCGACGCGGAAGTGAAGCGCTCTTTTGTTTACAGCCCTTTCTCGCGAGGGAGAGATGAGAATACCTCGTCGTCGTCATGTTTTCCTTTCCGCGCTGAGACTAATGAAGCAAACTTTCCCCCGCTTACTTCATTTAAAGACGCACGTAACGCACACAAAAACACGCGGTATAATGTCCTTAGCGCACCTAGAAAACGCGCGAGCGATGCACCTCGAGAACGAATCTCTGGAACTTGTTGTATCGAGAGAGTTTTCCAGGAAAGGGGTGGATTTTTCGCACAAGAAACGGCTCGCGCAATCGCACCGAGTGAGAGGAATGCTCGATCGAATGCGAACGAACGCGCGGAAATTGGTGCGCCTCTTTTTCTCTCGTTCTTAATCTCTCTTACTTCTTTTTCGTATTCTTTAAGACGACAAATACTCCTCTCTGTTGCGTTGTTTTACGCGTCGTCGTCGTCGTCGTCAGATGTATGCTGTGTTCTTCTAAAGGAGAGAACAACGCGCGCGTGAGATTGAAAACGACTGACCTTTTCTCTTATGAACAAACACGAACTAAAAACAACAGAAAGCGTACTATGAAGACCTCGACGGAAGCCGAAAAGAGGAAATCGAACGCTCTGGCGGCACCGGGGAGAAACCGTTCGAAACGTTTTACCGAGCAATGAAAGAAGAGAAGATGAGATTACAGAGTCGTAATAATGAGAGCGGCGGCGGCGCGGCGACGATGCAGACGACGACGAACGCTAACGACGATACGGATGCGATGAGAGAACAGTTGGAAGAGCAGCAAAGGATCGCCGCGAATAAAGAACGGTTGAGGAAAAAGCTAACCGCGAAGAGTAACGGGAAAGAAGAGATAGAAGAGGACGACGCGAGGTTAGATCCGAACGCGGAGAAGTTGCCGGACGGAGTGGATTTTTCGGGAGAGGAACATCAGGGCAGATATTTGGATTTAGTGAGATTTCATCACGCGTTTGTCGCGGACGTCGCGAGAACGTTCGGAGTGAGTTACACCGAGGAGGTGAAGAAGAACGCGTCCAAGAAGAGAAAGATGGAGCAGCGGCAAAAGTCGGGGAAAAAACCTTCGGATGGAGAAGACGAAGAGAAGGAGGAGGAGGAAGGCGACGACGAAGACGAAGAGACGAGACGTAAACCGCTCGAATACGTCGCGTTTCTCCACGAGCTGCCAAACTTGTTCGACGCTGAAAAAACAGCCAACCTCGATCGATCGAAGAAATTCTCCAAAGCGTACGTCTCTTTCTGCGAAGAGTTGTGCGAATATCTCGTCGACTTTTTAGAACGCGCGAGTCCTTTGCAATTTGCCCGCGACGTGCTCGTGAAAGAGGAAATCGACGGAGAGTTTGAAAAGCTGTTCGAACGAGGAGCTTTGAAAGGGTGGGAAGATAAAGGCGTCGTCGCTTCTACCACTGGTACCGTCAAATTAGATTTGGCCGCGATCAAAGGCATCGCGAAAGGTAAAAACGCGTCGTCATCGAAAGCGTTGAAAAGTTCCATGAATGACGAGGAGATTAAAGACGCGCTAAACAAAGCCGGTTTGAAAACGGGAGGCACGCCGGACGAGCGGTGCGAGCGTTTGTTCCAAGTTATAAAATTGGTATCGGCGGCGAAAGGAGGGAAAGACGACGACGCGACCATCCCGTCCAAGTACATTCGCAAAGGCGTGGTCGTAGGCGGCGGCGCAGATAAAAAAGACGAAAAAGCCGAGGATCGAAGCAAAACGCAAAAAGAAAAGGCCAAACACATCGCCAGACTCGAATATCGATTAAAACTCTTATTCGCGGGCGCTTTACGTAAAACCTTAGACAACACGAAATCGCAAGCGGAAAAGAAACTCACCATGTCCCGCCAAGAAATCGAACGAGAACACGAAGAGGACGACGATTTCGCTTTTTCCGAAGGAGACGAGGACGAAGACGAGATGAACAAAGAGATTTATAACCCGTTGAAACTTCCGATGGGATGGGACGGGAAACCAATCCCGTATTGGCTATATAAACTGCACGGATTGAACGTAGAGTTTAAATGCGAAATCTGCGGCAACTATTCGTACTGGGGTAGACGCGCCTACGAACAACACTTCACGCAGTGGCGCCATCAACACGGCATGCGATGTTTGAACATTCCTTTTAGCAAAGCGTTCAACGAAGTCACCACGATTGAAGAGGCGAGAAGGTTGCACCGGTCGTTAGAAGAGAAGAAAGTCGGGAAATGGGATCGCAAACAAGACCAAGAGTGCGAAGACGCGGACGGGAACGTGTACAACGCGAAAACGTTTGCCGAGTTGCGCTCGCAAGGTTTGATTTGAAAATAATACCATGGTGTGTACAAAGTTTAAAACAAATTTTCCCTTAACTATACTAATACTAAATGGCTCTAGTAAATGACTTTTCACTCTTCTTTACTAAGTTGTCGTGCTGACGAAAGACCATCCTTATCCTTGTTCGACCAATATTTTTGTCGAATGGCTTTAACGATGCGCTCTTTCTCCATGGAATTGATGATATCCGGTTTTGCCGCCTTCCAAGACGGGCCCTTTGGAGAGTTGTTCGAGACTAAGTTTTGAATCCTAAAGCCCTCGTCGTTGTTGGCGTCCTCCTCCAAATCCTCCTCCTCCTCGACGGTTCCGTCATTCGCCGAGGACGACAGTCTCGGGCGATTTGATTGATCTACAACTGACCTCATCATTTCTTGGATGGCGTGATTGTATCCCAACATGTGATTGGGCGGCACGGCGTTGGATACGAAGTTGTTTTCATTTTCTTCATTGTCGCTCCCGGTGATTGTTTTTTGTTGATCTTCTACTTCTACTTCTTCTTCTGGTTCTTCTTGTCTTTGTTGATGTTGCGCTGCTTTCGCCGCGATATCGTCGTTTGCGCCCTCTTCTTGTAAAAACTCCTCCTCCATCTCGCACAACGAATTCGCCAACTTTTCCGCCGCGCGAACGCGCTGGTCCTCGTTTTTCCAGTTGCTCGTACTCGAAGAAAAAGTATATCGAACCGCCTCGACGATGTCGTTGATAACCGATGGAAACTGCAGCATCCCCCTCCACGCGCGTTGTTGTTGTTGTTGTTCTCGTTCTCGTTCTCGTTCTAGTTCCTGCTGCCGCAAAAGAAGCAGCTGTTGATAGTATTCTCGTCGTTGTTCTTTCCTGTACTCGGTCTCTTCGCTATCCTCGTCGTCGCTAAAGCTGCTACTACCACTCGTCGACGTCGATGCCTCTCCGAACAAGGCCATTTTCACCAACCGTTTCTTTTCCTTAATTAACTTTTTCTTTTCCTCTTGTTGTTGGTTGTCTTCTTCTCGCTGCTTCTCTCGTTGCTTTTTGCGTCTCCTTCTCAGGTTTCTCACCCCGCACGCGTTACACACGGACTCGCCGGATTCGTCTTTCCTCCACTGCGGCGTTTCCGTCGCCCCGCACTCCACGCATTTTAGGTCCAGCATATCGTTTCTTCTCCTCTTCAGTTCTTTACGACGCGCGATTTCGCACTGCACGAGTCGTTCAACTTTTTGATCCTCCTCGTTGCGATTGAGATCATCTTCTTTTCTCGTCTCGTTTTGCATCGTCCTTTCGGCATTAGTATTCAAAAACGAAGGCGAGGGAGGCGGAGACGGCGTTTCCGATCGACTCTTCCGTCGCACTCTGAACCCCGCGTTCCCTCTCATATTACTCGTGTATTCTTTGTTCTTATTAAGTTCTTGTCTCTTCTTAATATTATCAAAGAGAGAATAATGCGGAGAAAGCATTAATATAATAAGGACTTTGAGAGTGAAGGTCTTTTTCCTTCTTTTTTGCTTCAAAGTTGTGGTCAATTACTATGATAAGTCTGTTGAAATTCGTTGAAATTTTTGCTCTTCTTTCGCCTTTTCTTTGAGTTTTAAGCGAGTGTTCGCAAAAATTTCTCTCTTCTTCTGTCTGACATGTGTCGTTGATGCATGAAAAGGAACTCAAGATGAATTTTTCCTACACGACGAGAAGAAAAAACCACAGAAAACTCTCGTTCATCAGAGGAAGGAAAAGACACATTTATTTATTGAAATTAGTATCACATGGGTTTCCTTCCTTCTCTTTCCTCTCGTAAGAAGAAAGAAGGTGAAGGCTTTTTTGCGAGAAAGAAGAAGAAGAAGTTATATTTAAAGAAGAGGAAAGAAGAGAAGGAGGAAGGAAAAGTGATGCGCAGGGAAGCGTCGGTAGTAAACGAAGAAGAGAATGATGATGACGACGATGATGAAAATGATGAAAAGAAACGCCTTTCTCTAGAAGAAGATCTTCTCTTGAGCGGCGAAAACGGCGTGTTCCACTGTCCAATCACGCAGGAGATATTCGAACACCCGGTGACGTTGCGTTGCGGACACACGTTTTCGAAAACGAGTTTGATGCGATGGATGGCGAAGAATCCGTGCTGTCCGACGTGTCGGAAAAGTCAATTTATATTCGACTTTAACGAGGAGATGCGGGTGAACAAAGTCGTCGAGAACGCGGTGGAGTTTTTAACGAAGAGAATGAATGATAAGAAGAAGAAAATGATAAGAAGAAGTAAAAGCAGAAGCGAAACTCGAGTTTCGAGCGGCGAGGAGGAGGAGGAGGGAGGAGGAGGAGTACGCGGCGGCGGCGAGAATGAAGAAGAAAATGAAGAAAAAGGAGAGAAGTGGAAGCGGTTACCGCTGTTCGTCTTGGACGCGGTCGTGCCCGGGACGGAGCTGATGTTGAACGTCTTCGAACCGAAACTACGTTTGATGGTGCAAACGGTGCTGACGCAACATTATAATCCGTCGTTTGTGATGTGCGCGAGGACGTACGATGGATCGGTAAAGAGGAGTTTACGTTACGATATAAATAACACTACGAGTTTAGAATACCATCGTAAAAGGAATACCATCGCGAGACACGGAATTATCGCTCGAATTATCGCCGCGAGCGAAACCGTCGACGGGAGGTTCTTGATTCGCATACGCGCGGATTCAGAGAAAGTTGTCGTCATACAGAAGTCGAGCGTGAATAATAGAAATAATAACAATAACGAAGGAGGAGGAGAAAACGGAGAAATCGGAGGATACGCGGGAGGAGAAGTAGTATCGGAAGAAGAAGAAGAAGGAACAGAAGAAGAAGAGAACATGAGTGAAGAAGCGTTTCCGATTTGCGATTACACGGAACGCATAGACGCGCCTTGGTCGTCATTAACTGAACGCCTCGCTGGAAGCGCCGATGAAGCGAAAGCTTCGTTGCTGCTCTCTGTAGACGAAGCCGAGGCGACATTTTATGCGTGGGCGACGCTCGCGGAGAAGAGCGGATACTTCGGCTCGCACGCGTGCTTCGCGCACGACGATTGCGTTTCAGGAATGGAGAAGGGCCACCGACGAACGAGGAAAGGAACAATGAAAAGTAAAAGACCACACGCGCTTGATGAAAGCGCAGAAGACGAGCGCGAGAGAAACTTACCGCTGAAAGACGTCGTCTTTCGATGGAAATCGTCTTTAGAAGATAACGGAGAACTCGAACGTCTCAACGAGATCAACAACGAAAGAGATTACGACCTCGCGTTCGACGGCGGCAACGCGAGTTCCTTCCGTCGCCAACAATTGCTCACGCGTTTCAAAAGCAGAGGAGGAGGAGGGATGAACAACATGCAAAGACCATCCTTCGAGGAAGTTCGGTCGCGTCCGGAGCAGTTTGCGAGCACTCTTTTGTGGTGGTTCGTTCGATGCGTCAATCCGATCCCATCTGCCGGCGCGGCTTTGGAAATCAGACCGTCGATGTTGAGCACCGGAGACGCCAAGACGCGCTTTGCGTTGTTTTCGAAACTGATTTCAGTTTCAATCGTTCGCGTTTTGGGGTACGCGCCAATGGAGTGGATGAATTGGGAATGCGTGAAAGAAAAAAGACTGATGAAGAAGATTGGCGAGGTGCTTTCGAAAGAGAGAGAAACGATCTCGGCGGCGACGATAAGAAAAGAAGAGATTGGCAAAGACAGCGCGAACAGAAGGAAATTGAGAATTTTAATCGAAACGTGTTTGAGTATCGTCTACGAGTATTCAAAGGAAGAAAAAGAAGAAGAACGGCAACAACAAAACGGTGGCGATGCCGATGGTACGAAGAACGACGCCGAAGACGCAAAAAATACGAGCATTCCGACAGTCTCGGGCGTCCGCATTGTTTTCACGGACGAAGAGCTCGATTCATTCGGCGCGCATAAATTAGCTCTCACGCTTCGAGACGTGTTGCTAAAAGTCAAGAGAAAAAACGATCGAAAGGCGCAACGAAAACGCGTCCTGAATTTACGAGCGTTGGCAAAGGCGTTGAAACATAACCTCGACGAGAACGAGTTTTTCCACATGTTTGACCCATTCTGTCACGACTTGACGGCGACGAACAGCAACTTCTTCTATCTCACGACCAATAACGTGAACAATCGCATGCATAGGAGCGTCACACGCATACGAGCCGTGGCCAAACTGCGACGTTTCCTTTACCGAGCGCAAAGTTTCCTCCGCGGCGTCTCGTTCGGCGCCAAGTTAGCCTACGATAAATTTTTCTGGATCGCCGGCTTGATCTTGTTCTCCTTGGTCATCTTCGCGTTGATCGTGCAATCTTTACGGTTCATTCATCGCTTTGGTCCGAGTCAAGAGGAGATGAAACAAGAGCTTCAACGCGTGCAATCGTTCGTGCGAGAGTTTGCGAATGTTGTTTTTTCGCGGACTCAAAAAATGATGGATGCGTGATGATGCGTATTCAGTTGTTTCCTTCCACATTCTGTGTGTGGTCACTTACTTAAATATATATGAAGTGTAGTTGAAAAATTACACGCACGTTGTATATATCAGCGACGAAGAAATTCGTCGTCTTATTTATAACATTAAAATTGTCTCTCTCTCTCTCTCTCTCTCTCTAATACTAATACTCGTACTCTTTTTTAAAAGTTCCTTGGTCTCAACACGCCTCCGTTGGAACCGTTTCTTCCTCCCCCCATCTCTACTTTCCTCTTCATTTGACTCCTTTTCCTCGCTTGCAGCACCACAGTACACGCCTCCATGCGTTCGCTCGTTTGGTACTTCCATCTCGTGAACTCCTCGCAGCTCTCTCTGCCGATGCGAAACAACTCTCGTTCCATCCTCGTCAAATATTCCTCCTTGAAGCTCGGCTCTTTCGATCCAACCGTGTGACTTTCTATGATCATCTTACTAAATCTGCTCTTAAACGCCTCTTTCGCTTTCTGCACCAACGCCTTCCCCGCTTCGTACTCTTCGTGGTCATCTTCACTATCGCTGTCCTCCTCGTCGTCGTCCGCTTCCATCAACAACTTCCCATACATCGACGCCAACTCGAAGAACATATCCGAATATTCCTCCGATAAGTTCACAATCTTCGGCTCCGCGTTAATTCTCGACCAGACGTGCGTGTTTTCCGGGAATGTCCTCGCCACCGTCTTCAACGGTATCCCGAACCCTTTCATTGTAAACTCTTTGCACATCCAAAATGGTATCGTTATTTTCTTGTCCTTGGGCAAATCGTCGAACGGGCACGACGGGTCAAACTCTTGACCTAAATTGCAAAACGGTTTGCTTGTTTCGAATTGCACCGGTTCAGATTCCGCGAGGAATTGCGAGACGGAGTAGTAATCGTTGAACATGATGGGGTGATATATCTCTAATGAGTCGTATCTGTCGTCTCGATTTTTGAAATTCCCGGGGATGGATTTTTGGAGATTTTTTCTTCTGCCGCTCTCTCTAGATGATGATGATGATGATAATACGTTGCGCGTAAAAGAGCGCGTATTAATAGTTAGATTGAGAGAGAGTTTAATAAATCAAACGGATATTGGTGGACTCTCTTACTAAGAGTAAACGATGATGAGTGCGCTTATATATCTGCGCGTTGTGAGGCTGCTTTTTTTTGAATTTTTTCGAGGAGGAATTTTTAATGATGATTAGGGTTTAAGACCGACCTTGAATTGAAGACCCTTTGTCTCTCTAAAGTCTTGTCGAAAAGAGGACGATACGACGCGTAGTATATAATAATCGGATGATGATGATTTAAGAAGAAGCAGTAAGATAAAGTAGAATTTTAAAAATTAAACGTTAATGGTCAACCCGCCTTTAGTGCCTTTCTTGGCGATAAACTTGAACACTTCGATGGCTAAATCGAACGAGTGGACGTCCGTGAAGCCTTGGACGTTGTCGAAATAGTGGTATCGGTAGGATTTTTTCCTGGACGTGTAGGCGTCGAAACCGTAGAGATCGACTTTTTCGCACATTTGCAACGCGTATAAAACGGCAAAGAACCCACTCATTGGTTTGCGGTTGTATTGACTGTTTTTCGTCTTTTCCAAAAGTTCTTTCAGTTTGATCCAGAGCGAATGCGCTCGATTGGAGAACAACGGGTTGAGTAAAATCGCATTTTCCGCGCCGTATTTCTTCAAAAGCGGTTGACAGAGGTGATATCTCGCAAAATGACTGGCGGTTTCAAACAAGACCAGTTTAGTTTCGCCTTCGTTCGCCGGACGCCATCTGCGCACGCCTTGTAAAATCTCTCTCACGTTGTGCGAATTCACCACGTCGAAGGTCGTGCGTTTCCCGACGTACTTCTCAAACCCGCGAATAGGCGCCATGTTAATCCGTATGACCGCGTCGTGGTTATCGATTTCCTCCCCGTACTCTTTCAACAAAGTTACTCCGGAATTCCCAACCACCGCACAGGTTTTAAACTCGAACTTTGGTTCGTCCAACGGCAACTGTTCGAACAAACTTCTCGGAAAGTGATAAATCAACGTCTCGTTCGTATCGCCTGTCGTTGATTCCAACCAGTGTTGCAAAACCGGCTTCGTCCGAGAATCTTTCGGGTCCTCAGGATTGACCGGTTTATTCACTATAAATAACCTCTTGTGCGTGACGAGCGGCTGCGAATCGTCTCGCAGCGTCTCGAAGATGTCGTCTTCCATCTTTTGCGTTCGACTGTTGCTCCTCGCCGCGGTACCCCCGCTCGCTCGTTTCTCGTTACTTCTGCTACTCGTGCCACCACTTTTTCCTCCTCCTCTTCCTCCTCCTCCTCCTCTCGTTGGGTTACTCTCGCTATTGCTCTCGCTACTCCTTTTACTACCGCTATTACTATTACTCTTACTACTACTCCTCCTCCCACCACTGATGTCATCAGAAACCTTCTTCTCCTCGGCACCATCGCCGCCGTAATCCTCGGTTTCCTCGTCCTCGTCGTCACTCCTTTTAAATCCTCCTCCTGACCCGATGTCGAAATCGTCGTTCTCGTTTTGACGACCCGTCGTCGTCATCATCGAAGAAGAATCAGAAGAAAACAATCCGGACACCGCGATCCCTCTCCAAATCACAATCACAATCAAGACACAAAAGATAGTTTTCTCCATCGACGATCGCCGCACTCGGATTCCTTTTTCTTTACTTTTAGGGACTGTTATAGTAGGAGGCATCTTTTGTTCTTCTTCTTCTTCTTCTTCTTTATGGTCACGACTCTCTTTCTCTTTCTCGTCGTCTCGTAGATAATAAGTGTTTTCGTGTGATATCGCGAGAGTTTTATGAAGAAAAATTAATTGGTCGCTTTTCAAGTACAAAAACCACTCTCGAATATTCTCTATTTATTCTCTCTCTCACAGAGCAATAAATCTCGTCATGTTTTCAGCGTTTAACGACCAGATGATGAAAAAGTTCTTTTACTTTCACGACGACGACGCAACAGAGGAGGCGCAAAAGATTGCGAAGGTTTTCGTCGCCGTTTCGGTCGGGTTCCTGTTCGTCTCTTTAAGAAGAGTACATCCAATCCAATTCGGGAAAAATCTTATAAAAAAAACGCGCGTATATGTGCTCGCGGTTTCGCACTTAGTCCTTTCCAACGAGAAGAAAGGGCTGAAAGCGTTACAGAAAGAGATGGATTTCGACGAGGAGACGATCAAATCGCAATCAACGCTGAAAGGGACGAGAACTATTTATTTCCTCAGGCACGGGGAAAGTCAGTGGAATTACGTCTTCAACAGAGGTTTTGGAGTCAGTTTTCCTTTGCGTTTGGCGAGAGGTTTAGTCATGGAATTGATGTGTTTGTTTAACGCGCGAAACTCGTTCTTCGTGGACGCGCCTTTGAGCGATCGCGGTTTAGAGCAAGTGGAGGAGTTGAGGAAGTTTTTGAACAAAGTGAACGATCCGTTTTTAACAGACGCGGAGGTCGCGGCGCTGCGATCGAAACACGTGGACGTGTTGAGAGCGGACGCGGCGAAGGGAGAGAAGTTGAGCAAGAAATCAATCATCGTGACGTCAAATTTAAGACGCGCGGCTCATACCGCGGCGATTGCGTTTATGGATAGGTTTGAACGCACGAAGGAAAAGTTGTTCGTGAACGACGCTTTGCAAGAGATGGCGAGGAACGTGGACGCGTTCGCGTTGGCGGGAGAGGCGTTTGACGCGGTACCGTACACCGGAATTACGAACGTGGCGAAGGATAAAGGGACGTTGAATACGATCGTAGAGGAAACGGTGAAGTTTGACGTGGAGTCGAACGCCGGGAATAAGGGGATTGGGAGGCGTGGCGCGACGGATTGTTTGAGATTTGCGCATTGGGCGACGAGTCCGAGCGCGGTTCCGAAAGAGTGCGAAGCGATCATCGCCACCGGCCATTCTATATATTTCAAAGAGTTTTTCAAACTCTTTTTGCCGAGCGCGAGCAAACACGACGCGAAATCGAAGAAAATCGTCAATTGTGGAGTCATCGCGTTCGAGTTGAAGAAATACGAACACGAAAAGAAGGGCGTGTTTTATAGCATCGACGAAAACTCGATCGAAACGGTGTACGGGGGATTCGTCCAGAAAGGGAAACATTGAAGGAAACTATTTATGTAACTAAGAGTAGCATTATATCACGCAGCGTCTGTGCTACCTATAATGTGTGGCCTAGAATTATATAACAACGTTCAAACACATCTCTTACACATCAACCGGTTTTAAGCGTCTCCGCGATGTTTTCTAAACTCTGCGAAGTGAGCTCGTTTTGAGGCGTTATTGAGATGCCGCTCATAGCGCTCCCCGTCCGTTCTATACCGAAAGCGGCGCCGGCTGGGGTAAACTCTGTCGGCGTCGCGTTAGTATTCAAAACGTCCAAGGTGACGTGTTCTTTGCTTATGCTCAATCTTCTGTTCATCTCCTCTCGCGTCGTTTCGTAGAGACTCGTTGAGGTCGTGTCTTTCGATTGATCGACGCCACCATTGTCTCCTTCGTTTGCTGCCACCACAGTCATTCGCTCGCACTCTTCGTCTATGCTTTCTTCGGTGATCGTTTCCCTTCTCCCGCCGTTTAATTCTTTCTTCGCTTGTTCTTCGCCGCCCCATTGCGCCAACAACGCGCACGAATTCACAATCGTTTCGCAATACTGATCCATGCGCAAATGGTTCGCCCTGTTCGCATCGAAAGGGATTTCGCATTCCATGGCCGCACCTTCCACGCCCATCAACGCGAACGTGGCAATCGCAGTCGCTGGTATTGTCGCCCAACCCCAATTCATCGCGTATACGAACGGAATCGAAAAGCAATACAAAATCAAAAACGTTCTCAAATGCGCGACGTAAATTTGCGGCAACTTTGTCGCTCGGAGACGTTCTAACGCGCCTTCTTGCGTGATTAAACCTTGTAAGTATTTGCTCAACTCGCTTCTTCCACTTTCGTCTCGTATAGTTTCGTGCATCTCCCTCATCTCGCTCTTCTGGGAATGTCTATACGTCACGTAAATCCTACTCGAACACCTGCGCATCATCGAGTAACAAAACATCGGCTGATGCGGCGATTTTTGCAACTTGTTCACGTCTTCTTCAGACAAAACGCCCAGCAACTCTTCCTTCGGTAACGCGTCAATCCCTCGTAAAAACTGCTTCGAACTCACCGCGAACGCCGCGCACCACGCCACGCAATCGTCGCACGCCGCAACGATTTCGCGAGTCACCTCCTCGCTCTTGTTGCAATCCATCTGAACTTCCTCCGCGCGAACCATCAGCGCGTCCGCTACGCACCGACTGTAAATAACCATGTTCCCCCACGCTTGCCTGCAGTCCCAAAATCTCACCGCCGCTCTCGTCAGTCGAAACACGATTAAAAATCCTAGCGTCGAGAACATAATCAAATACACCGACTCGACTTTACTCAACTGTTCGCTAAACGTTTTCAACGGTTTCGGTTCGATGATTTTCGTAAACAGCACCCACAAAATGGTCACGAATTGGACGCACAACCACGGGTTGCGGATATTCTCGAACCCTCGTATGTTTCTCGGCGCGAAGACGACCGTTCGTAACCAATCTCGCGCGTCGTAATCCGGTTGTTTGGATTTTCCCGAAAGGAAGGATTGAAATCTCGCCCGTATGCACAAAGGGGCGTTCATGGTCGCGGTTAATCGAGGAAGCGGCGGTTTATTCATCTCGGCGATTCGAGCGTTTAGATTTTTTTGTCGTTTCGTCCCGAACGAAGGGCTCGTTTTTGGAGTGGTGGTGGACATCTCCGCGAGAGAGTCTGCAGAAGATAAAATGACGTGTAATTGGACGAGTTCACAACAAAAACGAGAAAACAACACAAAAATATAGCAACACAAACAATTAATATTACGAATACAATTCTAAATCCCGTATACCTCCCTCGTGTTCTCTCTGCACACCTCAAACACGTCTTCTACGGTACATTTCTTAACCGTCGCGATGATTTCAGCAATGTGCGGTACCATCGACGGCTCCGCGACTTTTCCTCGAAACGGCACGGGCGCCATGAAAGGTCCGTCCGTTTCGAGCAGTATTCTATTCAAATCGGTCATTCGAACAACCTCGCGGACGTTCGAACCGTTTTTAAAAGTACAGACGCCGGTAAAGCCAAGTTTTAAGTTCGGAAAGGACTGTAATAGCTCTTGAGCAAACGCCGTGGTTCCGGTGAAACAGTGCACGTGAATCTTTTGCGCCGCGTCGCAGTGTTTCCGCATGATATCCAAACAATCCGATTCCGCGTCTCCGTCCCCGGCATCTCTCGCGTGCACGACTAACGGCAAATTCAGCTCCTTCGCCAACAGAATTTGCTCTTTGAAAACAAACTGCTGATGCTCTCGACAATCGACAGGACAGACCCATTCTTTCGCGTTCGCGACGTCCGGACAGACGTAGTAGTCGAGACCGCACTCCCCTATCGCTTTCATCTTTCGCGGGTATTTTTTATGCAAAGCTTTTAAACCATCCGAGACGGTCGTGGAAAAAGTATTCTCTTCAAACGCGTTTGCATTTAACGGATGCACCCCGAACGCGCCGTACACTTCTTCAAACTGTAAGAAATGTTCAACTTTCCTCCAATTCTCTGGTTTACATCCGATTGTCAAAATCGACTCTAACGAGTACATTTGCTCCGATTCTTTCTCCCGAACAGACTCTATCCAGTGTTCGTATTTCGTGTCTAATTTCTCTAAAATCATCTCTAAATGCGCGTGGGTATCCACGTATCCGTATTTAATTGTCGAAGGTGGGTTTGTTGTTCTTAAATCAGAGGTAGATGATGACGATAATGCGTTCACTTTCAAAGTCCTTAGGGGAATTTTTGCTGTTGTCGTCGTCATCAAAAGTCCTTTCTTTCGGATGCGCTCAACAGATGACGACGAGGCAATCGATGACGATAGGAAGGAGCTTCGCCGTCTCGCTGTTGTTGTTGTTGTCGTCGTTGTTGTTGTTGTTGTTGTTCCTGCGCGACGGAGAATGCGCAGCGCCGCGAGTGACATTTAGTAAAGCGAAGAGCTGCTGCGCTTCTATCCACAAAAGTGTGGAGAAGAAAGCAAAAGGGCGAAAATTAGGCAAAATCAAACGACTACGTATAATATAACGCGCATCATCGATTCACTATTCATCGGTATTATTCACTCACGCTAGTAATAAATATAGCTAATTGTCATAGAACAACGCCTCGGGATTCGGGTACCCTTCTAACTGTCTCACGTCGACTACATCCATTCCGGCTTTCTTCGCGCTCGCGATGCCTAATAACGCATCCTCGTACGCGGTGCACTCTTTCGGATCTACGCGTAACTTCTTCGCGGCTAATAAATACAAATCCGGCGCCGGTTTCCCACGCTCCACGTCTTCGCACGTCACCACGCAATCGAATAAATCTAACAGGCCTCTTTGCTTCAAATGCATTCGAACGACTTCGCGGCACCCGCTCGACGCCACCGCCATCGGTACCCCGTTCCTCTTCCCGTGCATGATGATGGTTTCCGTGCTCTGTATGATCTCCGGTGCGCCCATTTCTTCTGCTAATTCGCCACATCGTAAGGTCATTCGATCTAAATCTTCTTCCGTTATTTCTTCTTCCGTTTTCCCTTGCTCGTCTCTCAATAGTCTAAAAATCTCTTTTATCGGCACCCCGGCGAGTTCGTAAAATCGTTTCTTCGTCAACTCTAATCCATATTCTTCGCACGTTTGTTTATCCGCGACGAAGAATAACGTCATGGTTTCTAAAATAGTCCCGTCGCAATCGAATATTAACGCTTTTGGTGCGAGGTTTGTTCCGTGATATAAAGGATGATGCTTTTGTTGCCTCCTCCCTTCCTTTTCGTGTTGTTCTGTCGTCGTCGTCGTCAACTCCTGAAACTCGTCCTCGTTTCCATCATCGTTTTTTTCTAAACTACTACTCATGGTATAATAAAACGAAAAGAAGAGCAAAAACGCCACGCAAGCACACACAACACACTAAATGCGGTTAGAGCAACTCTTTCTTTGTCTCTTTCTCTCTCGCTTCCTTTCTTCTTCGTCAGCGCGTTCTACAAATGAAGTATTGAAACGTTTCAATACTTCAAAATATTCCCCTACCCCTACAGTTTAGGGTGCTCACATTTAGGGTAGGGTGCATACATTTTAGGGGAATTTTTAGTACTCCTCAAGTACTTCAAACACATATATCACAAAAGGTCAACGCTCTCTCCTCCTCTCTTCCTCCTCCCGATTGAAATGATGATTTTGATAACAGCGATGCTGGAATTTCTCCTCTTAAGACTCTTAACTCTTTCATCCTGGATGTATTCTTTTCATTCTTGGTGGTCTTTTTTTGATGATGATGATGAGAGAAAAAGGCATCGCGTTATTCCCAAACACATCGCGTTCGTGATGGATGGCAACCGCCGGTGGGAGAAAGAACAACAACTCAAACGACTCGAAAAAGGAATGAATAATAAAGGAGAAGACGAAGACAAAGACGTCGTAGAAAACGAGAGTAAGAAGAGTTCAAAAGAGAAAGGGCACGAAAGAGGTGCCAAAACCTTACAAAACGTCCTCAGGTGGTCCTTGAAACTCCCTCAGATTGAAACGATATCCGTCTACGCGTTTTCTTTGGAAAACTTCAACCGAGACGCACGAGAAGTGGACGGATTAATGTCCTTATGCATCGAAGAGCTACCGAAACTGGCACGAAGCGACGCGGTGAGGAACGCGAACGCGAGGATTGTCATCTCGGGGAGGTTGGACGCTTTGAGCGAGGAGGTTCGACAGGCGTGCGTGTACGCTATGGAGGAAACGAGGAGGAACGCGCGGAGAGATGAAATTCAAGAAGAAACAGGAAACACAAGAGGAGGTGAAAAAGAGAAGACTGTCGTGTTGAATATTTGTTTGGCGTATAGCGGCGCGGAGGAGTTTGGGAGCGCCGCGTGGGCGGCGACGGAAGAAGAAGAAGAAGAAGAAGAAGAGGAAGAAGACGAGGTTGGGAGGAGGAGCGGAGAGGAGAGCATAAAGAGACGTTTTTATTACGGTGGTAATGGTAGCGAGAATAGGTACGATAGAGGTAATAGTAGTCGTTGTAGCGAGGGGGGTGGTAAGAATGGTAGTAATAGTAATAGTAGTAGTAAGAGTAACGGTAGAATTGACGGCGTCGATGGCGGTAAAACGAGGAGGAGGCGAAGTAAAAAAAACGAGAAAAATAAATTGGAAGCGGTTATCCTCCCCGACGTGGATTTGGTCGTTCGAACGTCAGGCACGAACAGACTGTCGGATTTCATGACCACTCGATTGGAAAACGCGTTGATTGTTTTCGTGGACGCTCTGTGGCCGGACTTTGGCGTTTTTGATTTCTTTTCGGTGATTTGGCGGTATCGGAAAGCGAGTTCGATTTTACGAGACAATAAGAAAAAACGCGAAATGAAGAAGGAAGATCAAATCTTCTACGATAATTAGCAGCACATCATCGTAATTAGGATGATGGTGTTATTATTCTCACCATCATGCGCGAAACAAAGACGGTACAAACTGTTACTTGGAATTGTAGTGCTACTGGGCGTCGTAATGGTCGCCAAGAATGCTCGCGCTAACGGAGAAGAGTTCAAAGCTCTGTTCGAATACGGCGAACGAGGCTCGTATTTTGGAAACACGAGGGAGGATATTTCCATTCCGAAATCGTCCGTTGGTCAAGCATCGACCAACAGTGGATTTGATAGTTATCACAGGGAATCAGGCGTCGTGCAACTCTTCTTCCCGCGAGGCGCGCCGGAATCTGTACGGACGAAGTTTCCGCTCGTCTATCTGTGCACTCCGATTCACGGTTTCACGTTTCGCCGATGGACGGAGATTATGCAGCCATCTTTGATTAATTTTTTAACGTCTCACGGATATGCCGTTGTTGTGCCGTCATCTATCGGCGAACGAGGTTCTTCGAACGAAGTTTTGGGTGCTATTATGCCCAACCTTGATTCGCAAGCAAACGGCGTGTCTTTGGAAGAGGTTGCGAAGAGATATTTGAATTTCACGGTGGCGAGTTTTACGTACTTGACGAACGAGTTTTTCGGCAGTGAGAGTAAGAAAAAGAACGACAATAACAATAATTACGTTCCAGGCGAGTCAGCTTTGGATACCGTTCGAAGGAATTACCGAACGCGAGTGTATACTTTATACAGCAGAGTTGACGTCGAAAACGCGGCTTTGATTGGTTTCAGCGTCGGAGGCGCTATCGCCGCGTATTCAGGAAGTATTTTAAAGAGTCGGAATCAAATGAATTTGAGAATGTCTTTCTTGCTCGCGCCAACTATTGGCGAAAGACCAGGCGCTGCGAGAAAAGTTGGTTTAGAGTTATGGAACCTCTATTCCTCTGGCTTACATAACAACCCGAACGTCATCGTAACCGGCTCGGCGGACGGGATGGGCGGCTTAAGTAGCTCTAGAGCTTTTTATTTCGAAGCAGAGAAGCTGGAAGCTTTATTGGTGGAAATACGGTTCGCCACGCATTGTCACTTCCCAGTTGTCATGTCCGAGTGCAATTTACTCAACATTCAAGAGGATATCGGGGGTGTTCGAGCGTTCGATTTAGCGCTCGCGAACGCCGCGTTCCGATATTACTTGCGAGGCGATCAGAAAGCCGGCGAGTTGATTTCTTTACAGCGCGGCGTAGACTCGTTTAAAAGTCCTACTTCGGTCTGGGACGTAGACGTGTTAACGTTTCGAAACGATACGAGAGGGTTCATTAAACTGTTCAATAACAACCGAGGTCCGACGTTTGAACGAAGTTCTAAAGTCAAGTTTCGCGAGATGAATGACCGGTAATAAAATATTATACAAATTATTAATTGTCTACGCCAACTTTCCCGTCGAAGCCGTCCATCATGCCGCCCCACCCACCATCCGTCGGCGGTAGTTCTGCAGCGAACCTATCGAACGGTGCCACGCCTTTACCACTCGCTCTCACTCTCCCGTCCATCCTCAAACCGACGTATACGCCGACGTCGTCGCCTAGTTTTGCCATCTTCTTCTGTTCCAAAATCCAATCTCTCCACCCGTCTTTTTGGGAGACGTTCACCGCGGAACCTCGGAATCTTCGCTCATCTTTCTTCGCGTTGTCTGGTTTGTTTAACTTTGTCGCCGCTTCGTCGTCCATAGCCACGGGTACTAGAAAAACGCCTTTTTTAATCAATTCGTCTTTGTACTCCTCGGCGACTTCCAACGACTTCTCCAAATACTCCAAATCCCCGGCGAATAAAACGACTCTCGAAAAGCCTCTCAAACTTTGCATGCGCACGATTTTCCCCGTCGTCAGCTCTACTTTCAACCCACCCAAACGTTCCTCTCTCCCGATTCTGCTCATTTGCTTCTGCTTCGCCTCTTCGTCCTTCTTCCACAAAAATACAAACAACGCCGCGCACGCGCCGTCGATGCCGACGTTCGATACCGATTGATCAAACGGCGGCGAGTTCGGCGCGCCGGCGAGACCGGTCAACAACTGAATAGTCGCGATACCAAACCCAATCGTCGCGCTCAGTGCGCACGAGGCGTACAAAAACTGTCGCGCCACTCGAAACGGTGCTTGCGCTTCCGATCGAAGTTTCGTTTCGTTCGAGAATTTTTCATTCATTTGATACGACGACGACGACGAAGAGG
>ERZ651776.949-NODE-949-length-37366-cov-12.566119_pt1 | contig 37366 bp, 36 predicted proteins | sample MGYA00514761_ERZ651776 | MGnify/ENA metagenome assembly ERZ651776
AGCATGTTGTATTTCGAGGTGAGCGTTACTTTGCGTTGACCCCCGCGCTTGCGGGCTAATTCAAAAGCGAAACGGATTACCCGCTCGGAGCCAGCCTCGGTAATCACCTTGATGGCGTAGCGTCCTGCCCCCATATCTTTTAAGGCAGTCTTGGCGTGTTTTGAGTAGAGGTTCAGGCCAGCCAAGTCGGTGAGATCGCCCTCCAATCCCAGGTAGAGGTCTTCAAGATTTTCTCGAACCACGACAAAATCAATATTTTCTGGGTTTGCCATGGGGGATCGATAACCCGGGCGAAATTGGCAAGGGCGAACATTGGCATAGGTTTGCTTGCCCCAGCGAAGATAAAACAAGGCCTCGGTGCTTTGGCCGCTGGTTGAGCCAAAGAAAGTGGCGTCGGCTTCGTCCACTTGTGCCTTTGAGGTTTCCGGAAAGCGTGATCCGTGCGCCGCAAGGGCCTCATTACCGACCATCGGATACACAAAGTCGATGGGCAGGTGCAGTTTTTCGAGTAGTTCGACCGTGGGGTGCATGACTTCGGGGGATGCGTCATCTCCCGGGAATACGGCAACCGTTTTTCTGGACATGATAGGCTCATCCGATGTTTAAACTGGGCATAGGGCCTATAACAACACGCGCCGCGCCAAAATGAAATGCTAGGGGTTTACATCCTTTACTGCCCGGTCAAAGATGAGAGACTTCTTTGGTTGAGGTCACCGTGATGCAAGTGAACAGCGATTTGGGCCCGATTGGCGCAGAAGTCAGCGGCATTGATTTAGCGCAGCCACTGTCTGATGCCTCGATCGAGAATATCCGGCGGGCGTGGCTTGACCACGGTGTGCTGGTTTTTCGGAATCAAACGCTCGTTCCCAAGGCTCAGTCGGCTTTTTCCGGCCGATTCGGTGAAATGGACATCTACCCGTTTATGAAACCCCTTGATGATGATCCGCATGTGATTCCAATCATCAAAGAGGCCGATGCGGTGCTGAATTTTGGCGGCGATTGGCATACCGACACCTCGTATAAAGAGCGGCCGCCCCAAGCCACGATTTTATATGCGCTCGAAGTACCGCCAGTGGGTGGCGATACGTTGTTTGCTGATGCCACCCGAGCTTTTGAGGATCTAAGCCCTGCCTTTCGAGCAACGCTTGAAGGCTTGACGGGTGTGTATACGCCCAAAATGGTGCATGGCCAAGGCGGAGACTACCGAAAGGTTTCAGCAACAGCGCAGTTGGGTTCGGCCTACGGCGGTAATCACGAGTTTGCTGAGTCAGAGGTACTGCACCCGATCATTCGCACCCATCCAGAAACAGGCCGAAAAAGTATCTATTGCAGTCGACCCCATACGCATCGCATTCAAGGTTGGACCCGAGCCGAGAGCAAAGAACTCATCGCCTTTCTGACCCGTCATCTGACCCAGGATCAGTATGTAACCCGGTTAACCTGGACCAAAGGGACCCTGGCGATGTGGGACAATCGCTGCTTATTCCACAATGCACTCAATGACTACCAGGGGCATCGTCGGCACATGCACCGGGTCATCATTCAAGGTGATCGACCGGCTTAAGGTGACGCTGAAATCGGACGAGGCGAAGGCTGTCAAATACAGCGATTGAGAACGGTCCTGGACGCTGGCAGGTTCTTGTTAACCCGGGCGGGAATTGGACTCAAGGCCCAAATCAATCAATCAATTCAAGAGCTTGTTCAATGCAATGAGTCAAGGATGAAGGCAATGTCATCCTGGCAGGTTGTTGGATTCACGATGCAAAGCCTCAAAACGGTTTCGCCTTGGTATTTCGTTGGCATGACAAAACCCTCCCCACGCTCAAGCAGTTGTTGACTCCACTGGGTGTAGGCGCTGGCATCCCAGCCGCAGCGCTTAAAAATGACGACTGAGAGGTGTGGCGGCAGTATCAGATCAAGATGCTCGCTGGCCTCAATGAGGTCAGCAGCTTGCTGGGTTAACAGCAAGGTTTGCTCAACTGCTGCCGCGTAAGCATCGGTGCCGTGGGTGGCTAGGCTGAACCAAAAAGGTAAGCCGCGAGCGCGCCGTGAGAGATGGTGGGCGTAGTCTGATGGATTCCAGATGCCATCATAGAGCACTTCTAAATAGTCGCCGTGCTGTCGGTGCGCCTGGCGGGCGTGTTCTGGCGAGCGGTACAACAAGGCGCAGCAATCGAAGGGAGCAAACAACCACTTGTGCGGATCAACAATGAAGCTATCGGCGCGTTCTATTCCCGTGAATTGGTCGCGGATACTGGGGGCCGCGAGTCCTGCCGCGCCGTAAGCACCATCAATATGAAGCCAAATCGCCTCTGCGCCGCAAACGTCCGCGATGCCCGCAAGGTCATCAATAAAGCCCAAGTTCGTTGTACCGCTGGTCGCGACCACAGCAAAAACTCGAGCGCGGTCTTCCGAGGTCAGCTCATCAATTGCATTGCGTAATTCAGACCCAAGCATTCTGCCGTCACAGGGCACCGTCTTGAGATCTGCATCCATCACAAATGCGGCTTGTGCAACCGACGAATGTGCCCCTTCAGAGGTCACAATCAGGCCTCTTGTTGTGTTGGTTGGATCTTTTCGCCATTGGCTGCGCGCTGTAATTAAGGCGCTGAGATTGCCTGCGGTGCCGCCACTTACAAAAACCCCGCCTGCGCCCGCTGGAAAGCCCGCAAGGTCGGATAGCCAGCGCAAGGCATCGTTTTCGGCCAATACCGCGCCCGCTGCCTCTAGCCAAGACGTGCCGCAAATGCTGGAGGCGCCAACAACCAGATCAAACAGGGTTGCCGCTTCAGTCGGCGCGGCGGGCACAAAGGAAAAAAACCGGGGGTGGTCAACCGAGATACAGGCGGGCGCCAGCACATCGGTAAAAATTCGAAGCGCTTCGAGACCGCCTAGGCCTTCTTTGCCGATGGTATGACCGACCATGGCGCGTAGGGTTTCCTCGGGCTTGGGGCCATCGAGGGTTGGCGGGTTCATTCTGATCCGTTCAACGGCGTAACGCAGAATGGCTTGGGTCAGGACCTCGGTGCTGGAGTCTTGCTGATGCATCACGCGCGCCTTTTCTAGGGTGTCTCGCCGAGTATAAATTGAAACAGCTAGGCTCGCCTATCTTTGCCGCCGCCAAAGCGTGCTATAAAAGGGATCAGGGCATTTTTGAAATTGAGGAGGCGCAGAAGATGGAACTACAAGATAAGGTCGTTGTCATCACCGGTGGTAGCGGGGGGATTGGTCAAGCCATGGCGCGCGCCTTCAAGGCCCATGGCGCGGCGGGAATCGTGCTGGCAGACCTTGATTCAGCGGCGGTTGAACGTGCTGCAACCGCGATTGAGTGTGATGGCCGGGCCTGCAATGTTACCGATGAGGCCGACATCATAGCGCTTGTCGACTGGGTGATTGACCGGTACGGCCGCATTGATTTGTTTTGCTCGAATGCCGGGGCCGGTGGTGCAGGCGTCTTAACCGACGCGGAGAATGCCGTTTGGCAGAATCAGTGGGAACTGCATGTGATGAGCCATGTTTACGCGGCCAGAGCGGTCCTGCCGAGCATGTTGGCGCAGGGCTCAGGCTATTTACTTAATACCGCGTCGGCGGCAGGGCTGTTAGCGGCGCTCGGCTCTGGTCCGTATTCTGTTACCAAAGCCGCGGCGGTTAAGTTGGCTGAGTTTTTAGCAATTACCCATGGCGATGACGGTATTGGTGTGTCGGTACTGTGTCCGCAAGGGGTCAATACGGCGATGGCGCCGAAGCAGTTGGGAGATGGACAAACTGATGGCATCATTGAGCCGGAGGTTTTGGCGCAGTGCGTGATTGACGCCTTGGCCGACGAGCGGTTCCATGTCCTGCCCCATGCCGAGGTTGAGGACTATGTTCGGCGCAAGGGCGATGACATTGACCGCTGGCTGAATGGTATGCGCCGCCTTCGACGGCAATCTTCATGATCATCCTGCAAAGCGGTGTTGGCAGACTATGACGTCGGCAAATCCTTGAGGGGCTTTTTGTTGCGTAAAAGGGTGATGGGGATCATGAACAAAGGCATGAGCTTGTCATAGTGCATGGGTGAGATGCGTTGGGCGAGGTCCATGAGTTTTGCATCCAACCCGATAAAAATTCTGCTGCGCCGCCGGGTTACGCCATCTAAAATGATTTGGGCGGCCCGACTGGGGTGCATGCCGTTGTTCCGGAACAAATCGCTCATTTCGGTTTGACTGCCATTGATGCCGAGGAGACTCTTCTGCTGGTCTTCGGCATCATCGGTTTCAGTAAAGCGCGAATTTTTAATGATGTTGGTGCCGATGTGCCCAGGATGCACACAATGAACAGACAGGTTTGAGCCTTTAAATTCTCGTACGAGACCTTCGGTAAAGCCTCGGACCGCAAATTTAGTTGTATGGTAGACCGACTGTTTGGCGACCGCAATCATACCGAAAATCGAGGAGGTGTTGACGAGCACGGCTTCCGGCTGTTGCTTAAGGTAAGGTAAAAATGCCCGGGTGGCGTTTACCACGCCATTGAGATTGATGTTCATGACCCAATCCCAATCCGTTTCGGGCATGGTTTCGAAATCTGAGCCGACGGTCACGCCGGCATTATTAAATAAAAGATCGACCTTACCGTGACGGGCGATTACCTGTTCAGGCAGGGCCTCAACAGCCTCTTTGTCGGCCATGTCTAGAGGGATCGAGGAAACGGCGACGTTGTAACGTTGCAACAGTTTCTCGGTCTCGCCCAAGGTCTCAGTATTGACATCACAAATGACAACATCGGCGCCCGCCCGAGCGAGTAAGATGGCAAGGTATCGGCCCATGCCAGAGCCTGCGCCGGTGACCACGGCAACTTTTTGCGCGAAACTTTTCATAGCGGAATCCTTCTTAGATGGAAGCAGTAGAACCCATTGTCCTAGGCCTTTCAAGATATTGCGGTAGGCGGCTTCTTTTGATCGAAGGTCGGCCAATGGGACGGCCTGAGCGCAGGCCTGTTGTATCGCTCCGTAGAGGGTCATGGCTGAAAGCGAAAGTCGTATTGCTTTGGGAGCGTCAATAATCAGCGAAGAACAATCACCCAAACCCCAAACCCCAAACCCCAAACCCCAAACCCCAAACCCCAAACCCCGAAATCGCCCGCTTATCGCAAACAGTTTGTAACGATCGCTCTGAGCCATTTTCGGTTTTGCTGCATTGGTCTTTGCTCGTCTAGAAAGGGGCGCAAGTACGATGTTTCTTAAATTTGAGGCAGCCGTCGTTGACCGTTATGATGAGGGGCGTTCGGGCGCCAGGTAAAAATCAAATGTGGTCAATAGTAGATAAGCGATGACAACAACAATCTTTCACTTAGCGGCGCAGCGCGATTGGGAGCAGGCCGAGGCCGCCGAGCAGGTCTACTTCCCGCCGACTTTTGTGCAGGACCAAATGACCCATGCGGCTGGGGATATTGCGACACTGATTAAAGTGGCGAATCAGTTTTATCGGAATCTTCCGGGTCCTTGGCTGATAATAGCAGTGCGGGTTGCGGCCCTTGAAGCCCAAAATATCGTTGTTAAGTTTGAGCCGGCTGCGCCCGTTGGGGCACGGGATGACCATTTTGAAGGCAGCGATGCCGTCTTGTTTCCGCATATCTATGGTGGTATTCCGACCGCTGCGGTGGCATCAATCGGTGTGTTGCCTAAGAACGACCGGGGTGAGTTTGTGGATCCTGGGGAATCTGAATCCTCGCGGCAAGCTGGATTAGGACACAAGATTGATTTTCTTAAAACGGATTAAGACTTGGTCGAATTGCGCCCGTTTCAGCGCAGGCTCAGCGTGAGAGTGCGTAGGCTGTATTCGCAGTCGTGCCGCGTCGCGCTTAAAGCATCGAAGTGATCGAACCGGTTTTACATTGAGTTCGGTCAGAGGGTTACGCCGTCGATAACCGATAACCGACAGGCGAGCTCCCGACATTCGTCCGCAAGCACCCGCAATCAACCACAACCAACCAACCAGAAACAAGATGGTGACCGAAACGCTCCGTGATCTGTCGTAATCGCTACAATGAGTCATATTAAAAGTTTTAAAGCGTCCTGGTGACCCTTAAACCGTAACCCATAATCGATAACCCATAGCTGAGCGTGAGGAATACCAATCCAAGTTCGCACAGCGAACCATAAATCAGGCAGTGATCAAAACGTTTCATGCGCGGTTCTAACCGGCGCAATCGAGGTTACAGTGCGCCCGACGCCTCGAGCTGTATTGCGGCCGTGGTTGGATCTGTTTTGGCTTGCAGGTTAACCTGCAGCAAGGCCTAGCGAAAGACGATCTGCTAGGGGCACTGTTTGTAGGGTCCCTTATGGGCCTGCGGTTTGGCGTTGGGTCTCAAAATTAAGTAAGGACAATGATGGATGTTTTAAATGCGGAACAACTGGCTTACTGGGATGGCGATGCTGGGACGACCTGGGTTCGAAATCAAACGCATCTTGATCAGCTGCTGAGTCCTTTTACGCAAGCTCTGATGGTCGGCGCGGGTCACGTGGCTGGCAAAAAGATCTTGGATCTTGGCTGCGGCTGCGGCGAAACCGCATTACAACTCGCTGAACGCGGCGCCGAGGTCACGGGCATTGATTTGTCCCGTGAGATGTTGGCGCGCGCAATGCATCGTCGCGGCGCGAAGGCGAATCCTCAGTTTCATCAAGCCGATGGTGCTGTTTTTGTAGGAGATGATCCCTTTGACTTGGTCGTGTCACGGTTTGGCGTGATGTTTTTCAACGCGCCGGAGCAAGCGCTGCGTCATCTTCGGAGCCTCCTGACGCCTGGCGGCGAACTGCTGCTCGCGTGTTGGCAGGCGCCGATTCATAATCCTTGGATGTCAGTTGGCGGTCGCGCCATTGCGCCGTTTTTGCCACCATCAAACGAGGTGCGCGACCCGAAGGCCCCTGGTCCTTTTGCTTTTAGTGACGAGGTCTATGCAGCTGAATTGTTGACGAATGCGGGTTACGACAATATTGAATTTGAGTCGGTGGTGAAGTCATTGACGGTTGCTGCGAGTCTTGATGAGGCCATGGCCTTCCAGAATCAGATTGGTCCAGCGGCGAGTGCGTTTAAATCGCTGCCCGAGGCGGTTGTTACCGAGGCAACGGCTGTGATGCGCGCGGCGATGGCACCTTTTGTTACGCCGAATGGGGTCGTAATGTCAGGGGCCATATGGTTGATTCGCGCTCGTTGCGGATGACCTGTTAGTGCCGATTCTGAATTGGCTTTGGTGGTTGCGCTAAACCAGTATGGTTCATTCTGAAAAATCGATTTTATAAAGGAGTGTTGTTGTGGATTTGAGACAAGCAGTTTGTATTGTGACCGGTTCATCATCTGGTGTGGGGGCAGCAACGGCTCGGTTAATGGCCAGCCGAGGCGCACGCGTCGTGATTAATTATGCTCGTAGTGCAGACGCCGCAGAGGCCGTTGCGGCAAGTTGCCGAGAATTGGGTGGTGAAGCCTTGGTCTGCCAGGCCGATGTCAGTCAAGATGCGGATTGCCGCCGGCTGGTTGCCCAAACGCTGGCTCAGTGGGGTCGGATTGATGCGTTGGTTAACAATGCTGGCACAACAAAGTTTGTTGCTCATGGCGACCTTGAGGGGCTTGATGAAGCAGATTTTCACAATATTTATGGGGTCAACGTCATTGGGGCATTTCAAATGGTGCGTGCGGCGCGAGCGGCTCTGACCGCCTCGGGCTGCGCAGCCGTGGTGAATGTAGCATCAATCGCTGGCGTAAAAGGCGTGGGGTCGTCCATAGCCTATGCAGCCTCCAAAGGCGCTTTAATTACCATGACCATGTCCTTGGCACGCGTTCTTGGTCCAGAAATTCGGGTCAATGCGGTCTGCCCCGGTTTTATCGAAGGGGAATGGCTGGCGGAAGGTATGGGGCAAGCGGTGTACGATCAGACTCGGGCATATTTACGCTCGAAGACGCCCCTGCAGGTAACGTGCACGGCAGAGACGGTTGCGGAATCGATTCTATCGTTTATCGACAGTCATTCGGTCGTCACCGGCCAGCACTTGGTGCTGGATGGTGGCCATTTACTGCTATAACGCGTTAACGATTACCATTAACAGCGGGTCGACTGCGGCCGCTGGGTGAAAAAGACCGTGTCCGATTCGGTGACGACTTTTTCGGTGGCGCAGACTGAACATTGCCATTTGCGCGATTGCCCGAGGATTGATCGCTTGCGCCCTGTGAATTGCCTTGTGAGTTGCCCGCGCGCTTGGGGCGCGCCGCGCGCGCCTGGCTGTTTTGATTTCTACCGCCTTGTCTGGCGGGTGCACCTTGTCTGGGATTATTTCGTGGACGACTTGGAATCGAACCCGATTCCGGGACTTGATGATCCGGCTCAAAACCTTCGACTTCAACCCGTTCGATGGGTTTCAAGATCAGGCGTTCAATGTCGCGCAATTGCTTAAATTCATCCGCCGCAACGAGCGAGACGGCGGCGCCAGAGCTCCCCGCACGGGCGGTTCTGCCGATTCGGTGAACATAATCTTCCGGCACATTGGGGAGATCGAAATTAACCACGCGCGGTAGTGCGGCGATATCGATCCCGCGAGCCGCGATATCGGTGGCGACCAGAATGTCGATCAGGCCGTCTTTAAAACCAGCCAATGCGCGGGTGCGAGCGCCTTGGCTTTTGTTACCGTGGATCGCATCAGATTGGATGCCCGCTTTTAAGAGTTCTTTCACCAGCTTGTTCGCGCCATGCTTGGTCCGGCTAAAGACGAGGACCTGCCGCCATCCCTCAGAGCGTATTAAGTGAATCAAGAGTTGCGTCTTGGATTTCTTATCGACCGGATGAACCACTTGCTGAATGTTTTGTGCGGTGGTGTTTCGAGGCGCGACATCAATTTCAACCGGATCCGTAAGCATGGTTTTTGCCAGTTTTCGGATTGGATCCGAAAACGTGGCCGAAAACATGAGGTTATGACGACGGGCAGGTAATTTACCCTGAATCCGCTTAACGTCCGGAATGAAACCCATATCAAGCATGCGATCGGCCTCGTCCAGCACGAAGATACTCACCTGATCTAACTTCACCGCGTTTTGGCCAACCAGATCAAGTAGCCTGCCGGGCGTGGCAACCAGAATATCGACGCCGCCCCGTAACGTTTTCATTTGGGGGTTAATGTTGACCCCGCCAAAAACAACGGCTGCGCGAATATCGAGATACTTACTGTAAGCCAAGACGTTCTCGTAAATTTGCGCCGCGAGCTCTCGGGTTGGGGTAATAATCAATACCTGGGTGCGGTTGGCCGTGCGAGTGGCGCCACTGGCATTAAGTCTTTGTAAGATTGGCAGCACAAATGCGGCGGTTTTACCTGTGCCGGTTTGGGCAGAGGCCATGAGGTCCTTACCTGAGAGCACAACTGGGATGGCTTGCGTCTGAATCGCAGTCGCCTCGACATAGTTTTTTTCGGCCAGAGCCGTTTGTAATTCGGGCAGCAACCCGAGGTCTTGAAATTGAGTCATAGTGGTCCTGTTGTCCGACGATTAGCCGGGCATTGAAGCGTGTTTGTCGTTGAAGTCTGGTCTTTGCAACGGGCAGTGCCATTCGATGGCGTGATGAAACCGGCGACACCCTTCAAATTGAAGACCAGGAGGGTCCGGTAGCCAGCGAGGCGCACCTTACGAGGTCAGGTGCAGAAATGCAACCGTTTATCCAAAACCGCGCAAGGCCATAATAGATCAAGCAACGTCTTTGAGGCCGAATGCGGCGCGCGGGTGTATTGGGGTGCGGGATTGGATGCCAGCTGCGTTAGGCGCTAAACCGTTTGGTCGATGATTCTTCCGACGAGTTGGTTGGTCGATTTTGCAACTTCAACGTTCGCTTCTAATTGCGCCTCAGCCTGCAGACGCTCAACCATCATGTCTTCAAAATTGCCCCTTCTGCCTTGATCGACTTGGCCGTTGGCATTGTAGGTTTCAACCGGTACTTCGGGCGTTTGCCGAGCAGTGACTTTCTGGCTGGGAGATTGCGGCATAACCGACAGGTCAGGCTCACTGGCGGTGGATAGTTCACTGGCGCGTTGCGCAATGTCAGTAAGGCGCTGGGTTGCGTCTTGAATACCGCTATAGGCTGGCGAGCTTACATTCATGCTGCATAGTATAGCGCTTATTCGGGCAGAAAAAACCCAGTGGCGGGTAATGTCGCCAATCGGTCAAGCCGTTTTAAGGGCTAGGCTGCGCGCCTAGGGATGCCCGTTCGGTAGGCCCGCAATTGATGGACTCTGGCGACTAGCAGCGCCTCTAAAGATTTTGGGCGTTGGCTTAGTCATCGATCGCCCTGCGGGGAGCAGTAACGCCAGAGATTCGGGGCGGACCTGGGTTGAGGCGGTTGAATATTATTTCAGTATCCCGTTAGGGTGCGGTACTTGGGCTGTTGTTTACTCGATCAGGGGCTCGGCGCGTTAAAAGTATCCGCCGTCAACCCCACCGCCTCGAGACTGTACTCCCAGAGCTGAGACCGGAGCAATGGATCCTGCGCGCTGGGTGACGGAGTTTTGATAACGCATTGATCGAAATAGGTGCCGGTGGTCTGATTAAGCGCAGGATCGGTGGCGAGCAGGATGCTGGTTTTAGCGCCTGCCTCGGGTGTGATGAAGATCAGACCCAACAGTTTCCTTATGGGCCAAGGCAGGTCACGAACGATATCGGTCGCGACCCCGCCTGGATGCAGAACATTGGAGGTTACTTGAGTGCCGGATAGACGGTTTGCTAATTCAACTGCGAATAAGACATTGGCTAATTTAGACTGCCCGTAGGCGCGTTGGCCGCTGTATTTAGCCGAGCCTTTGAGTGAGGCGAAATCCAGTTTGCCTTTTTGATGCAGCATCGATGAAACCGTCACGATGCGGGCGCTGGGTTGTCCGAGCATGAGTGGTAACAGTAATTGGGTCAGCAAAAAGTGGCTGAGGTGGTTCACCCCGAATTGCATTTCGAACCCTTGTTGGGTCAGCTGCTGTTGGGTCGGAAAAAGACCCGCATTATTGATGAGAACATCGAGTTGGGCGTGTTCGGCGAGATACGCATCAGCCAGCCCGCGAACGCTTTCGAGGTCCGATAAATCTACCGCTAAATGGCGCGCGCTCGGGCCTAATGCCGCAAGGGCTGCATCGGTCTTCGCTGAAGCGCGACTGGCAATAACCACGTCCGCGCCTTGGGCAATCAACGCTTTGGCTGTTTCGAACCCAATGCCCCCGTTGCCGCCGGTGATCAGAATTTTCTTGCTTTGCATTGGATGGGTCATTGTGGTTCCTGAAAATTTTGGCGGCTTTGAACAACTCAGAAAGCTTAACATGACGCGAGCATTTGTTAAGACGGCTCGCATTGACTTTAATCAGGCCCAGCTCTATGTTGCAGGGTCAAAGCTGTTTGATAAAAGTCATAAGGAGACGGTATGAGTCAGCGCGTCAAAGTAGCCGGTGTCGGCATGATTCCATTCACCAAGCCAGGTGCCAGTGATGATTATCCAGTCATGGGTGAGACGGCGGCTCGGTTGGCCTTAGAAGATGCGGGAATCGATTATAAGCATGTTCAGCAAGCCTATGTGGGGTATGTCTATGGGGATTCGACCTCAGGGCAGGCGGCCCTTTATGGTTTGGGTTTGACCGGCATTCCCGTTGTGAACGTCAATAATAACTGTGCCACCGGTTCATCGGCTTTATTTCTAGCGCGCCAAGCCGTCGCGGCGGGCGTGGTTGAGTGCGCTCTGGCACTGGGTTTTGAACAGATGAATCCAGGCGCCTTGGGATCTGCTTTTTCTGACCGACCCAGCCCGCTCAAACGATTTTTTAAAGCCCGAAAAGCACTGCAGGGCGTCGATAAGATGGCGCCGGATGCCGCGCAATATTTTGGCGGTGCGGGTAAGGAGTATGCTGAGCAATATGGTACACGTGATGAAACCTTCGCCAAGATTTCGGCCAAGGCGCGGATTCATGCGGCCAATAATCCGTATGCCGTATTCCGAGACTTACTGAGCGTTGAGGAAATTATGGCGTCGCCGCATATCTATGGGCCGTTAACGCGATATCAGTGTTGTCCGCCGACGTGCGGTGCGGCAGCCGCGATTATCTGTAGTGAAGACTTTGCTCGCAAGCACGGCTTAAACAACACCATAACGATTAAAGCACAAGCGATGACCACCGACTTTGAAAGCACCCTAGAGGCCGGGTCCTTGCGCAAGCTGGTCGGTGTCGATATGGCAAAGGCCGCAGCCGACCAAGTGTACGAAGCGGCCGGGATTGGACCGGAAGACATTCAAGTGGTTGAGCTCCACGACTGTTTTACGGCGAATGAACTGTTGACCTATGAAGCCCTTGGATTAACGGCAGAAGGCACTGCTGAAAAATTTATCTGGGATGGCGACAATACTTATGGTGGCCGTGTGGTGACCAATCCGTCGGGCGGCCTGCTATCCAAAGGCCATCCCCTCGGCGCCACTGGTTTGGCGCAATGCACTGAGCTTGTTTGGCAGCTGCGGGGCGATGCGGGTCCTCGCCAGGTATCCGGCGCACGACATGGTCTGCAGCATAATTTAGGTCTGGGTGGGGCGTGTGTTGTGACCTTGTACAGCGCCGATTAAACCCTTTTATGGGCGCCTTGCGAGACGCGTTCATCGCGAGGTGCCCTCAAAGGCCAGTAACTAGGGAGCGTGGCCGATGCCAAAACTAAGCGAAGCGGAGCAGCGAGCGTTACTGACAGAGTCTGGCATTGTGATGCGCATTGGCGTCATCGATGAGCGCGGTGCGCCTTACGTGACGCCGATTTGGTTTTGGTCTGAAGACGGGTTCATTTATTTTACGCCGCGGCAAAAGTCCGCCTGGTTTGAAAGCCTCAAACGAGATCCCAGAGTCTCGCTGTGCATTGACGAGCAGGCGTTGCCCTACCGGAAGGTTCTGGTCAATGGAATTGCCGAATTGCAGTTTGATGTCGGCAATGATGCCCTTTGGCGACCCACGTACCAAAAAATGGCGGCAAAGTATGTTGGCGCAGTTGGTGCCGAAAAATACGTTTCCGACACAATTGATCAACCTCGAGCCTTGTTCAGAGTCGAAATGGCGAAGGCAGTTGTGAGCAGCTGGCGGATGCCGGTTGCGGATGAGCCCGGAATGGGAATCTGGGCTAAGCGCTATTTCGTGCCCGGCACCGATTTTTAGCCGGCCGGATCCGGTGTGCGCAGTAGGGGGCTCAACGTCTCGGCAAGGCGCGACCCATCGCTAAGAAATGGGTTGTGCAGCCGATGCACCGCGCGCTGCGCAAGTGCCAGGGCCGAGACTTGCGGGCCGAAGTGCTGCTCGAATAGGGTGCGTAAAGCGCCCGCGCGTTGATATTCATTGAGGGTCTTCGTCAGCTGCGCCTGCAGGGCGATGGCCTGGGGGTGGCAATAAAACTGTAATGGCATGGGGTAATACAAGACCTGCTCGGTTGCGATCATGAGCTCTGGGAACGGGTGGCCGTAGTCTTCAAAGACGGCCTGCACCTCGTTCGCGCCCAGACACAGGTAATCCACAGCGCCGCAGGCAACTTGCTCGAAGCACGCCTCAAGACTTGCTTGGGTGACGACGGGATAATCATTGGCTTGAAAAATCGGCACGTCCGCCCAGTCCGCCGGCAGGGCGATGCTTGCCGCTTTGAATGGTGTGTCGGATTTCGCGAGGATGCGTGCGCGTTGATCCCGCCGATAAATCGGAATCCGGCAACCTAAGATGCCAAAGGCTATTGGGCTAGAGATGACGCGTTTTTCAACACCGTCAAATTTCGGATTACCGGCGACGGTTATGAGTAGGTCAAAGCCTTCGTCAAAAATATCCGCTTCAGCCTGGGCAGTTAAGCGGTCGTTGTGATCCACTTCAAGGACAATACCAGGGTCGATCCAGGACAGTAATTGTTGCGTCAGTTCGGCTTCGTAGCAGCGCCGAGGCGCAGATTTGTTGCCATTCCAGAAACGAATGGGGGCTGGCTTGGTGCTCATAAACCAGGCCTTTGATTAAAAGTGCTCGTTGACTGCGTGCGGCTCATTAAAAAGCAAGGCTTACAGGGTTGAGCTGCCAAAGCGCCCAGTTTAGTGCTGCAGCGAAGGTCACCCAAAGTGCATAAGGCACCAGAAGAAGCGCGCTTACACCCTCGATGTGGCGTGCGCTTTGGATTAGGCGCACGATCACGAGCAGTAATATTAAGATGTTGATCAGGGCCAGCGCCCCCCAATGCCAGACAAAAAATACCCAAGACCACAGGCCGTTTAAAAACAGCTGCCCGTAGAACAGCCTTAATGCCGGGTGGTTAAAGGTTAAGGTTCGCCGCCAGATACGATAACCAGAATAGGCCATCATGATATACAGCGTTGTCCAAACCGGGCCGAACAGCCAAGCCGGTGGTGCCCAAATGGGCTGGGTGAGCGCGTCATAAAAACGGCCCGCTTGGATTGAGCCGGTACTGCCGATAACCGCCGTCAGGCTGGTGACACCGAAGAGCAGGATCCCGGCCTTGACTCGAGATCCGCGCGAGACGATTGGATTAGCGGGGAGCATAAGGCCGTCCTGGTTCTGTCATGTGACGGCATGCTGCATCACTCGGCTGCTCAGCAGGCAATTGGTCTTGAATCATGGAGATACTCATCTCAAGGTACAGCGCAATGGGTAGTCTAGACGCAAAGTGAATGCGGAACAAAAAACTGTCGAGAAGGGGTGCTTTTAGGCACCAATGGGGGCGTTTAGGCTTGCGTGCTGCAAAGCAATGATGGCACTGAAAACGATCCCGATTGCCACTGCAACGGCGATCAGGACGAGATAAATCAGATCAAGATTGGGGAAGGCGATAAACCTTATCGCTGCCGTCATGTTAAGGATGACGGCAATCACGAGCACGAGTGTGATTGCGCGGTTCATGGTATTTAATCTTCCTAGAGCGGCATCACCCGACTGATTAAGCCGCGAATCAGTACACTTAATAGCATGAACCAGAGCGTTGATAAGGTTGAATGTGTTGACGCATGGTTTGTGACAATGGTTTAGTTAAACTTTATCACCATTGTCTGCCAGCGACTGGCCGTGTTGACCTAAAAATAAAGCGGTGAAGCCGCAACAAAGGACCTTCAATGACCTTACCGGGAACGAACGAGACGCTTCGAGAAGCGTTGCAAGATGTGAATACACCTAACTTGTTGTTGGTCTTGGCTACCATTACAGGTGACGACCTTTGGCTGAGCGAACGATATGCCCCTGCCCCGATCGAGGCGCCGGAGGGAAGCCTGTTTCCGGATGACTCAGGAGGTTATAGCGCAGAACTGACCTCGGAGGTTCGCGAGCAGGCCATGTCGATTCTAGCCGAGGTTCGTGACGGGCAACGGTCGGTCGGCCAGGCGCCCAGCCTTACCCGGTTTCATCAGATGTTGGCTTTCTCAACGGGCGAGGACGTTGAGCTTGAAACCGCCGAGATGTTGATGGAGGAGACCCGCTTTAAAAATCGCGATAGCCAGTGGTTGCCGACGCTTCAGTCGGCGGTGCGTGACGGTCAGGCAACTGATTTTCGGGTGCTTATTGTCGGCGCGGGGATGTCCGGTCTGGGCACGGCGGCCAAACTAAAAGAAGCCGGTATTGCTTTTACCATACTCGAAAAAAATGATGCGGTGGGCGGAACTTGGTATGAAAACCGGTATCCCGATTGTGGTGTGGATACGCCGAACCATTTTTATTCCTACTCGTTTCATCGGAATCCGAACTGGTCCGGGTATTTCTCTAAACGCGATGAACTGCACGCTTATTTCGAGCAGTGTGCGGATGAATTCAATATCCGAGAGCACATCCAGTTTGGCTGTTCGGTCACCCAGATGGCCTATGACGAGCAGCTTAATACCTGGTCAGTGTCCTATTCCCGCGGTGGCGAACAGCAGACCGAGACGTTTAACGCGGTGGTGAGTGCGGTGGGGCAGTTGAATCAACCATCCATTCCGAACATCGAGGGCTTGTCGTCTTTTCAGGGCGCAATGTGGCATTCGGCAAGATGGCGCGATGAGGATCTTGCGGGCAAGCGCGTCGGGGTGATTGGGACCGGCTGTAGTTGCGTTCAGCTCTTGCCCAAGACCGCTGATCGCGCCCAGCACACCTCGGTTTTTCAGAGAACCCCGCATTGGGTTGCGCCGGCGCGTGATTATTATAAACCGGTTGAGCCGGGTCTAATTTGGGCGCTGAATCACATCCCCTACTATGCGGAATTTCATCGCGCTCGGATGATTTTGATCTTTGGGGATCGGTCTTGGCCCGCAGTGGTGGTCGACCCTGCTTGGAAAGATCAATCAGTTTCCGTGAATGAGGCGAACCACGCAATGCGCGAGGTGCTGATCGATTTCGTGAAAACGGGCTTAGGTCCTAAACAAGACTACGTGCCCCATTGCGTCCCAGATTTTCCAGTCTGGGGAAAGCGGTTGATTGTCGATAACGGCTGGTATGAAACCCTCGCCCGGGACGATGTGAGTCTGGTTGCCGATGGCATTGCCCGGATCACGGAAACCGGTATTGAAACCAATAGTGGCGATCACCATTCAATCGATGTCTTGATCCTTGCGACGGGCTTTAAGTCTAATGAGATGCTGTCACCCATGCAGGTATTAGGGCTTGGTGGGCAAGATCTAGCTGCGGTCTGGGGTGATGCCGCCAATGCTTATAAGGGCACCAGCATGCCAGGCTTTCCAAACCTGTTTTGTCTGTATGGTCCGAATACCAATATCGTACACGGTGGTAGCATCATTTATCAGATTGAATGTCAGATTCATTATGTGATGCAGTGCTTAACCCTCCTGGTGTCCAACGAGATCAACGCGCTGGATGTGCGCGAAGAAATTAATGATCAATATAATAAAGAGGTCCAAGCGATTAGTGGGCAACTCGCCTGGGGTCATCCGAGTGTCGAGAGTTGGTACAAAAACCAGTCGGGACAGGTAATCAATAATTCGCCGTTTAGTTTGCAAAAATTTTGGGCGGTCACCCACGACCTGGAGCCCACGGATTACAGGCTGTTAAGGTCCGGCTCAAATTCGTAAAGCCTTTTGACGGTTTGATGGGTGCTTTTTAAACGAGGTCGAGTAAGACTGGGGCCACGCTAAGCAGGAGTAAGCTGGCTGCTGTGCGATTAAACCAAGCGAGCCGCCTTTGGCTCGTAAGCTTGCGTGCGATGAAAGCACCGGCGCCGGCCCATACGAGTACGGAGCCCACGGTCACCCAGAAAAATAAAGTGATTAAAATCGCGACTTCACTGAGCACAATGCTTGCTGGATCGGTGTAGGCGGAAATTGCTGAGATGATCACAACGACGCCCTTGGGATTAATCCACTGGAATAAAACGGCTTCGATAAACCGCATCGGTCGCGTGGCGTTTTGCCGCTCAAGGGTATGGCTGATCAATAATCGGTAAGCGATCAAGGTAATGAGGACGAGGCCTATGAGTCTCAAAATGAGTTGCAACATTGGGATCGCGGTCAGCAGCCACCCTAGGCCAAAGGCCGCAATGGCAACCAATAGGGTAAAGCCGATAATAACGCCGGCCATGTGTGGCCAGGTCGCACGTAAGCCGAAATTGGCGCTTGAGGCCGCGAGCAGAAGATTATTAGGTCCTGGCGTAAAGGCGGCAACCGTTGCGAAGAGCGATAGCGAGATCAGTTCGGTCAATTCCACAAGGCGAGTCCTTCCAAGAGCGCGCCAGTATAGAGGAATTGATCAGCCGAATTATGATTATTTAAGGCCGTAATGTAGGCGGCGTTCGGTTTTCAGGACAGGAGCGCCCCCTGGGGTATCAAAACCTTGAGTTGAGCAATCGCGCTCGATCGACTAATCAATTGATCGCTGACGGGGCCTGGCAGCGTCTGCCCGGGTATGGTCACGACACGGCCATCGGCATCCGTTACATCGATACTGAACTCATGATCGGTCAATTCATAAACGATTGGGACCTGGCACCAAGTGAAGCCCAGGGCGTTTATGGGTAGTTTTAGCGTTTGCCATTGGTCGGTTGTGCTCAAATATTCAAAGTTCATCGCCTGATCGCTAAAGGCTGTGCGCATGAGCAGTCGTGGATCAAACGTAACTTGACCATTTTGGATACGAAGGCCCAGTTCCCCAAACCGGGTCAGAACCTCTTCTTTAACTTGACCGGTCATGCCGGGCTGTTGCGCGCCCGCATGTTTGGGCGTGTGGGAATAGGGATCGGTGGGAAAGGCGCCAAAATCTTGAGGGCTCTTGTTAAATCCGAATCCGGCTCGAACGCGGTAGTAGTGGTTGGCCAGTTGGCGCAGTAGGTCGATGTCAGCACCTTCGTCAACCGCCGAAAAATAGGTTTCTTGAACTGCAAGCAGCAGTTTTGCAACCATATGCCAGTAGATACAACCTAAGCCTTCAAAGCCAAACATACCGCCCGATCGGCCGGTGAAAGCGTGGTGATTGAAGACACTTTCAAAGCGGTTCTGCATCGCATCAAGCGCGCTTTGCGGTTGCTCTAGGGCGTAATCCTTGATGACGCTGTTGAGTCGCTCAGTTAAGGCGTCAATGTTGGTGCAGTCCGGATGAAACCTTAAGTCGCCATTAGGGTCTTTGATCAACAGCCGCTGATCTTCTGCTGCAAGCATTTTTTGGATGAGATCATCGCCGGCAGCCGAAGCTGCGGAGAAACGGTTTTTATCCAGAAAATCAGTGAGCGCCCGATCCGGGTACAACATAAAAGTATCTTGGTCCGGTCGGTAGATATCGCTCAAAAACAAGGCGTCAAGAACTTTGATGGACTCTAAAGGGGTTAACGTTTTGGCACTTAAAATGGCAACTTGTCCCTCGAGCATCGGGTACAAAGGGGAAATCGAGGTCTGCTCGCTTTCGGTCTTCAGTAAGTTATAAGTTTGGAATAAACCGTCATCGCGTTGATTATCGGTAATGGTTTGCTTGAAAATCGTTAACGCAGAATCGATGAGGGCGTCGATCGAGGATCGCGCAAAGACGCTTTTTTCGAGCGCTTCGGCTTGGTAGACCTCAGCTCTGTAAACGCTTGCAGCCTGGCCAAGGGCTTTGAGGCTTTTGAATCGCTGCGCTGGATTAACGGGCTTATCTTGACGCTGGATTAAGATATCTTTCAGAATCCCGTTGGTTTTGATGAGCCAATCACCCACCGCGTCGGTTAGATCAATCTGCTGAGGGCAGCTCGCTAGAATTGTTTTCAAAAACTGCGTATAGCGCTGTAGATAGCACAAAGTGACAAAAGACACGCCAGAGCCGACCAGTGCATTATTGCCATCATTCCATTCTGGTCGTTGGGTGTTGAGCCAGATACCGCCGCCCACGACCAAGTTCGACAGTTTGCTGAGCATGGGTACGAGCAGCTTTTCGAGTAGCGTGACCTGATACACCTCACGGTCTTGAGTCAAAATCAATTTGCCATCTGCACCAATTTCCGAGACCCTGTGCTCAATCTGCTTGGCCAGGGCCTCATCATATAAGACCGTGTTCTTGGGATCTTTTACCATCTCATCAAATGGTTTGAGTCGGTATGGGACATTGGCGTAACTGAACAAAGGTTGGGTCATTAACGCAGTTAAAAGATCGGGGTAGAAGGCCTCCGAGAGCTCCAGAAACTTCAATAAGTAGATAATTTGATGATCGCCCCAGTAACCAATATAGCTCCAGGGGTCTTCCAAGTCTTCGACTTCCCAATCAATCCCATCTTGGGTCACGCGATAAGGGTTATAACCATCGATGGTCGAGGCGTTTACAAACTTTGAAATCATGCTTGGAATAAAATCGGGATAACTGAGGCTTAAAGCTTCCCAGTTTTGAAAAATGTCTCGCCAGTTGCCTTCATACGCGAGTAATCGCTGACCTTCGTTGTCTTTGAGCTTAATTTCAAAATGATTCCAAGGCCGGGACGGATCACCATGCCGTCGTCCGAAGCTGATGGGCAAATATTCTTGGGCAAGTCGCTGGAGTTGTGGTGATCGAGCGTCTTTGATGCCATCCATCAAAGCCGAACGCTTAAATTGAGCGGGCAGGTCTTGTAAAGCCTGCTCGGCTTGCGGGCGGAGGGCGTGGTTGAAGGTTTGCACCGACTTTAGAAAATCGGTTTTGGTAATCAACCCATGGTCGATAAAAGTGCCGCCCCGCATGATATTGAACAATACATTCGCGTAATGGTGTACCGTCACGGCTTCTTCGCCTGACGTCTGCAGGCCATCGCTGCCAGCGACCAGGCGGGCCAATTCTCGGCTTCCCAGTTCGACATCCTGATGAATCATCTGCCGCAAGGCCGCGGGGTCTTGCAAGTGGGCTTTCAAGGCAATGATTTGGCTCTGCGTGCTTTGGGTGTCGGCTACCAGGTCCCAGGACTGATCTTGGTTCATCGCCAGCGTTATTCGGGCGTGGGTTAGGTGCAGGCCGCGTACGCCTTTCGTTTCGGAGGTGGCGCTGAGGCGTTCATTCATCAAAAACTGTTGAAGCTGGTCGTTCGAGATCAGTGTTTGGGCGTGATCAAGACCCAAACAAAAAGCGGTATTGGCTCTGAGGGACTCGTTCGCTTGAGCCCGGTCGGAGATCGCTGAGTACAGCGTATACAGTCCGAGACCGGTTTCGGCATCGAGTTCGCTCCGCTTGTACGCGTCCACAAGATTGCTGGACGATTCTTGAATGGCTCGGGGTGTATTGGCCGGCAAAATATTCTGTAGCCCGGTGACGAGCGACAACTCGACCGAGTTCTGACCGTGATTCAGCAGCTCGCCGGTTGCAACGAAACCAAACGCCTCGCTGGTTGACCAGGTCAATCGGAAGGTCAGCTGATGCTCGTGGTGAATCTCTTCAAAGCATATTTTGGTGCCGAGGATATTTTTGTACAAATTGCGAGTGCAACGGCCTTTCCAAGGTTTTTGATGGAAGAAGGGAGACCAAATTTGGGTTTGACCGCCGCTGTGCACTTTGATGTGGGTTACGGCGCCGGTGTGTTGATGACTTTCATGGATTCGATCGACTGGCACATAGGGAAATAGTGCGTATTCTGGCGCACTGCGACCAGCGGTTAATCCTGAGGAGGATGAGATAAACAGCCAATGATCCCCTCTGGCGGCCAGGCTAATGAAAAACGGGGGTAGATCATCTACATCGCAGATTTGATAGTAGCGTTCGCCCGCAAAGGTCACGAATCCGCCGAGGTCGGGTTGGATGTTGGGGTTTGTCAGTTTTAAATTTCGCATCGCCCTGTCGCCTGGCTTGTACCAAGGTTATCTATGAATCTTTCGATCGAGTGCCTTCGGGGCTGGTTCCAATCTGATCCGGCAGACGGTCTGTGATCCCAAAGATCGCGTCGAAACGGTCGAACGAGCCAAGTGGGTTCGTGTGGTCGCTTTGACTAGACGCACTATCGGCTTGAGCCACTCGAAGTGTCAATCCAAAATGCGCCGAAACGGCTATCCTATAAGAGTAATTGGGCATTTCTACAGCGGTAGGCGCAGATGAGGGCGATTGGTCTTGGATTTTGATGAGGTAATCCAACGAGCCGGCGGCCGGTAGGCGTTTCAGAACCCTGCAGCGGGAGGCTGGGCGCGGAATCCTTCTGGCCCAATCCGGTGCGGGGCATCCGGCATTGACTGGCCCGCAAGGTGTGGGGCCCGAGATGTCAGGATGCCATCTTACGCTTGAATCCTCGGTGGGCCGCCGTTTCGAATTGACCCAATGCAACCAAGAATGGAATAATGACAGCGCTGTCAGGAGCAGGAAAAGGAACCACCTTACTTGGGCAGGACAGGACCAGGCGACGTCCTGCTGGCGGTTATTGTTATTGCGCGCACCTGAAGGCGCGGAGAATGGTTTGGGATAAGGCGCGGGAAGGCGACAACTTAGGCTTGATTGCGCTTTGCGGCCTAAGCAAAGTGGGCTAACGCGAGACGACAAAGCGCGTCTACGCTTAGGCATGCAAACGTGCTTGAATGCAAGCAGGCGCGGGCAATGGTCAAACTTGGCGGTATGCCGCAGCAGAATCATCACAACTTATCAATTGAATGACATAATCCATGACCGATCAGGATCAACCGCTAGCACGCCAAAGGGCAAAAGCACCGACCATTTTCGATGTCGCAAAGCAAGCTGGGGTTTCGATTAAAACGGTTTCTAGAGTTGTAAACGCCGAAATCAATGTACGGGAAAGTACTCGAGAAAAAGTGCTCGCGGCGATCAATGACCTCCATTACAGACCGAACACGGCCGCCCGCGTACTGTCGGGCAAGCGCTTTTATGTGATTGGTCTAATTTATGAGAATCCGAACGAATTTAGCTATGTGCAGAAAGTTTTAAACGGCGCTCTGAAAGCGTGTGAGGCTGGCGGCTACACGTTATTGTTATTGCCGCTCACGTTACCCAATCCGGATCTGATCCAAGATGTGCGCCGATTTGTGTCCCAATCGCGGCTGGATGGGGTGGTGCTACCTGCGCCGATTGGCGATTTCACCTCGATACAACGCTTGTTAACGGACCTGGATATTCCGTTTGCTCGAATTGCCCCCCGAATGCCACTCGCCGACGAACTCAGTATCCATTGTAACGACGAGCAGGCCAGTTTTGATGTGACGCAATTTTTGATTGATCAAGGGCATCAGCAGCTTGGCTTTATTAAGGGTGACCCGATTCATGCCGCAACCGCGCATCGATTTGAAGGCTACTTGCGCGCGTTGAAGGCCAATGCTATCGAATACCATCGTGAATATGTTCAGGATGGTCAGTTTAGTTTTGAATCGGGTAGGTCTGCCACTCGGGCGTTGCTTGACTTAAGGTCGCCGCCTTCCGCCATTGTTGCGAGCAATGATGACATGGCAGCGGGCACCATTTTTGAAGCACGAGAACGGGGCTTGCGAATCCCTGAGGATCTCTCGGTAGTTGGCTTTGATGATACGCCGATAGCCTCCAGAATCTGGCCGCCGTTGACAACCGTTCGTCAGCCCATTGTCGAAATGGCCGAAGCGCTGACGGGGTTGCTGATTCAGAAACTTCGAGGTGAGCCCGTTGAATCGTCCGAGCGCTCCTTCGCGTGCCATGTTGTCACGCGTGCCTCAACCGGTCCGAGGTTGGTAAATTGACCGGTCTGCTCTACCGGATCCTCAAATGGTTGCCTCGCTCGCACCCTTCGAGCGATCCATGCCTCGGCTGTAATCGCCTTCGGAAGTCGCTTTTGAGTGGTTTGATGCTGCTGTGTCTAACCATGATGGGTTGCAACGCGGCGGACGGTCCCACGAAGGTTGAAATTGTGGGCGTGCCCGGAGCCTATCAATTGCTCCGAGGGGGGCAGCCCTATCGCCCCAGCGGTGCAGGCGCCGTCGCGGGCTCCTTAGAGAGTTTGAAGGCCCATGGTGCCAACTCGATTCGGACTTGGCATGTGGGTGATGGTCAGATTCTGGACGACGCGCAGGCTCTGGGATTGTCCGTTTCGCTGTGTCTGGACGTCGGGCGTGAGCGACTTGGCTTTGATTACAACGATGAAGGCGCGGTTGCCGCGCAGCTACACCGCTTTCGGCAACAGGTTGATCGATTTAAAAACCATCCCGCTTTGTTGACTTGGATTATTGGCAATGAGTTGAATTTAGAAGCCCGTAATCCAAAAGTTTGGGATGCGGTGAATGAGATTGCGGAGATGATTCATGAGGTCGACCCCAATCATCCGGTGACCACCGCACTCGCAGGTTTGGGTGCTCAGGATGTTGAGCTGTTGCGCTCGCGGGCGCCGGCCTTAGATTTTTACAGCACGCAGGTTTACGGCGGCATCATGGGCTTAGATCGGGCAATGGATGCACTGGGATTAACCGAACCACTTATGGTGACCGAGTGGGGAACCGTGGGTCATTGGGAAGTGCCGAGTACGGACTGGCAGGCGCCAATCGAATTAACGAGCGCGGCAAAGGCGGCTCAGTATGTTGCAGGCTATGAACAAGTGATCAAAGCCAATCCGGGTCGCATTATTGGTGCCTACGCCTTTCTTTGGGGACAAAAGCAGGAACGGACACCCACCTGGTATGGCACGCTCATGGAAACGGGCGAGCGAACCGAAGCGGCCGATGCCTTGCAGTACATTTGGCAGGGCGTCTGGCCCAGGAATCGGGCGCCTAGTGTTAGTTTGATTCGCCTAGCAGGCGAAACAGCGAATCAAAGTGTTGTGGGCGTGGCCGGGATGCGCCTTCAAGCGGATGTCGTGGCCCTGGATGCGGAAAACGATGCCTTAACCTATCGATGGACCGTCCGTCCGGAGAGTCAAGCCAAGGAGATCGGTGGTGATCCGGAGGTGGTGCCGTCGCCTGTGCCGAATTTAATCAGTCTGCCGAGTGGTGCAAAAGTAGCGGTTTTGATGCCGCCTCAACCCGGTGCCTATCGGTTGTTTGTTGAGGTGTTGGATGATGCGGGTGGCGTGGGCCATGCCAATTTGCCGTTTTATGTCCAGGGAAAGGATTAACGATTTAGACAGCGAAAAGGATGTGGCAGTGGGCGGTGAGCGCCCTTGGGATCGCCTTAGAGGGTCAATGCCAGCGGGTTGTTTGCTGGATGGGAGGAGGCGCGGAAAGGGATAATGGCGGTGAGACTGGAGAGACGCGGGTGAATAAATTAGACCAACTGAAAACGATGACCGATGTTGTGGCCGATACGGGCGATATTGAAGCGATTCAGCGGTACCAGCCGTTGGATGCAACGACCAATCCATCTCTGCTGCTGAAAGCGGCGAGTTTGCCCGCTTACGAGGCGACCCTTGCCGCAGCAAAAGCAACCGCAAGACGGGTTGGTGGCGCGCCAGGGGCACAAGCGGCTTGCTTGCAGTTTGCCGTTGATATTGGTTGCGAGATTCTAAAGATCATTCCGGGCCGAGTGTCCTCTGAAGTGGATGCGAGGTTGTCGTTTCAAACCGATGCGACCATTGCCCAGGCGAAAGCAATGATCGAACACTACGATCGAATGGGTATTTCATCGGATCGAATTTTGGTCAAAATCGCGAGTACTTGGGAGGGGATCAATGCAGCGAGAGCCCTTGAGCGCGATGGCATTCAGTGCAATTTAACGCTGCTCTTTGGCTTTGCTCAGGCGGCCGCTTGCGCCGATGCGGGGGTTTATCTCATCTCACCTTTTGTCGGTCGGATCCTTGATTGGCACAAGGCGAAGACCGGCATTGACTACACCGCTGACAGCGACCCCGGCGTTCTCTCGGTGCAAGAGATTTACAAGTACTATAAGGCGAACCATTACCCAACGGTGGTCATGGGCGCGAGTTTCAGGAACCTGGGCGAAATTGAAGCCCTCGCAGGTTGTGATCGGCTCACGATTAGCCCGGATCTTTTGAGGACACTTGCTGATGATTCGGGGCCGCTGCCTCGACAACTCACGCCGTCGATGGCATCGCAACGCCCTCAAGTTGAATTGAATGAGTCCAGCTTTCGATGGTCGATGAATGAGGATGCCATGGCGACCGAAAAGCTTGCGGAGGGGATTCGGAATTTCGCAGCGGATCAAATTAAGCTGGAACAATTAATCCAGTCATAAAAACGCATCCTGTGGCGATTTTGACGCGACAGGCGCTGTTTGCCCAAGGCTTCATTGTTGGGATGACAGTCATTCGATGACGATAGATTCGCGTCTTATTGGCTTTTTAAGCCTTTGTTGACCATTGCCGCCGCCAGCGCGCGCGCTGAGATGAAGGCCGACTCTGCGCCCTGAGTTCCGCCCCAATCGCCACAGGCGCCGAGTTGGAGTGTGGGCTGCAGCCAATGGGTGCTGGCGGCTGGCTCGATAACGCTTGCATCGCGCCAGCGGTGCAGTTTTGCACTGTCAAAATCGGTATTTAAGAGCGTCTCGGCGGCGCGGCGCAAGGTCTGCTCAACCATTGCCGGTTCTGATGCGATCTGCTCGCTCGCCCACTGGTCTTGGGCATGGACCACAAGGGTGTTGGGATGGTGTCGGCCTGGACGCCGTCCAGACAGTATCAGCTCGGCAACGACCGCATCTTGGCAGACCGCTCGATCCCAGCTGGGGCTAAACGTCATCTGGCACAATAAGGTAAATCCCGCCTGGTAGCGCGCGGTGAGATCAAAGTTGAAGTCGGCAAAAAGGGCTTGCGTCTGGGTGAGCGGCGCGCTGGATAGTACCCAATCAAAGGGGCCGTGAACGCCGTCAACGCTTGCAAGGTACCACTTGCCGGGCGCACCATAAATCGATTGGATATCACATTGGGTTTCGACAGCGTGCCCAGCAAAGAGCGGTTTGAGCCAATGATTCATCGTCGGTTGGCCGACATAATGCGGCTCGAACCAGGTTCGTTTGTAGGGTTTTTGGTTAAGACCGAGGGTCGTCATTTTGGGATGCCACTCGGTGAGGGTTTGATCCTTCAGGAATGGCTGTAAAAATTGTTTAAATCCGCTATCTCGAGCAATAAAGCAGGGCGCACCATGATCCCAGGCGGCGTCGACACCTTGACGGGTGGCCATTCGGCCGCCCATGCCCCTCGATTTTTCGAATATCGTTAAAGTGCCTAGTGCACCTAGGTTTTGACAAAGCGTTGCACTGGACAAACCGGCGCCGATAATCGCGATATTCATAGTGATGGCGTCATGCTGTCGTGTGTTGGCTGGTTTGGTTGGTTACGATGATGTGATCATTTGAGTTTGACTGGTTTGGGTCAGGGTTACTCGTCGATTTTTGGATCCCGCTTTAAAAAGGCATAAAAGGGCATGGCTGCAACCAGTAAAATGAAACCGAAATAAACGGTTTCTTGCCCGGCGCCGATGATCACAAGCAGGGCATAGGAAAACGCAAGGCCCGCAGTGATCAGTTTTTTCCGACCCCCTGGCTGCCCTCGAAAGAGAATCATGGCGGTTACGGCCGCAAAGGCGAGCGGGATTAAGGTGGTCAGGGTTGATAATAAAATCATCATGTTAAAGGCTTCCACGAGGCCTTTTTGGTAGTTCATAACGACCAGAAGACTTGCCAAAACGCCGGAAACGATCATCGCCTTAGCCGGTGTGCCACCTTTATTGAGTTGATCGAGTCGCCCTGGGAAAAGTCGATCCAATGAAATAGCGCGGACAAGCTGACCAGATATTAGGATTTGGGTGTTGAGTGCGCCAAGGGTTGCCATGATAGCGCCTGCGGCGATCACGCTCGCACCCGATTGGCCAAGCACCAAAACCGAGGCATCTGCGAATGGGGCATTAGAAGTCGCGAGTGTGGCCGCTGGTAAGAGTAAGACAACGCCCAAATAAGCAATTAGATAAACCGTGAGAACGGTTAAGGTGCCGGTAATTAAAATCTTGGGTATCAAACGCTCGGGGTCCTTCATATCGGCAGCCGGCACCGTTCCGCTCTCTAAACCCACAAAGGCCCACATGACCAGCGTCACACTGGTTGCAATGACGGCAAGGTAAGACCCGCCGGCTGGGTTCAATGCTGGGATATTCTCACTCGATCCCATCGTTAAGCCTAAGCCGCCAACCAACAGTAAGGGCAGGATTTTAAGAACCGTGGTAAGCAGTTGGACATTACCGGAGGCGGCAATGGACCGGCAGTTGATCAGCACTAAGGTCCAGATTAAGACCAGTGTCGCCCCAGCAGAGACGAGACCGCTTGACGCGAGAACCGGAAAGAAAAATGACAGGTAGCCGACACAAGCCACCGCGATCGCGGCGGTTGCAGCCCAAAGGGCGATCCAGTAGCCCCAGCCAATCCAAAAACCGATAAAGTCGCCCATGCCGGCGCGCGCATAAGCATAGGGCCCGCCAATGACAGGCAGGGTACGCGCGAGATCTGAGAGCATGAGCGATAGCACTAAGGCGCCCGCGCCTGCGATGACCCAACCGATGATGCCCATCAGTCCGAAGGGTGCGAGTAGGGCGGGTAACATAAAGATGCCCGAACCAATGGTGCCGCCAACCACTAAAGACCAGCCACGCCAAAATCCAATGGCTTTTTGACCGCTGGCGGGTTGGCTTGTATTGGTGGTTGTCGGTTCGATGATCTGCTCCTGATGCTTGCACGAAGTGTGAAATCAGTGTCTTGACAGCACTCTACCGCACATGGCCTCGCTGGGTCATCCAATATTCCGAGGTGGTCAAATGGTTGCAAGGAAACCGGACGAGCGCGGGGCCTGGCCTTAGCGCCGCAGGGGAGGCGCTCGGCCGGTAGTAATTGGGGATTGCGGGCTTGCCTCAATTTGGTCTTAATGGGGGCTTCAGGGCCGATTGCCGGCAGCCTGAGCTGTGGCGGCCTAAGGCATGGCGCCTGAAACTCCGGTCGAATGAGGGTGTGGCTAAGAAGCGAATGCGCAGGCGCCGCCGGAAGTGGGGTTGAGGTCGCGAGCGCCCTTGAAAGCAACGCAATGAAGAGGTGAATGATGATTAAACAAGTTGTGTTTTTAAAGCGCCGCAAGGATCTCGATCTGGCAACGTTTAAGGATTACTACGAAGCCCATCATCGAAAAATTGGCGAGCGGGTCTTGGCTGGATTCGCGGTATCTTATGTTCGGCGGTATTTAGATCCCGCGAACCTATCGACCCCGAATCCCCCATTTGATGTGATTACAGAGATGTGGTTTCCAGATTGGGCCTCACAAAAAGCGTGTATGGCGCATCTCAGTGACCCTGTGATTGCGTCAGAAATTCAGGCGGACGAAGCGAAATTGTTCGACCCTGGCGCAAAATGGGGCGGTTTTTTAACCGAGGAAGTCTCGGTGATGCCGCCTGTTTAGTGGCAGTCGGGCGCAATTAAAAGCCGGGATAAAAAGGCTTATAGCGTTGCTCGCAGACGATAGGTCAGCACGCGGTTGGGTGCAAGGTCGACCTGCAATCCAATCCAATCCCCAGAAGGGCTGTAGTCCACAAAGATGGTTTGATCTTGATTGATCAGTTTGTAGCGAGTGCCAGTGCTTCCGATTGGTGTTTCAGCCTCGGCTAATGCGCGCGCTGGGTCCATGTCCTGTGCGCTTACCGCGACCGGCGGAAGGCGCTCGAAGGACACGGCGCTCATTTTGCCAGTTTGGCCGTTCATCAGTTGTCGCTGGCTTGTGAAGTCTTTCCGCCAGTAGGCGTAGGACCAAACGCAGGGTTGCTCATCCCGTGTGATCGTTTTAGTTTCCTTTAACGTTTCGAGTGTGTAGTCCTCAACTCGGCGGGTCAGGGTGAGCCGCTCAACCTCGCCATTGGTCTGAGTACTGGATGTTAAAGATTCAAGGCAATTGCCATTCCAGATTTCTTGATGCTGATGCTGATAGGCAAAAAACGTGATGCCGAGCAGTTTCACCGTATAGTCGGCGTCGCCCTGAACCACTTGGCGCCCGGTCTGATCGACTAAGAGCCTAATCTGGTGATGGCCGATGGGTTTGCCGTTGAGTCGTACCTCAAAATCGAACCCGTCGGCGAGACTGGGCAGGGCAGTCAAAGAAAGGAGAATGAAAAGCGCGCGCGTCATAAAGCGACTCATTTTTAGTTCGGTTACGGGTTTGAATTCGGGTTGGATCAGGGCGGATATGGTCACGGTCCAGCCCTCACATCAATTGCAAACCTGCGGGTGTTTGACCGTGCGGGGTTGAAGGCAGTACCTGTAGGTCGCGCTTTACACGCCGGGAATTAAACGTCTGCGTCAAAAAATGCGTCTTATCCTAATAAAGATACTCGATTTCATCATTTACGAAGGTATATCTTGGGTGCTTGTACCAGCCGTAGAGTAGCGTGTGCCGTGGTTCTTTGTGAACTTTGGTTTGAAAGACTTTGAGCACGCCATCAACCGGCGCTAGCCAAAAGTCCATGTCGTAAATTTTTTCGTCGTTGCCTTGCTCGTGAAAGTCCGTGCAGGCGAAGTAAACGCCCTGGTTGATTTGGCGGACCGGGTCGTGCACCTGAATGAATCGCAATACCAGTGCATCTAACGTTTCATCATCGACCGTGTGCCAGTAGCCATCCTGAACCGTGAGCGACTGGACGTGTTCGGCCATCGCCGCTTTGATATCGTCTACATAGAATTGAGTTGGCGGCGGATCGATGGTTTCGGCTGCCAGGGTCCCGCTCAGCAGGATCAGGCAGGCCGAGACGAGCCAGCAGCACCAGCCAGATGCGGTGCTACGGCTGCCTACGCGATGCGCGGTCGATGTCATCTTTTTCGAGTACTGCGTGATGATCGCGTTATTAGTGATTCGGCTTTTCTGAAGCAGGGGCGCCACCATGTTCGTGCGCTTCCTTTTCAGGTGCAGCCTTGCCACCATGCTCGGCGTGCTCTGCAGCCGGCTTTTCAGCAGCAGCTTTGCCGCCATGCTCTTGCTGCGCTTTTTCAGGCGCGGCCGTGCCGCCATGCTCTTGCTGCTTTTCAGGTGCTGCTGTGCCGCCGTGTTCTGCCGCCATTGCCAAACAAGGCAAAAGACAGCTGATTAAGAGTAATTGCTTCATGGATTGCTCCCTTAAGGTTATAGGTACAAAGGAATACTTTGTGAGAGGGACGATAACAGAAAATTTCCCGGTCGGTGAGGGTTAATCCGCTTGGCGCTGTTGGCTCAATCCTAGATTCTGGCGAGAGATGGGTTCGATCAACCACCGCTTAAAGGACGCGGTGTGTTCACGGGCCTCTGGGAGACCAAGTTCAAGGTCTTTCACTTGGGCTCGGCTGAGGGCGGCGGCCTCTGTGCCAAAGCAGGGATCCCAGATGCTGAGCAGCGTTGAGAAATTAGCATCTCCGAAGCGCCGATCGACAAGGTGATGGATCGCATGAAAACGGGGCGTCACCCAGACGCGTCGTACAACGCGCTCGAGGCGGTCAGGAAGATCCCAATTGGCGTGATGCGCCTGAGCGAACCAGCTAACCAGCACCTCGAATAAAAACCAAGCAATGGTTGACGGCCCCCAGATAACAACCCAGGTCGCTTTCGCGAGGCTCGACAATAATAACTCTCCAGGATGAAACCGCAGGGCGGTCGATACGTCGATCTCGGTGTCAGCGTGGTGGGCTTTGTGAAACCGCCATAGGAACGTGACGCGATGATTGGCGCGATGCCAAAAATAATCAAAGGCGTCCAGAACGATAATCGAGATAATGAACTCAAGCCAGCCGGAAAGCCCAAGCCAGCGGGCCAGTCCCCAGCCTTGTTGCTCGACATAAACCAGCCAGGCCAGCATGGGTACGAAGGTCAGAGTGCGTACGAGCAGGGTGTTTACACTTGCCATAAAGCCATGGGTCAGTAATCGCCTGTGCTTTGCACGGGTCAATTGGCGCGCGGGCAGAAGGCTCTCAAGGGCTAGGAAAAAGCCAAAGCCGGTCAGAAAGACGATTAACCGCCCAGTATCGAGATCAAGATTCATACGGCACTTTAGCGAAATTTTAAGGTATTGATAATGGTTTTATGTACTGCAGAGGATGGGGCTTGTTGGTCAGGCAAGATCTGCCCTCGCGGGATGTGATCTTGGTGCGTCGAATAGGTATAGCAAAAAACTTGAAAAAGCGCTTTCTGTCGCGCGATATGGACATTTAAGGCTCGAATTGCGCCGCTTTGGCAATCTTGATAAGGTTCGCGACCAAGCAAAATTAGGAATCGAAACATGCAAAAAATAGGCGTTTTGGGAGCAGGCACCATGGGTGCGGGGATTGCGCAGACCTTCGCTGCCGCGGGCTTGAATGTGGTCTTGCGGGATGTTTCGGAGGACCTCGTCAGTGGCGGTCTGAACATTGTAAAAAAAAATCTCGATCGACAGGTGGCGAAAGGCACTTTGCCTGAGATTGAGCATCAGGCGATCTTAGGTCGTATTCAGGCGGCGACGGATCTCACAGCGGTTGCAGATTGCGATCTGGTTGTTGAAGCCATTATTGAAAGTATGGACATTAAGAAAATCGTTTTTTCTGAGCTTGATGCGATCTGCAAACCAGCAACCCTATTTGTTTCGAATACCTCCTCGCTGTCGATCACGGAAATTGCCAGTGCGACCAATCGCCCGGATCAAGTGATGGGGATGCACTTTTTTAACCCAGCACCCGTTATGAAACTGGTCGAGCTGATTCGCGGCATCGCCACGGCGCAGACAACGGTTGATGCCGTGCAGGCGGTTGCCGTTCAAATCGGTAAGCAACCGGTTGAAGTCGCCGAAGCACCCGGGTTCGTTGTGAATCGAATTCTAGTGCCCATGATCAACGAGGCGGTGGGTATCCTCGCGGAAGGCTTGGCCTCCGCGCAAGATATTGATGCGGCCATGAAGTTGGGCGCGAATCACCCAATGGGGCCATTAACCCTTGCTGATATGATTGGTTTAGATGTTTGTTTGGCCGTGATGGATGTCTTTCATCAAGAGTTTGGCGATTCGAAGTATCGAACGCACCCGCTCTTGCGTAAGTATGTTCGTGCGGGTTGGTTGGGTCGAAAATCCGGCAAAGGCTTTTATGACTATGCCTAGGCGTGGGTTGTAAACCGCTTGGACGCGATTGCGGTTGGCAAGCTAGCTCGCAAACGCAGGCGTCGCTCAGGCCCTGCCGGGTCCAACGCGCCTTGGTTTAAAACCGGGGGCCCGTTTTTGATCGAAACGGTCTGGGTCGCGCAGTAGTGGGCTTTTAGGTAAAACCAACGGTTTGGCACGGAACTGCTTGGGGTGCGCGCCGACGGGTTGGGATTTAGGCGCGAAGATATTGGCGCACGACGTCAAACAGTTGAAAACGACGGTTCTCGAGCAACAAACTGTGTGTGCCACCGCCGATAAGCGTGAATTGTCGTGAAGGCGCTTGGCTCAGTCGGCTAAAGACGATGCGGCCTTGCTCTGGTGTGGTTTCGATGTCCAGATCGCCGACCACGATGAGGGTTGGCGCTTGAATTAACTCGGGTTCATACCAATCCAAACCGGTTTGCGCGCAGTGTTCATAGTCCGCCCGAACGCCAGTTGGCGCTCGCAGGAAGGCGTGTTGCGCCGCATCATAGTCGGGATCGGTCTCCACCACCGTTTGGCACCAATCAGCCGCAATCTGTGGGTCCACAATGGTTTCAAAGACCCCGGGTTCTAGGCCATGCCCCCATCGATTCAGGGCGCTGCTGGCAGTGACTGTACGGTATGCCGGGATGCGGCTGGCCTGAAAACCGGTTTGTTTTTCAACCCAGAGTGCGCCGCACAATACCAAGCGATTCACTCGCTCGGGGCATTGACCCGCAACGCGACCACAAATTACTGTGCCCCAGCTATAACCCAACAAGTCAATGGCGTCATGCGCGCCTTGCGCGCAGATAAAATCAATCGCGTGCAGGACATCCACGACGGCATCATCAGTTCGCACGAGCGGCGCGTTTAGGCTCGCTGCCTCGGCCATCTCTCCTGGACGATCAGAGTGACCGTAACCCGTCAGGTCAAGACACCAAGCATCAAAGCCTTGATCCGCCATCTCATCCATCCAAGAGCGTCCGTTGATGGCGTAGTCAAAGGTTTGGGTCGCCCCGTAGGTGGCGCCATGGACAAAGAGGATTGGGCTGCCTTGCGTTGTGTTGGTTGTTTTGTGCCGCAGTTGGGTATGGCAACCTTCTTTATGGCTGGGTAAATCGTAGTTGGATTCGGTAATGGGCATGCTGGATCCTTATTGTCCTGTATCAACGGGTTGGGCGGAGTGCAGCAAGGTCGCAACGAGTTTGTGATTGGCGTCGAACAAGCGCCCTTCGGAGGTTGCGCTTTTTCGTCCGAGATTGATGATTTTGACTTCAATGTGACCCAGCCCCTCCGGCATTGGGCGATGAAACAGGATATGAAGGTTCGTTGATAGGGGCGCTTTTTTTCGATCGTAGCCTTTGATCATCGCAATAGAGGTTGCGTCATCAAGGGCCGCGCTGATCATACCGCCCTGCACATAGCCCATTGGATTCAGTGCGGCCTGAGGAAAGGTGACTGTAAAGTGAGCCGTTTCCGCGTCGCTTTTGATATGGGTTAACCCAAAAAATGTCATGGTCGGGCAAAAAGAGGCTTCATTCAATTGTTGGTAAACGTCGGTCACATCGAACTCCTAATTTGAGGCCATCACTTTACCAAAGTTCATAGCCTTGGAAACCGACTGCCCAAGGAATGATCCCGGCTTAGATGGTCAATATCCTAGATATACGCTAATTTGAAGCGAAAGGAGGCGTGTTATGCAGATCGATCCACTTTCAGCAAACGACTTTGGTGCGCGAATCTCTGGAATTGTTTTAAGTCAGCTCGACCAACAAGACTTCAAGGCAATCTATGGGGCCTTCCTGAAGTATGGCTTTATCGTGTTCCCAGATCAGGCGCTCACCGAAGCCGAACAAATTACCTTTGGTGAACGCTTTGGTGCCCTTGAGTTCGGAGCGCTGCCGCTGGCGAATCAGATCAAGTTGGAGGATGGCGGCTATAGCGAAATTTTTCCGGTTGCCAGTCAGCGAATGCAAACCAACCTAGGCAACGAAGCGTGGCATACCGACTCGACCTATTGGCCTGTCAGCAGCAAGTGCGCGCTACTGACTGCTGTCAAAGTGCCAGGTGAAGGGGGGCAAACCGAACTCGCGGACCTCCGCGCGGGTTTTAGCTGTTTAGCAGACGACGTGAAAGCGCGCATTCGTGATCTCAGCGCGTATCACTCGACCCAGTATTCACAAGCCCATGATCTTGGACATTATCCTGATCCCCGCCCGGGCAGTCTCTATCACGGCGAGGCCTATCTCCGGCCCTTGGTGAAAGTGCACCCTGAAACCGGTGTGCCCAATTTGTTTATCGGACGCCATGCTTTTGGAATACCGGGATTGTCTCGAGACGAAAGCCGCGCCTTGCTCCAAGATCTCGTTGATTTTGTCGTCTCAGATCCGGCGCGAGTGTACCAACATCAATGGCGTGTCGGAGATACCTTGCTGTGGGATAACCGGGCGCTACTGCATAGAGCAAGGCCCTATGATTATGCGCAACCAAGGGTGTTAATCGGGACCCGTGTTGCTGGCGACGTGCCATCAGAGCTGGCCTATTATCCTTCTGACCCTGAAGCCGAAGCCGGGCGCGGAGCGCTAGAACGGGAACTGGCCGTGCTCAGATCCAGCGCTGAGCGGGCGCAAGGCAAAGGTGCCGGCTTGGCTTGAAGCCGCGCAGTACTCGAAGCAGTCGTTTGGGTGTCATCTAGCCCGTCTTGCCGTCAGCACAAGGCAATCATTGGGGTAGGGCATGGCGCAGTGCTAACGCCCTGCTAAGACCTGCCTGGCGCTAACAAAGACGATGACCAGTATGCCTTGGAACAGGGTCTCACCCAAACTCGGCTGCCGCTGCGTCAAGGGTCGCTTTATGCACAGGGCCTGCTGCGCCCGCGCAAAACAGCTGATGGCGACCGAAAATTGGGGTACCCGTCAAAGTGGCGGTTAAGCATTTCCTGATGACGATTCGGCCCTCACGCCCAGCGACGGTGATCCCGTCTGCAATGCAAGCTACCGCTACCGGGGCGAGGCTTAAAGAAACCCAACCTTCATCTGGATTTTCTTTAGCGGGATGAAGGCTTGCTCGATAGAAGGTGCTCTGTCCATCCTTGTTAAGCCTTGCTAGATTACGAACAGGTAAATGGAGCCGGTACAGCATGACGTTAAAGATCATCGGAGCAGCCCCTGGCCGGACAGGTACCGTCTCGCTAATGACGGCACTCGAGCACCTTGGGTATGGACCTTGCCACCACATGAAGGCCTGCATCGAAAATGCCCAGCAGACGAAATGGTTTTTAGAGGCCGCCAATGGACAGCCAATGGATTGGCATGACGTGTTTGAGCACTATCAAGCTGCGGTCGACTGGCCAGCCTCTGCTTATTACAAAAATCTGCTAGAAACTTTTCCGGAAGCCCTCGTCATTTTCAGCGACCGGCCAGCAGAGGCCTGGTATGACAGTGTTGCCAGCACGATCTATCAAGTCGTTCCGAGCCTGCCCGGTTGGCTGAGAAAGCTCGTTCCGCACCTGGACCGATGGGGCCAAATGGTCGAACAAACGATCTGGCAGAATGAGCTCTCAGGCCGCTTCCAAGATCGGCGTTTTGCAGTTCAGTTTTTCAAAGATCGGTTAGCAGAAGTTCGGGACGTCGTACCACCAGAGCAGCTACTCGTGCATTCGGCCAAGGAGGGTTGGGAACCGCTATGCCGCTTTTTAAACGTTAAAGTCCCGAGCATTCCCTACCCACGCGCCAATGAAGCACGCCGAATCCAGAGCGCGATTAAAGTCTTAAAAGCAGCCAACTATTTCCCCCACGTCATTTTGATCGCCGTTGTCATCTCAGCGATCGCGCTGACGGCCGTATGAACCGTCAAACCGATTCAAGCAGCCCCCCAATGAGGCTCGAACAAGGACTCTGCACTGCCGCGCTCAGTGCAGGTTTCAAGAGGCCTTGCGGCATCAATAACAGTTTGTACAGATCGGGCGTCTAGGAGCATTCCCATGTTAGAAGGATTTACCAAACGGCAGTTCGCGGCAGCATGCTCAGATGGTTATCGCGTGCGCCACGACGTCTACAGTCGCGGTGAGGGACCGGCAACTGTGATGATTATTCAGGAACTGCCTGGAATCGGTCCTGAAACCCTAAGCCTTGCAGACGCTTTTATCGCCCGGGGATTTAGAGTGGTCATGCCGCACCTGCTTGGGCCATTGGGTAAGATTTCTCTGGTCGGAAACCTGGTTCGAGTGTTTTGTATGCGCCGGCAGTTTGCTTTGTTCGAAAAAAATCAAACCAGCCCAATCGTGGACTGGCTGAAGGCGCTCTGCAGAGACGAACAAGCTGGCGATGCCACGCGGCGGATCGGCGTCGTGGGCATGTGCTTAACCGGTAACTTTGCGCTGTCATTAATTGCGGATGATGCGGTGCTTGCCGCAGTGGCCAGTCAGCCTTCGTTGCCTTTTAATGATCAAAACGCGTTGCACATGTCGAGCGACGAGATCGCGTCGGCAAGGGTCAGTATTGATCAAAAAGGCAGTGTCTTGGCACTGCGTTTTGAGGGCGATCCGCTCTGCAGAGCCCCAAAATTTGCGGCTATCGATCAAGCCTTTAACGACGACGCCCAGCGCGTCGAGTTGATCGAGTTACCCGGTAAAGGACACTCTGTACTGACCTTGGACCTGATTAAGGGCGGCGTTCCGGCACAGGCAGCGCTCGATCGAGTGCTCGATTACTTTGATTCACGTCTCAATACGCCTGGCTAATAATCAACGCTTCAACAACAACCTTCTAGCTCCGAAATGATCCGGTTGCTGGCCAATGGGCATGCCGCGCGAACGTTGGATCGCATTAAAGGCGCGCTGGCACAGGCAGCGTGCGACGCAGCCGTTGGGGCGTCATCTAGGGCGTGTTGCCGACAGAACAACGCTTTTTTTTGGGTACGGGCAAGGTGCTGCGCTATCGTCCTGCGG